>OGXG01000827.1_pt1 | contig 16512 bp, 15 predicted proteins | sample 1576251 | NCBI WGS metagenome assembly OGXG01 (sample SAMEA3541533, study PRJEB24748) | human gut metagenome | biome: human gut; feature: human-associated habitat; material: faeces | place: China | collected 2012
TAATCTTATCGCCCGTAGCACCGAGCACAAGCAGGAAGCCCTTTGGTAAGAGCAGCCTCCTCTTGAGAAAAGGGAATAGCAAAATCAGAAGGAAGTCCCAACGTCTCCAAAAACAGAGGATTATTTCTGTTTTTCAAAACATCACTCAACATTCGTGAAATTGCCCTGTCTCCGACAAAAAACGTCACCAAGAAATCCGACATTGAATTACTCTTGGATTTAGCCATCTTATCACCACCTCTACTCAATTCTGCTTATAGTTTTTCGCCACAACTCCCGCAGAACTTCATTCCTGCTTTATTTTCAAAACCACAAGCAGGACATTTTGTTGCACCAAGAGCTTTTCCACATTCGCCGCAGAATTTCATTCCATCCGGAACCTCTTTTCCACAATGCGGGCAAACAATAGTGCTTGTCAGCTTGTTACCACAACTTCCACAGAACTTCATGGATGCGTTATTTTTGGCACCACACTTAGGGCAGCTTACTTCATTTTCGGGGGTATTTACTTGGACATTCTGTCCTATGCCGGAAAAAATATTGCCAAATTGACCGGCAGCTCCTAACCCCATGCCTAACCCGATTCCGGCATTGGCAATCCCACCGGAAGATGGATTCGCAGCCAAGCGTTCCGCAATATCAAGAGATCTACGCCGTTGGTAGAAACCTTCACCTAAGGCGAGTTCTTCTTTATAATTGCGGAGTTTTTCGTAGTCTTCGGGACGTGGAGCGATGGATTCACAGTAGAAATTGACAACTTCTACACCGAATCTTTCAAATTCATCGTTGATTGCTTCCTTAAACGCATCGGAAAGCTCGGATAAATATGTAGAAATCTCCAAGAACGAAATCTGTTTCTTTATCATATATTCGGATGCAACAGATTTAATCTTGGCGTTAATCAGACCGTTGAAGTATTTAAGCACAACGGTATAGTCGCCTGTGACACCGTTGGGTATTGCTCCCACAATGCGGGATACAAACAGACGAGAATCGTTTATTGCAATTCCATATTGCCCACGAGCACCTACGTTCAGTATCAATCCATACTTAGGGTCTTCTAACGGAATCGCAGTTGAAGTTCCCCAGTGCAAGTCGAGCTTTACAGTTTTGTTGATATAGTACACTTCTGCAGTAAATGGCGTCTTTCCCCCAAATGGCAGATTAACCAATTTATGCAAAAGTGGTAGATTCCCTGTTGATAATGTATGTGTTCCTGGTCCAAATAAATCAAGAGCTTCACCGCCTTTGAGGAACAACGCCTCTTGCCCCTGGCTTACAATAAGTTGCGAACCGAGTACAAACTGCTCGGAGGGGCATTTATAAACAAGCCAATGTGGACCACCTGCTTGTCCATCAAATTTTATTCTATCAATAATAGCCATATCTTACCTCCATTAAGGCTCATCAATTCGGTATGTTCTACCACGGCATTTTTTGAATAGCCGTATATATGTTTTATATACTCCTCGTATGACTCCGTATTTTTCAATAGCCAATATCGCATACTCCGAGCACGTTGGCTTAAATAAGCATTTGCGACGAATACGTTCTGGTGCATACCGTTGATAAAGTCGAATAGCTCCAATTAACGCCGACTTTAATGCAATTATTCCACCAATAATAAATTGGAGCAAGGCAAGCAATATAACGAACGCAGTATGGTGCTCTGTGTAAAATCTTTCGATAACTTGGGGTAAAAAAGAAGAAATGCCAAGCCATCGGAACAGATAATACAGCAGAATGGTCGTCACAAAATTAGCTAAAACAAAAAGCGTTATACAAAGAATCGCCTTTTTGTAGCTTGTATTAGGGCGGACCAGCGGTCGTTCTAATACATACCATATTACCGCTTTCTGTTCTTCCGGACTTGGCATTTCTCTTTTCATAGTCTGTTCTTAAAGCTAGATTAGCGATTTTTCATTTCACGCAGCTTGTTACGCATACCACGAATTGCTGCATCGGTGCTATCGGTCGGGGTCATAGAGCAACGCAGAGTGTCGCCAGGAACAACAATCTTGAACTCGTCAGCATTAGCAGATGCCTGCATATACTGAGTGTTACCCATACAACCAGAGGTGTCTGCAATAATCTTCTGATAAGTTTCAGAAGAAGCAGTAAAGTTGGTGACATCCTGATAGAAATACTGCATTGTGTTTTCTTTCTTGCTATCGCTGGTCATGCTAAAAGAATACTGGTAAATGAAAACTTCACGCTCACCAAAGAACAGCCAAGTAATCATGTATTCAGAGCTAACCCATGTATTAGTGCTGGCACGAGCTACCAAATTATCAACCTTATCATTGAAAACATAACCCTCAAAAGTTACAGGAGCGATTTCCTGTACTTCTTCTTCGTCGATGCCGAGCTTTCTGAGCGCCATAGACTTGGTGTCCAGAGAATCCCTCCTCGCACGCACCTTCTGCATATATTCTTCAACGGTCATGCCGGAGGACTGATTAATATATGTGCAAAGGTAGGCTTTTTTCCGTATTTTTGCAGCCTGATTTCACCACAGATTACACAGATTCACACAGATTATAAATTAATACTCAAATGAATCTGACTTTTCTGTAACCCAAAGATAAACATACAACAATGAAGATTAGAAATATAGACCTGGGCAGATACCCTATTTTCCTGGCTCCGATGGAAGATGTAACAGACCCCGCTTTTCGCCTGATGTGCAAGAAGTTCGGTGCTGATATGGTATATACCGAATTTGTATCGGCAGATGCATTGATACGCTCGGTAGGTAAAACGATGCAGAAGCTGAATATCAACGATGAGGAACGCCCCGTAGCCATCCAGATTTACGGCAGAGACACGGAAACAATGGTAGCAGCGGCGAAAATAGTGGAAGAGGCGCATCCTGACATCCTGGATATTAATTTTGGCTGTCCTGTAAAACGCGTTGCCGGTAAAGGAGCCGGTGCAGGTATGCTGCAAAATATCCCGCTGATGTTGGAAATTACCCGTGCTGTTGTGGACACTGTAAAAATTCCCGTTACTGTAAAAACACGTCTAGGCTGGGACAATGAGCATAAAATTATAGTAGATTTGGCAGAACAATTACAAGATTGCGGCATTGAAGCACTGACCATTCATGGACGCACCCGTGCACAAATGTACACTGGTGAAGCGGACTGGAGTTTAATAGGTGAAGTAAAAAAGAATCCCCGTATGCATATACCTATCATTGGAAACGGGGATATAACTACGCCACAACGTGCCAAAGAGTGTTTTGACCAGTATGGAGTAGACGCTATTATGATTGGCCGAGCCAGCTTTGGACGCCCGTGGATATTCAAGGAAGTAAAACATTATATAGAAACCGGTAAGGAACTCCCGGCCCTTTCTTTTGAGTGGCGGCTGAATGTACTCCGTCAGGAAGTGTTGGACAGTGTGAATCTGCTTGACGAACGCCGCGGTATTCTTCATGTACGCCGCCATCTGGCTGCTTCTCCCTTATTTAAAGGCATCCCCAACTTTAAAGAGACACGTATCGCCATGCTCCGTGCCGAAACCGTGAAAGAACTTTTCAGTATCTTGGATTATATCAGGGGGAATTACGGAATGAATTCTTAATGCTACAATGTGCTAATATGCTAATGTGCCAATTGCCATGCGGAATACAGCACAGCCAATTGGCACATTAATATATTGTAGCATTAACACATTATCTATTCCATTTTACGCAAACCTCTTTTGGGAGAGAAATCAATATCTTTAGGATTGCCTTTATAAGCCACCTCACCACTACTGGATGCTTTCGCAGTCAGCGAACCGGTCACATAACATTCCACATCACCAGAGGAACTGGCACTGGCAGTTACATTGACCGCCTTCATACCTTTTGCCTTTACATCCCCACTACTACTGGCTCTGTAAGAAGCGTTCTCACAAATACCTGCCAAAATCACATCTCCGGAAGAGCTGGCATCAGCAGATACATCAGCAGCGTTCAGATTCTTGACAGATACATCACCCGAGCTACTGGCATCAGCAGAGAAATTCGTACAAGATACCTTTTCCAGAATCACATCACCCGAACTATTAGCGGTAGCCGCAAAATCATCACAAGAAATAGTGCTTCCTGTTACATCACCGCTACTGCTAGCCTTAACAGTAACTTTCCCACTCGTTTTCAGTCCATTCTTTATAATAATATCACCGGAACTGGAAGCTTTCAAGCTGTTCACAGCCGGAGCAGAAACTCTTACTTCCTTTTTATATTTTCCGTTTATTGAAAAATTGTTTCTTGGTGATTTAAAACCAACCTTAAGTACTCCACCCTCTACACGGACATCAATATAGTCCACCAAATTGTCCGGAGCATATATTTCCACATCCTGTCCACCGGAACTTTGAGTATAGATTACATCCACCGAAGAACTGGTAGAGATAGCATTAAAACTACCCACATTCACTTTTTTGGTAACATAGTTCTTACTAGGAGTTATTCTCTCTGCACATGCTGTGGCAGACACTAACATAAGGGTCACCGCCATTAAAGTTGATACTAATTTTCTCATACTATTTTTGTTTTATTCATTAGACGTTATTTCTATGCCAAACGTTGCAACGTTTAGCCATTATTTTTAAAGCAATATTCATGCCAGCAACATTTATCACTGAAAATCAACAAGGTATAAACAAAACAGGGTGTCCGAAAATGGACACCCTGTACGCTTTTATATACTTTTTAAAACTATTTCAGCACAAGTTGGAAGACTACAGAAGCAAACCAACGCTTATACATATAAGTAGCCACAATATAAATACATACCGCCGAAATCCAGCCGGCAATAACATCCACCAAATAATGCGCCTGAATATAGACCGTAGCACAGCATAGAAGTACGTAGAACGGTGCCAAGAAATAACATAGTTTCTTATTAACGCGATAGGCCATAATCATCACAATGGTAGATATACCGACATGCGAACTAGGAAAAGCAGCAGTAGGGCGTTCCCCCACTTCCTGTGAGGCCTCTACCAAATTAAAGAAGAAACCATGATCAAAACCGGGACCGGGCAGCAGAATATCATTATTATTGAAATAATCACCGATAGCAGGGAAATGCTGCGCCATCACATTGTCCATTCCGATAGCAGGGAAATAGAATTGCGGACCGGCAACCGGAACCAATATATAAATAAGATAATAGATAAAAAACGAAGTGACCAGCACAAAAGAAACCTTTTCAAACCACTCAAAACGAAACAAGAAATAATAAATAGTCACAATCCCAATCATTGGATAATAAGCGAAATACCCCATATTAAATGGTTCACTGAACCACATGGAAGGAAAATGTTCACTAAATTCTACCGAAGGCTGGCAACGGAACAAAAACTGCTCCGCCGAAGCGAAGAAGTTATCCAGATTGGGAAAAAGACGATTAAATTCAAAGGTATCGGGATACCAATACGCTAAAAATGCCATCTGCACAGCCATTCGTATAAATGCCGTAAGTTTACACGGATACTTGCGATACAAATATATTAATGCAAACGTAATGGCCACAATGCCTGCACGCTCCAAAAGCATAATTACAGGGTGGTCCATACGAGGAAATAATATTAAAACCATTATGGTCGTGAGGGCATTATATATCAGACTAATGCTCTCAACGGCAAACAATCCTTTCACACTGTCTACCCGTTTGAATAAATTTAAAGCCATCCTTCTTTCTTATACCATGCAATGATTTCCTTTACTCCCTTGTCTAAAGGGTACTCAGGACGATATCCCAGTTCTTCCACCAAGGGTGAAATATCGCATTGCCAATTACGTTGTTTCATTATTTTATATTTGTCAGCATTCAGCGTACTTACCTTTCCCAGGCAACGCGCTGAAAATTCAGCGAGCAAAGATACAACTTTTAAAATAAATAATGGGCATTTAATGTGTATAACCCACGGATTACCAAGTTCTTTTTGTATCAAATCAGAAAAAGTACGGCTGGAATAGACATTTCCGTCACTAACAAAATAGGCGCGCTGCCGCACTCCATGTTCTATTGCCAAATAAACAGCTTGTACCAAATCCCTCACATAAATAAAAGTAAGATCCTGTCTTTTAAAACCAGGAGCAAAGTCTATATGCTGCTTGATAGACTTCGCCATCAGAAAATAATCGCGTTCACGAGGACCATAAACTCCAGTAGGACGGAAAATCACTGTCGGAAAATCATTCAATGATTGCAGGTAATGTTCCGACTTTAGCTTACTGACCCCATATGCCGTATTGGGCATTGCCGTATCACGCTCACTGATGGGTGCATAATTATCTTCATGAATAGGACCGAAAATACTAAGTGAACTGATATAGACAAATTGCCGGGGAACCATGTCCAAGGTTCTCAAAGCTTCTACAAAATTACGGGTATAGACATAATTGCCTTTGTCAAATTCGTCCTTATGGCGGCATTTAGTTACACCGGCACAATGAATGATATAATCCCATCCCCCATGCAATTGTTTATGAACAGCCAATTGCTCCGTCAATCTTCCGGGATGAGCAAAATCCAATTCGGCAAATTGAATGCGAGGATCTTTCAAATAGGTACGGCTACTGCTTTTACGTACACCAGCCCATACCTGCATCTCTCTCTCCAATCCTCCTTCCACCAGGAAACTGCCAATAAATCCGCTTGCTCCGGTTACCAATACTTTCTTTAAGCAGCAAGTGTTCTTTTGTGCAAATTCTTCGTTATTCATTCTTCGTATGTTATTTCACCGGTTCCACATGAATACCCACATGAGTATCCTCTCCAAACTTTTCTTTCAATCTATGTTCAATACCAGTTGCCGTCTCGTGCGCTTTATGCAGAGAAATGTTCCCATCCATGCGTATATGAATCTCTATAGCATAATTGTTTCCGATGCGCCGCGTGCGTAAATGATGCGGTTCGCTGACTCCATCAAAAGATAACACAATCCCCTCTATCTCACGTTCCACACTATCCGGCAAAGACTTTTCCAGCAATTCATCTAGGCAAGGAACCAGCAGCCTGATGGAAACCCGCATAATAAAGAAACTGACTGTCACAGCGGCAATAGGATCGAGTACCGCCCAATGAGGACCAAGTAAAATCGCTCCGCCAATACCGGCAGCCGTACCAATGGATGATAATGCATCACTCCTATGATGCCACGCATTCGCCACAACAGCCTGTGAGTGGCATCTTTTCCCCACTCTGACTGTATATTGATAAAGTATTTCCTTCAACAGAATAGAAATAATGGCAGCAACCAATGCCAACATTCCCGGTTGACGAAGTTCCCCACCTCGTAGGAAAACCAATATATCTGTTGCTCCATTCCACAATATTCCAAATCCTACCCCCAATAATGCCATACCAATGAAAGCAGTAGCCAATGTTTCATATTTCCCATGACCATAATCATGGCTCTTGTCCACTGGTTTATTGGATATACGTACAAAAAGAATCACTACTACGTCCGTAATGAAGTCAGATAGAGAATGAACTGCATCTGCCAACATAGCAGCACTATGCCCTGCAATTCCGGCAAGGAATTTAAAAATAACCAGCAAGAAATTAACGAAACTCCCCACTAATGTAACTCTATAAATTTCTTTTTCCCTGATTTTCTTATCAAGTTCAGTCATAACAATTGTTTTAGAACGGACAAAGATAGCACGTTTCATTTAGATTCAACCAAATTTAATGTATCTATTGAACCGCTATTCCAATTATTTTGTTTACTTTGTAGCACATAATACATAAATATATCCCCTTATGGCTAAAAAGAAAGAAAAAAAAGCAGGGAAACGCATGAAAAAAAGCGAAATGTCTGAACGACTGATAAGCTTATTCCACACAAAACCGAACGAAACATTCAGTCTGAAACAATTATCAAGCAGTCTGAACCTTACTACACATCCTCTTAAAATGCTTTGTGCCGACATCATTACTGAAATGATTGAGGATGATTTTCTGCAAGAAGTAGAAAAAGGACACTACAAACTGAACGACCACGGCCTGATTATGACTGGCGTCTTTCAGCGTAAAAGCAACGGCAAGAACTCCTTCATCCCCGATGATGGTGGAGAAACCATTTTCATAGCCGAACGTAATTCGGCACATGCCATGAATAATGACAAAGTAAAAATAGCCCTCTTTGCCAAACGTAAGAACCGGAACCCGGAAGGTGAAGTGATAGAGATTCTGGAACGTGCCAACGATACTTTTGTCGGCACACTGAAAGTAGAGAAATTCTACGCCTTTCTGCTGACCGAGAACCGCACTCTGGCAAATGATATTTTTATCCCGAAAGATAAGCTGAAAGGTGGAAAGAATGGGGACAAAGCAGTCGTGAAAATTGTAGAATGGCCCGAAGAGGCAAAAAACCCGATAGGACAAGTCATTGATATTTTGGGAAAAGCAGGAGAAAACACAACTGAAATGCATGCCATTCTGGCCGAATTCGGCTTACCTTACGTATATCCCAAGAATGTAGAAACCGCTGCCGAAAAGATTCCGGCAGAGATTTCCGAGGCGGACTATGCAGAACGTGAAGATTTCCGCAATGTAACAACTTTCACCATTGACCCTAAAGATGCAAAGGACTTTGATGACGCGCTCTCCATCCGTCTCATCAAACCGGGACTATGGGAAGTAGGCGTACACATTGCCGATGTTACTCATTATGTAAAAGAAGGAGGCGTTATCGACAAAGAAGCTGAAAAACGCGCTACTTCCGTTTATCTGGTAGACCGTACCATCCCCATGTTGCCCGAACGGCTGTGTAACTTCATCTGTTCCCTCCGCCCCGACGAAGAGAAACTGGCATTCTCCGTCATTTTCAATATGAATGAAAAGGGAGAGGTGAAAGACTCGCGCATCGTGCACACCATTATAAAGAGCGACCGCCGTTTCACCTATGAGGAGGCGCAAAAAGTGATTGAAACGGGTGAAGGCGACTACAAAGAAGAAATTCTGGAACTGAACAAACTGGCACAAATCCTGCGTAAACAAAGATTGGCTGCCGGTGCTATTGACTTTGACCGCGTAGAAGTGAAATTTGAGATAGACGAAACCGGCAAACCGCTCAGTGTCTACTTCAAAGAATCCAAAGAGGCCAATAAGTTGATAGAGGAATTTATGTTGTTGGCCAACCGCACGGTTGCCGAAAAAATCGGTAAAGTACCTAAAAACAAGAAAGCCAAAGTATTCCCTTATCGTATCCACGACCTTCCGGACCCCGATAAACTGGAGAACTTGAATTGGTTTATCAATCGCTTCGGATATAAGATACGTACATCGGGTAGCAAAACTGAGATATCCAAATCCATCAATCGTTTACTGGACGACATAAAGAACAAGAAAGAACAAAATCTGGTGGAAACCGTATCCTTGCGTGCCATGCAAAAGGCCCGTTATTCCACACATAATATTGGCCACTATGGTCTGGCATTTGACTATTATACTCACTTTACCTCACCTATCCGCCGTTTTCCGGATATGATGGTTCATCGTCTGCTCACCCGCTATCTGGCAGGAGGACGTACGGTACAGGAAGCGAAATACGAAGAATTGTGTGACCATAGCTCTGAAATGGAACAAATCGCCGCCAATGCGGAACGTGCCTCTGTAAAATACAAACAAGTAGAGTTTATGGGTGAACGCCTAGGCATGGAGTTCGATGGAGTCATTTCCGGAGTTACCGAATGGGGACTTTATGTGGAACTGAACGAAAACAAGTGCGAAGGTATGATTCCCATGCGTGACCTTGGTGATGACTATTATGATTTCGATGAAAAGAACTATTGTCTGACGGGACGCCGGCATCACAAAAAATTCAGTTTGGGAGATCCGGTTACCATTAAAGTGGCCCGCGCCAATCTGGAGAAAAAGCAACTTGATTTCGCTTTGGTCGAGAAATAAAGATTAACATCCTGTTGTAGGGGCAGACTGGTTCTTCCCCTACAACAAGACAATAGTTTCATTTACTTCACTCTTCTATTCAACTGATTATTCGCTTTATCCGGCTTCGATTTGCCGATCCGTTTACCACCAGACTTCTTTTTAGTTTCCTGTTTTGCCTTAAAAGCAAATGGATTTTTCTTATTTACCATAAATATTCCCTTTTTTCTGCAAAAATAAAGGATTAACATCAATATTCATTCTATTTATTGGCAATAATATAGAATTTACTTACTTTTGTCCTTCTAAAGCATTCAGTTCATGACTACATTCAATTACACGAAAATATTAACGCAGGCAGTAGATGAATTATCTGAAAGCCAGTCCTATAAAGGATTATTCCACCAACACAAAGATGGAGATCCTTTACCATCTGCCAAATCCCTATACAAGATAGTAGAATTGGCACGCGCCATTATCTTCCCCGGCTACTTTGGTAATTCCACCGTTAACAGCCATACCATCAACTACCATATCGGTGTAAATGTAGAAACCCTGTTCGGCCTGCTGACCGAACAAATTCTGGCAGGACTTTGCTTCGGACAGGAAAACAGTAAAAATGCAACCGATGACAATGAACCGTGCAGAGAAACAGCCTCTTTGCTGGCAGCTCGTTTCATCAGTAAACTGCCCGAACTCCGCCGCATTCTGGCTACCGATGTAGAAGCCGCATATTATGGTGATCCCGCCGCCACATGCTTTGGTGAAATCATCAGTTGCTATCCGGCTATCCGCGCTATCAGCAATTACCGCATCGCACATGAGCTGTTAATACTGGGTGTACCTTTAATCCCCCGCTTCATTACAGAAATGGCACATTCGGAAACCGGTATCGATATTCATCCGGGGGCACAAATAGGACACCATTTCACTATCGACCACGGTACAGGTGTAGTAATCGGAGCGACCAGCATCATCGGAAATAATGTGAAACTCTATCAAGGGGTAACATTAGGAGCTAAAAGCTTTCCGCTAGACAATAATGGAAATCCCATTAAAGGCATTCCACGCCATCCTATTTTAGAAGACGATGTCATTGTATATTCCAATGCAACCATTTTAGGGCGTGTTACTATTGGCAAGGGTGCTACCGTAGGAGGTAATATTTGGGTAACAGAAAATGTACCTGCCGGATCACGTATCGTACAGCGAAAAAACAAAGACGAATAAAACCCCTTTGCCATCATAGAAATGCTGACATCACAAAATGGTCTAAAAAGTAGTATGGCAGCAAACTTTTTAATAAAACAGTAACTTCCTGTACACCTTCTTGTAACAGATAAACAAGATATTTGCAGTACGATAAAAAAGGAGGTATATATGAAACTTAAAAGCAATGAATATCAGATAGAATGTACACCCTACGGGGAATATTACGCCTTTTTAACAGACTACCACCAATGCTGCACTTACGGCGAAACTGCCGAAGAAGCATTGGAAACCCTGTCAGATATCGCCGATGAGTTTTTCTGCGAAATAAACGAAGTCTATCTGGCAGAAGAATTCGCATAAAAGTCACTCAACCTATTAATCATAGAATTTCTCTTACAGAAACCATACCTGTGTGATACAGATATGGTTTCATTTTGTCCTAAGCATGCCCCATACGGTAGAGACTGTACCCCAAATAAACCAAATACAAACAAGAGACCAGTATCATTAAAGCACAAACCACATATCCCTTACGTTTCTCATCCGTCAATTCCATTTTCATTCTGATTTCTATTTAAGTTTCTTGATTCAGCAAAAATGGCAAATTCCTGTGTAGAATTTATTTCTATAGGATAACAATTACATTGCCGGATACATATTTTGTCAATTTATTCCACAGATATACCCAATTCCGTTTTCAAAGAATTTTTATAATCAAAGGTAAATAAAGACCCCGGCAAGGAGCGTGGACGCCCCGATTTCATCCTCTTTTTTGCTTCATCAAACAGATTAATTCTCTAAATAATTGATTAGCAAACAGAAAATCATTAAATTTGTCCCATCAATTGAAATTACGTAATTATCATTTAAGATGAAGGAAGAATTCGAGCTAATCGCCAAGACTTTCCAGGGACTGGAAGAAGTACTGGCAAAAGAACTCACCGAGCTGGGAGCCAGCAATATAGAAGTAGGAAGACGCATGGTAGCCTTTACGGGCGATAAAGAAATGATGTATAGGGCAAACTTCTGCCTGCGTACTGCCATCCGCATCCTGAAACCCATCAAACATTTTGAGGCGAAGAATGCCGATGAAGTTTACGAAGCTATCAAGGCCATTGCGTGGGAAGACTTCTTGGATAAAGATAAAAGTTTTGCCGTAGACGCTGTGGTTTTCTCGAACGAGTTCCGTCACTCCAAGTTCGTAGCCTACAAAGTAAAAGACGCCATTGTGGACTATTTCCGTGAAAAGACAGGAGAGCGCCCCTCGGTACGCATCAACCATCCCGATGTGGCACTGAACATCCATATAGCCGAAAATAAATGCACTCTGTCACTGGATAGTTCGGGCGAGTCACTCCACCGCCGGGGTTATCGCCAGGAAGCTGTAGAAGCTCCTTTGAATGAGGTACTGGCAGCCGGTATGATCCTGATGACCGGATGGAAAGGCGAATGTGATTTGATAGACCCGATGTGCGGTTCAGGAACAATACCTATCGAAGCCGCCCTGATAGCACGTAACATCGCTCCCGGCGTATTCCGTAAGGAGTTCGCTTTTGAAAAGTGGAACGATTTTGATCAGGAACTATTTGACCGCATCTACAATGACGACTCACAGGAACGTGAGTTCACACATAAGATTTTTGGATATGACAATAATCCGAAAGCAAATGAAATTGCCACTCACAATGTGAAAGCAGCCGGACTGAGCAAGGAGATTATCTTAAAAATCCAACCGTTCCAGCAATTTGAGCAACCCAAAGAAAAAAGCATCATCATCACCAACCCTCCTTATGGAGAACGTATCTCAACCAATGATTTGCTGGGCCTGTATCAAATGATAGGCGAACGTCTGAAACACTCTTTCACCGGCAATGATGCATGGGTACTAAGTTACCGTGAAGAATGTTTCGACCAGATTGGTTTAAAGCCTTCTATAAAAATCCCCCTGTTCAACGGTTCGTTGGAATGTGAATTCCGCAAATACCAATTATTCAACGGCAAATTCAAAGAATTCCGTAGTGAGAACGCCGATCAGGAATTCAAGCCCCGCCGGGAAGAAATCCGCCCGCGCCGTAACACGGAAAAGGTAGAATATGGAGAACGCAGAGAACGTCGTAGTTTTGACAACAGACGTGAAGGACACGGAGAGTACAAAGGAGGAGAGCGCAGAGAAAGACGCTCTTTTGATGACAAACGTGAGGGACGTGGCGATTTCAAAAGAGGAGAACACCGCAACTTTGGTGACAGACGTGAAGGCCGCGACAATTTCAAAAGCAGTCCCCGTAAATTTGACGACAATAAGGAAAAGACAGAAGAATAAACAGTTATGAGAAAATTAATCAATCTGATTGCCTTATTAATCATGGCTTCATCTGTAACATGGGCACAAGACAAGAAAAGTTTCACACTGGAAGACTTGATGCCGGGAGGAAACAATTATTATAACCTGCTTCCACAAAACCTGTATGGTTTGCAATGGTGGGGAGATGTATGCATCAACGCCGACATAGAAGAGGTAAAAACCATCCAGCCGGCAAATGGGAAGGAAAACGTACTTATCACTTTGCAGGAAGTGAATGAACTGTTGGCAAACAAGGAATTAGGGAAAATCAACCACTTCAGGAATGCATCTTTCCCATACGCTGAAAAGATGATGCTGGTAAATACCACATCCAATAAAGTGCTGATCGATTTAACTAAAAAGGAAATAATATGGAGTCAGCCTCTCTCTCCTAAAGCCGCCAACCAGGACTGGAACAAGGAAAGCCGTTCATTGGCTTATACCCTTGACAACAATCTGTTTGTAACGACTGCCGACGGGAAAACGCAACAAGTCACCGACGAACCGAAAGGCATCGTATGCGGACAAAGTGTACACCGTCAGGAATTTGGTATCTCGAAAGGTACTTTCTGGAGTCCGAAAGGAAATCTGCTTGCTTTCTACCGCATGGACGAAAGCATGGTAACCGATTATCCACAAGTAAATACCTCCACCCGCATAGCGACACTGGAGCCGGACAAGTATCCGATGGCAGGAATGACCAGCCACAAAGTGACTGTCGGCATCTACAATCCGGCGACCCAAAAAACAGTTTATCTGAAAGCCGGCGACCCTACCGACCGTTATTTTACCAATATCAGCTGGAGTCCTGACGAAAAAAGCGTTTATGTCATTGAACTGAACCGTGACCAGAACCATGCCCTGCTATGCTGCTATGACGCGGAAACAGGAGAGCCACTGAAAAGCAATCCCCTTTACGAAGAGAAGCATACTAAATATGTAGAGCCCCAACATCCCATCGTCTTTCTGCCGTGGGACCACACGAAGTTCATCTATCAGAGCCAGCGCGACGGCTACAACCATCTTTACCTGATGGACACCAAGACTTCCATATATCCGGAATCACATGGAGCCGCGGCCGGAGGTTCTTACCGGGAAAGCTACAAGACCAGACAGCTTACCCAAGGCAACTGGGTAGTACAAAACATCCTCGGATTCAATGAAAAGACCAAGGAAGTCATCATCATGAGCACAGAGGTTTCCCCTTTGCAGAGCAACGCATACGCTGTGAATGTAAAGACAGGCAAACGCCGCCTCATCGGCAATAAAGACGGTATGCATCATGTACAACTGTCCGGTAGCGGCAACTATGTGATAGACAATTATACTTCTTTCACCATTCCCCGGAATATCGAGATCGTTCCCACTTCCGGAAAGGGAAAGACTATCAGCCTGTTGACCGCCACCAATCCGTTGGAAGCATACAATATGCCCGAAATCACTGTCGGTACCCTCAAGGCAGCCGACGGCAAGACCGACTTATACTACCGCCTGATAAAGCCGGTGAATTTTGACCCCAACAAAAAATACCCGGCCGTAGTCTACGTGTATGGCGGACCACATGCCCAACTAATCCACAACAACCGCAACTATGACGCCCGCGGATGGGATATTTACATGGCACAACTGGGTTACGTCATGCTGACCGTTGACAACCGGGGCAGTGACAACCGGGGACTGGAATTTGAGAACTGTACGTTCCGCCAATTGGGAACCGAAGAGATGAAAGACCAGGTAAAAGGAGTGGATTTCTTAAAATCATTGGGTTATGTGGACAATAACCGCATTGGCGTACATGGTTGGAGCTTCGGTGGTTTCATGACCACCAACTTGATGCTGACTTACCCCGAACTATTCAAAGTAGGAGTAGCCGGCGGTCCTGTCATCGACTGGGCTTACTACGAAGTAATGTACGGCGAACGCTACATGGATACTCCGCAAACCAACCCCGAAGGCTACAAGAACGCCAACCTGAAGCTGAGAGCCGGAAACCTGAAAGGACGCTTGGAAGTGATCATTGGCGCCAATGACCCCACTTGTGTTCCCCAGCACAGCATCAGTTTCCTCCGTGCCTGCATTGATGCCGGAACCCAACCCGATTTCTTTATGTATCCGGGCGACGGTCATAATATGTTCGGACGCGACCGTGTGCACTTGTATGAACGCATTACACGCTATTTTGAAGACCACTTAAAATAAACAAAAGATAAGATTATGAAACTGTTGCTATTAGGCTCAGGCGGACGTGAACACGCCCTGGCATGGAAGATTGCTCAAAGTCCCAAAATCGAGAAACTCTATATCGCCCCGGGAAATGCCGGCACAAGTAATGTAGGCGAGAATGTAGCGATTAAAGCAGATGACTTTACAGCAATCAGAGAGTTTGTAGTAAAGAATAATATAGATATGGTAGTGGTAGGTCCCGAAGACCCGTTAGTCAAAGGAATCTATGACTATTTCAAAAAAGATGAAGCGCTGAAAAACATTCCTGTTATCGGGCCTTCAAAAGCGGGTGCGGTACTGGAAGGCAGCAAGGAGTTCGCCAAAGGCTTCATGCAACGCCATAATATCCCGACAGCCGGTTACAAAAGTATCACTGCCGCAAATCTGGAAGAAGGACTAGCCTTTCTGGAAACATTGGAAGCTCCATACGTACTGAAAGCCGACGGTCTTTGCGCCGGAAAAGGCGTACTGATTCTGCCCACCCTGGAAGAAGCCAAGAAAGAATTGAAAGAAATGCTGAGCGGAATGTTCGGTGACGCTTCCGCCACCGTAGTGATTGAAGAATTCCTGAGCGGTATAGAATGTTCCGTATTCGTTCTGACCGATGGAAAGAACTACAAGATTCTGCCCGAAGCAAAAGACTACAAACGCATCGGCGAAGGCGACAAAGGGCTGAACACCGGTGGTATGGGTAGTGTATCTCCTGTTCCGTTTGCCGACAAAGCATGGATGGAAAAAGTGGAAGAACGTATCATCCGCCCCACAGTAGAAGGACTGGCAGCAGATGCTTCTTCTGTCGGAGTTCCTCCACTTGCAAATCCTCCAACTGCGTGCGACACA
>OGXG01000834.1_pt1 | contig 16447 bp, 19 predicted proteins | sample 1576251 | NCBI WGS metagenome assembly OGXG01 (sample SAMEA3541533, study PRJEB24748) | human gut metagenome | biome: human gut; feature: human-associated habitat; material: faeces | place: China | collected 2012
CCTCATACAATAACATGAGAAATACTCCCTGTCAATCATTTAACGGTTATACCGTTGTATTTGTTTGCGGTGTAGGCTTTTTGATTTCTTCCCACGTCTGCGCGGCTCCGTCTGTACAGATATATGCAAGCGCTGTACCAGTTGGATCACACGCAGGAAGCATTGCACCAGTATCACATTTGCTAGTTATATCTGTGCTTGGAATTTTTCTAGCACCAATATCTGACGTTATTCTGGTAATGTTTGGCGTATTGCCTAACGTACTATCCGGCGTGTATGGCACACAGAAAATGCTGAATGTTTTTACTTTGTTTGTGAATCCAATAAACACATATTTTGTATTTTGCGTTACAGCTAGTGGAGCAATAGCACCGCTCTTTAAGGGGCTACCGGTATAAGCAGTGATACCGCTAACTTTCCAATATCCTCTAAATGACGGCCCAATCGGTTCTTCTTCGATTGCTTGTTTTTGCTCGTTCATTGGAATGATTCTGATTGAAGCATCATCGCCACCAGAGATATAAAAGTTTTTAATGGCGTGTGTGTCAATTAGGCACCCAATGCAGTCGTTTCCAGAGATAATCAAGCCATCGTCAGTGATGGAACAACTCCAATAGGTTGTAGCATTAAAAATGTTTGAAGCATCTACATAATCAACGCCGTCAATGATAGTTGAACTTCCTGTACTACCACGGGTTCCAACATTGAAGCACTTGTTTTTGTCAAAATCCCATTTTTTGATGCAGATTGCGTCACTAAAGGAATTGCTCAATAAGGTTACAATCTTATTGTTTGCGGCACCATCGCCAATCGCAGACGGCATTGTAAGCCCGTATAGTGTTTCTACAATATTAAGTTGTGCGTTAGCAGTGAATTTTGCAATGTAATCTGTGTTATTTTCATTTCTGCAAAAACGAACTGTATTATATGCGCTGTCGTTAAACAATAAAGGCAAACCGCCAGTTTCAAAACTCGGTGCAATAAATGTGTTTGAATTGCAAGTTAGTTTCTCTTTAAGCAAACGAATTGTAACGGTTCGCTTATTGTAGGCGCTATATTTGCTATCAATCTGGAACCCTCCACCAACAAACGTGTTGGAGTTAACCCAACCGCTGTTAGCAGGCTCCAAAGACAGAGACACAACGCAGTTGTAAACGTCGCCTATATTCACAGTGTTGAATACAACACCATGTTCAGACGAATTCGTGAGGACGATACCAGCCCCACAGTTAGCCGCTGAACAGTTGATAATGCTTCTGTTAATATCTAACAGTTCAATACCCTTCATTGCGAAATTTGGGAAATCAAAACCTTCGTCCGTAGCCGGGAACTGATAACCGCCGAAACCATTCGTTCCGTCAACCTTGCAGTTAATGACTGCGTTTGTTACAGCGTCCGGCGCAGATGTGTACAGCTTCAAGATTGTCCGGTCCGTAAAGCTGGCCATAATCGTGCCGGTGATATTCACGTCCTTGACCTTGTGGCAGTCAATAGCAATCGTGTCTGTTACAAAATATGTTTTTGCAAGGCTTACCAGATTCTTTCCTGTATTCTCTGCTTCTGCAACAGCATTTTTAATCGCCGTGGTATCGTCAGTTACGCCGTCGCCAACAGCCCCAAACTGCTCAAATGACACATACGAGGCGTTAATATCGTCAATGTTATCGCCCTCAACAAGTAGGTTATACGGCTGGCCGTTCTTATCAAGCATAGGCACAACCTTAAATGCTCGATTCAATTCCTGCACTTCGCTGTACATGATAGGCTTCTTGGTGTCAGCAAAGATAGTGTCAGCAGAGATAGTCTTTCTCACAGCGATGGTTTCCGTCACGCTTTGGTCATACTGTTCAGTTCTCTGTCCTGCACTTCTGAAAGCGCTGTTGCCATTCACAACAACATTTTGACTACCAACGTTTACGCTATCAACACCATCAACATGAACACCCCTATCACCGTGCACTCTAAAGTTATAGTTGCCATTAGTTGTAACCTCATTGTCCCCTGTTACTTGCACAGTCCTCTTACCAGTAATCTCCGTGTTTTTGTTTCCACCAATCTTTACGGTCTTATTACCGCTAATGTTATAGCTTTCTTCTTCGCCAACAATCTTGATATTGTTGTTCTCACCAGTGTCCTTACAGCTATCAACAGCATTAACGACAGTACCAACAACATAGTTGTTGTTACCAGTCACCTCAATGCCGATAGGCGCATTGGCAACACTAACAATGCTATCATAAAAACCACCGTCCGTGCCAATTCTCATAGCGCTTTCGCCGTTCAGCTTAGAAACGTTTCTGCAAATCACTTGGGTCATTTGCACACGGCTACTCACACCCTTAATCAAATCAACGGCTCTGACAACAGCCTTATCGAACACAACGTTGTCAATCTGAATGTCTCCACCGTTTTCTTGAATTTTGAGAAGCGTGTAGCCGTCAGTGAGAAACAGATTTGTCAGAAGTGCATTACTCAGTTTAACGTTAAACACATCAACGTTATTCACCTGAATGTCAGCATTTCCGTCAATCCCAATGTCAGCAATTTGAACTGCGTCAAGTTCACCGCCGATAAACGGGTTGCTTACACCACCACGCATAACAATGGTAGTATCGTATCTACCGTCACCCTTAATGCTACAACCACTGTACATGGTAAGGTTTCCACATAGATATTTGCCAGCAGGGACAAACACCATCATACCGCCGTGTTCGTGGGCATAATCAAGACACCCTTGGAAAGCGGCTGTATCATCAGCAGTTCCGTCACCAACAGCAGGTGTAATGCCCTCAGGAGGGAACTTAACGTTAAGGCTGTAATTAGCCAGAATATCCTGCACAACCTTACTAATCTCACCGCTGTTAATGTAGTTCTTAATCTGCTCTGCAATGTATGCAGGGAGTTCGTTATTGTTATTCACAACTTCATTGAGTTTGTAAACCACCTTGTTCAGCAGTTCCATGTAACTCAAACTATCGTCATACACAAGAGGAAGAATCTTATGACACCAGTATCTTACAGGCTCAACATGAATAAACTCGCTCATGCTATCTCCTTTCTATTACCAAAGGCCAAAGAACAAATCGTTAAGGTTATCAATGATTTGCATATCAATATTGATAAATGTCTTACGGAACTCGTCAAGCAATTTGCTATAACTAGCCCCGCCGTTTTTACCCTTAACAGTCTGAATATATGCGTCAGTGCTAGTCAAGTTTGTATTACCGTTCTTACTTCTAGACGTGTTTTCGGAATAACTATTAGTGTTGTTCTCTGTGAAAGCATCTGTGTACTCTGTATTATCAGTGCTATTTTCACTTCCAGTGTTAGCATCAGTTTCGCTTTTATCGTTAGTAATTTTTCTTGCGTTAGTCAAATAGGCTTCCTTGTCAACGTTCGTTAGACTACCCTGCGGTGTGTCGGAGTACAAATCTTTTTGCGTGTCTTTATTGGTTTTATTAGAGTTATTTGTGAACGCATTGCTTGCGCTGTTCTTAGTTGTAGAACTATCACTAACGTCCCTGTTACTAGTTCCGTCACCAGTTCTATCCTCCGTATCGCTTTCAGTCACCCTAGTATTTTCAGTCTTATTACCGTCATTCTTGGTGGTAATGTCAACATCGTAGAACGGATTAAACTCTAGCAGTTCGCTTTTGTAAAGCTGATTGAAGTACGGCATAATTTCATTGAGCCTTGTATTAAGTCGTAGTTTCCACAGCCCAACGGTTTCCTCGCAAATCTCTCTGGTGTAATAATGTTTTAAAATCTTGGTGCAAAGGACGTTTCTGTAATTTTCGTCAAACATTGGGAACTCAAAGTTAAACACTTTAGGAATTGCTTTTTGAATTGTTTGTTCAACCAAATCATAACCAACGCTTTCGGTGTAACCGGCGGCTGTTTCGCAGATAAACCGCACTTCTGTTGTGTACTTACTCATTCAACAACACCGCCCTCTCCGTCGCTATCAGGATCTCCTTTAACGGTATCATCGGCAGTGTCAATCATTTGGTAATCTTCACGGTAATCGCACCAAATGTCAAGACCGAACATAGCGTTAATTTGTTTACAAGCATCGCGTCTAGCATTTAAACGACTGTATCGGCTAGCAATAGTACCGCCTTGATTTCGAGTAACTTCATCTGTAATAAGTCTTTCTTTCTTCTGAACGTTGATGTTGCTAATACCCAAATAAGTGAGTGCTTCGTTCCAAATTTGTGTCTTTAACTGATAGAGTTTATCTGCAACATAAGGAGCATCGGTTTTAAACACTTGAATAGCATTTGTGTTGATAGCTTTATCACCGAAAATGTAAGGTTCGTTTCCGTCATATTGCTTGTAAAGATTCAGCATTGTAAGCCGCTGTGTTTCATCACATTTGATAATGATAGGAGTTTTCATTGCGTTTGCATTTACGTCAATTGCTCTATCAAGATTGTATAAACGCTTGGCGAACATAACAGCGTCTAACTTACTGTTGGTGTGGAGGTAATTGTTAAAAATGATTACACTGTTGTTTTCATTAAGTTCTCTGTTGTAGCCATTTACCGCATACGCTCTACGGTTTACAGGTATACGGTAAACGTTAAATCCACCGTTCATAGCGTTTTGAAGTGTCAAGTAACCAAGTTCTTCATCATAGAAGAAAATAGCCTGGCCGTCTACAAATAAGCACAGTTCAAGAAACCTAGCGTCAACAGAATCCGGCAAGTTTTTCCACTCAAACATACTGATTGCCAGTTCAACTAGACGGTTATAGTATTGCTTGAATGTGGCGTTATTCATAGCCGCACTTTCCCAAAACTGTCTGTCTTTCTTAGCCATTTTATCCTCCTTCCTTTATACTGGCCTATTGTCCAAACTATAATTTCCTACTTCGTTTCCGTTTTTCCAAAAAGTAATACCATTGTCATAAATTCTGCAAATCTTATTCATGTCATCACACGGAACTGAACCGTGTGCAACGCAACCGACAGTCTTAGTGTAAGTCCAGTGCGGTCTAGCTATTCTATTTGGTGTTTTGATTTTATGCGTAGCATAGCCATACATATTGAAATAGTCATCAATGATTGTTACAAATTCTGGTTTAATGTGCTTGTGCATGAACGCAAAATCTAGCAATCCAATAGCGGCCATTGTTTGATTGCCTAAGCCGCCACGTGCTTGATCCGGCATAAAGAAATGTCTCCAAACAGGGGCAAGCAAACCTGCTACCGCAACCGCTCCTGCAAATGGAGCAATGCTAGCAATTCCTGCACCAGTAGCCGCACCAACTGAACCTAGTGTTGCTAATTCAGTGGTTGTAGCTTTCCCCGCCACATTTAGTGCAACTTGACTGGCTAAACCTGCGCCGATAGCGTTAATAGAAAGGCCGTTCGCTGATTGGGCTAACCATGCCTTAAAGCTATCAACATTAAACGATAACTGCGGAAAACCTGTTAGAACCATTTTTTCATCATAGTTTGTAGGCACACCCTTATAATTTTTGGGGGCAAGAATTACACCTGGATTTGGTGACATATCCCCTGTAACCCAAAACTCGCAAGTTTCACCTGTAAAATATTCGTATGGAAATTCAGCGTGAGTTCCTTGCAAATTAGTTACGTACATAAAGTTGTAAGGATATGTTAGAAGCTTGTTGTTTTTTATTGAAGTTCCGCCTGCACGTTTTAAATTAGTAAACCGTTGTTTTTCTACTGTATAGCCTTTGGCAGTTTCTCCTAGTCCTGACACCATCTTTGTAGGCATCAAAAATACTGCGACAATGCCATCCGTTTTAGCACCTGCATCTCTTAAAAATTTTGTGCAAGCAGAAGCACCATCAGGTGTATTTGGGAACACATTGAAGTACAAACCAGAGTAAACACCAGAGTAAATTGTGCCTCCAACATCCTCGTAGCTTGTATCAAATGTAGCGGCAACTACAATAGACTTCTCTCCCAACACACCAGTAGAATCAAAATCTTCCGATACGTAATCGCCTAATTCCAGATTTTCAGGCACAGTGTTATCACCAGCCACATCAGTGGCAGAGTGTTCTCTTTCGACAAAACACTGACCAAGAGTGTAATCAAAGAACCACGTTTGCATAACGTCAATTTCATACTCAATCTGGCAAGTAATGTTGTTCACATAGTTTACGCTTTTGATGAAAGCATAAAACCATTTGTTACCAAAATTGGTGTTCTGGAACATGATGTAATTGCAGTCATACAAATCGTCTGCTTTATATTGCACACGCATGGTGTTTCTGTTTACTCTTTGGTATGTCTGATTGTTAAGAGTGTACTTTGTAAGGCTTGAAAAATATGTGGTCTGTTGTGCTTTTGTTGCAAAGTAAACTGTGTGGTCATACGTAGTGTCTAACGGGCAATCTTTTAGAATACGAATTATAGTATTAGGCTCAATATACACGTACCCACCTCCTAGATTAAAATATAAATATGGGAGGGAGGTTAATCCCTCCCATATAACTTAACCCTTGGTAAGAGTAACAGTTTCGCCAACAGTTGCCGTTGCCACGGTAACGTCAGTTCCGGTATAGGTTGCACCATGCAACGTAGCAACAGGCTTAAACTTGGCAACACCAGTTGCAGGCACAATAAATGCGCCGTAGGGATGGACAGCGATAGTAGCCTTTACACATTCCTCAGTCTGTACAAACTGTGCGTCAGTGGGCGCAATAGTGGCATTGTCAGAATCGACAATAAAGGTGTAAACCTTGCTTGCTTCGTTGTCCTCAATGCCAACAATCTCAGCGGTAAGAGTGGCAGGAAGTGCGGTGTCAGCGGTGTTCTTGACAAAGACGATAGCGTTGGAGAACGGAGAGGAGGAAACAGTTTTCCAGACGTTGTAGAAATAGTTCCAATACATACCGCTGGACACGTACTTCTCCGTGAACTTATTGGTGTTGTCATAGACCTGAAACCACTCTCTGTCTACCAGTACAGCCTTAACGTCTGCCATGAGTGCCAGTTCTTCCGGCGTGACGGTTTCAATCATGTCGCTACCGGCAACAATGTCAGAGAACCGGGCATTATCGAACGTGGTGAAATCATCAATGAGTTTCAGCTTGCCGATAAAGTCAGCCTTATCCATGTTGAAAGCGCCAGCAAGCACGTTAACGTCATACTGCGCATTGAACGTGCTGTCCATGAAAATGTACTGGTCTGCCTTGGCGGTAGTGGTTGTAACGCCAGAAGCGTTATATTTGTTGCTCATAAAGGTAATCTGGTTGGACATACCTCTGAAAGCAACAGCCGCATTTTTAATGTCAGAAGCGTCGAACGGGACAGGGTACATTTTACCATGGGAGATAGCCTTAATGATAAGGTACTTGAACAACAGATATTCATCGTACTCAGCGGCAACGTAAACAGAATCGACAATCTTTGCAATCAAATCCTGTACGCCGTTGACACTCAGAAATGCCATGCGCAAGTCCACGTCCTGAATGGTGACAGGGTACTGCACTCGCCAGTTCATAGTGTGGAAAGCGGACTTTACGTCAGGCAGAGTACGTTTCAGCTCTCTGGCTTCGGCCTTTTCAGCAGAAAACTCACGAGCCTTGGCAATGTTGACGAACACTTCCTCAACGGTTTCGCCAAACTCAAGATAACCCTTTTTGAGTTCAGCGTAGGCGTTATTGAAAGTCGCAGACTTTACACGAACGGCGGCAATACGATTTACCAAAGCATTGATAAACTGGTTTGCCATTGCCGGATAGCCATAAAGAATTTCACCGACACGTGGAATGTCGTTCTCGCTGGTGATTTCCGGTACAAGAGACTGGTATTCTGCGCTTGCGTTTGCCCGAATCACATTGAGAATATCAATAGTACGGGCGTTCAGACTTGTAATAGCAATACGTTTCGGCATAATTTAACCCTCCTTAAAAAGTTCATCAAAGGTCAGCGGTTTGTTGGAATTACCGCCGCCATCGTCACCATCATCGTCATCATTATTGTTGCTTTTGTTGAAGAATCTGTCACGATATTTTTGACGCCATTCGGCATCATTTTCTTCGTACTTCTTTTTCCAATCTTCTACACCAGATGTGCGTGACTGCATATCACCGTAGGTGTCAGAAATGTCCTCAAGAAGTGCGAGTGCTTCGTCAGATTGGTCATCGCCCAATCTAGTACGAACGCTTTCCATCAATTCTTCCATAGTTTTAACTGCCATACTATTCCTCCTTTAATTCAGAATGGTCTAAGCATAAACCATAGTGGCATTTTTCTTTTTGGTTGTGGCGGTGGAACTGGTGATAAGTTGGGGTGATAAATGAAGCCGTTTAATTTTGACCCGGGTTTCCAGATGTAATTGTTTTTTGCGTATAAGGTTTGCGTGTAGAAGTATGTGCCTTTCCATGCACTATTGGATGTGACTATATAGTTCACAGAACCGTCAGCGTTGTACTTTATTTCTTCTACGATTGCAACGTGACCCGCTGGCAAATATGACCAAGAAACTGCCGCTCCTAATTGTGGTATGTGTTCGTCATGGGCGTATCCTGCGTTTACACCCATTTCGTACCAGTCTTGCCCATCGCCGTAGTGCGAAAAGTTAAACGGTGTGGATGAACCCTGTAATTCGTACCACCGTCCTAGCGCATAGCACGTACAGTTTGGCATACCATAACCAGATTGATAATATATATTTTCGTCATACCAGTACGGATTATTTCTAATCCCTGCGCCAGTAAGCCTTGGTATATACATCACTTTACCTCAACGATAAAACAATCATATCCGTTTTTCTTCATTTCATCACGCAGTCTTACGGCATTTTCGTACACACTAAATGCCCCAACTTGTACCCGATAAATAGTGCGGTTGTTTTTGTTAGTTTCCTTGTTTAATTCTGCATTAACAGCGTCGGCAATTTCACCCATGTTGCTGAACAAATATGTTCCCGGACAAGACTTCTTAGCGAACCACCTATGCACTGTCATATTCTGCTTGTCTACCTGACCAATAAGCGATTTATCGTTTCTCCACAATAACCGCTTAATGTTGTTACGCTTGCAAACATCAACCAACAGCTTGATAAGTGCGTTGTAAGCCTGTTCTGTTACGCTATAAGGTTCAGACGTTCCACTAGCAACTTCGATAGTGATTGCCCGCATATCGTTTTCTCTGTTTGAACTGCACCAAGACCGGTCTTTTTCTTCAACAGATAACCCAATGCTACCGTCAAAACCTACAACATAATTTGCCGAACATTCTTTGAGTGTGCTGGCAAAAAAGTCGCAACCCTGTTTGGCCGTAACCTGACCAACAAAACAATGAATTGTGATTGTATCAATGTTGTGTGTTCTGTTTACAGTTTTGTGTTTTGAAATGTTTTTGTATGTGACTAAATCACTGTTAGTATATGCCATTTCATTCACTCCCCAGTTTGTCGATAAGTTTCTGCATGACAAGCGTGTTATTGTTAATCGCTTCGGACATTTTGTCCATCTCCTGTTTGTGCTGTTCTCCGTTCTTATTGATGTACCAGAAACAAGCACCGCAACAAACAATAGGAAATCCAACTGTGCTTACCATGGTGATAATATCCTGTGCGTTCATACTCAAACCTCCTTTCACTTATATATAATATTATAACATTTACTTGCATTATTGTCAATAGTGTGATATAATGATAAGGGATACCTAGGAGGTGTTTTCGTGGGTAAGTATTATGACGGCACAAAACTTTTGTCAATGCTGGATCTGAACGGCAAAAAACCAGAGATTTATATGTGCACCACAAATAGAACAGGTGGTAAGACAACCTATTTCGGACGATTGTGTGTAAATAGATTCTTTGACAAGAAAGAAAAGTTCTGTCTTATTTATAGATATAACTATGAACTAGACGATTGCGCTGAAAAGTTTTATAAAGACATTTCTGGTTTGTTCTTTAAGGGCACTACTATGACAAGCAAACGCCGTGCAAGCGGTATCTTTCATGAGTTGTTTATTGATGACATTTCATGCGGATACGCTGTGTCTTTAAACTCTGCTGACCAACTTAAAAAATATAGCCACTTGTTTAGTGACGTTTCTAGAATGATGTTTGACGAATTTCAGAGTGAAACAAATCACTATTGCTCTGACGAAATCAGAAAGTTCTTATCTGTTCACACCTCTGTTGCTAGAGGGCAAGGAGAACAGATTAGATATGTGCCAGTCTATATGTGCGCTAATCCTGTTTCTATTATCAATCCATATTATGTTGAAATGGGTGTAAGCGAACGGTTAAAGGATGACACTAAATTTCTTCGTGGTGACGGCTTTGTGCTTGAACAGGGTTTTGTTGAAAGTGCTAGCACGGCTCAGAAAGAAAGTGGTTTTAACCGTGCGTTTGCTAGGAACAGCTATGTGGCTTATTCTAGCGAATGTGTGTACTTAAATGATAACAAAGCATTTGTTGAAAAGCCTAGTGGCAGAAGCCGCTATTTGGCTACGCTCAAATATAAGGGTACTGATTATGCTATACGTGAGTATGAAGAAGCTGGTGTTATCTATTGTGATGATAGGGCTGACGGTAGCTTTGGCATGAAATTGACTGTTACCACTGATGACCATGAAATAAACTATGTTATGCTAAAACGAAATGACTTCTTCCTTACAAATATGAGATACTATTTTGAGAAAGGTTGTTTCAGGTTTAAAGACTTACGTTGCAAAGAAGCTGTGCTAAAGGCACTATCTTATTAAGGTATCTGCTTGTGTAAACCATACTGAATAGATTGGAAAGCACGGTTGGAATATACCGCCAAGACTATTTGACGGATTAGCTTACCGCTTTATGGCTACACAAGTACCAGATATAGAAACCCCCTGTGGAGCAATCCATAGGGGGTTTTGCTATGTTGAAAACTTTGTGGATAAGTGGAAAACTTAATGCTTGAATACGAAAACTTGTTCATAGTTTCTTTCCATTCTGCACTGGTATTTCCACTTGCAGAACAGACAAATGTGATGACACATCTGCAAACGTGTTTTGATTTTTCGTGCAAATCTAAACATTGATTTTTACCTCATTTCGTAAGTTGTATCTACCAACAAAACGCCACCTCTTATGCGTTTTGGTAGCAATTTTCCGGGTACACGCAAGCCAACATTGAAGTCCTCTAATGTTCTTTTTGTTTTCAAAAACTCTAGTTCATCATCGGTGAAGCTATCGGTTTCTTTAACCTCATACCCTTGCATTGATTTTAAGAACAAGTCTTTACATTTTTCTGGCATACCTGCGCATTTCACACTGTAATATGGGTTATCTATTGGCTGGCAATCTTCTTCAATCACGTGCTCAACATAGGTTTTTTGCCGAACAAAGAATCCTGTGTCCCACGTGCTTTCTAGTTTCCAACAACAGAAGTTTGTAGGATGAACTTTAATACCCACAATCTTTTCCGGTGGAAGTGAACAATGAATACTGTCAGTGTCTGCGTAAATGAAACCATCTTCGTCTACACCGTGATAGTTTAACTGCGCCGCACGGATGGTAAAGTTTCTTGCATAACTGGTGATTGCTGAACCAACTGCTATATACCCTGGAATTTTGTCGTTAGCTATTTGAGTGTAAAAGCCAATGGTTTTATCTTCTTTTACGTAGGCAATTTTAAAGTTCGATGAAGTTGATGAAGCCATTTTGCCGTAAAGATTGTTCAAAAATAGTTTTGCTAATTCTCGCTGTGCACCTTTGCTGTTGATTTTTATTTTCTTGTACTTCTCAATGTACTCGTCAAATATTCCTATTGCTGATTGGAAGTAGCAACCATCTAGTATCTCAAAGTCAACTAGTTCGTAGTGTTCGGTGAACAATTTGAAGTCTGTCATTGTCATAGTCAGTGTGACTATTGCTTCCTGTAAATTGCCATCAACATCGTAATATTGCTTGTAATATTTTCCGTCTTGAGAATTGTATCTGTCTGATGTTTCTAGCATTTCTGTTGCGCGGTACGACATTGTGTTTTTTATCTGGATGAATGGTAACATATTTGGCTTGATATAGAAGCGTGTTTTGAAACGAACAAAGTAGTAATGCAAGCCGTCAACAGCTTCGTCTGGAACAAAATCACCTTTCCAAAATGTAGGCTCACCTATTGGGTATGGATTTCCACTTTCAGAGGACATCATTGATGGGTACAAAGAATTAACGTCTGCTGTTGTCCCTTGTTTGTACAATCTCTTTTCTTTTCCTTTGGCTAAGTAACACCAACCACCGTGGTAAGAGTTCTTGATGTAATCACCAGCGGTTTTAGAGCCATAGGATTTGGCAATCGGCATTTCATACAAATTGGGAAAGTATCGGTCATAGGTTTTAGTGCCGATTGACTTCTTATATTCTGCAAGGCAACATGAACCAATTGTCAGCTTTTTGTGCCCCTCTGTGAACATGATTTCAAGTGCTTCTTTTACCACCAGAATGTCATTAGCTATGTACTTCTGTTCTTCTAGCGATATTTCACACCCGGCGTATCTGAATCCAGTATATTCCATTTCCAGTTTCTTGTGTTTAGTGCCAAAACTCTTGCCAATCTTCTTTACGGAGAATGGTAGGAGTTTCAAGCTGTCTCTAAACTCAATTATTCTGTCATGGATTTTTACTGTAATTCTGTACCATTGTCCCATCGAAGAAATAGAATATGTGAAGCTATTGTTTGGCATATCCTTTGGCTGTAAGAACTCAATATCTTCACTATCTTCTTTTAGCTTGCGTGTAGCCTGTTTTAATCCTAGGTCTACCATAAAATAGGATAACCAGAATGAACCATCAAACTTCAAGTTGTGGTAGTAACAGACTATGTGAGAATCTAGGGACACGAAGTAGTCAAATTGTTCTGCTATGCTGTGGAAGATGTGAACATCATCCGTGAACATTTCAACCGAAGCACTTGCCCAAACTTCTGTGTTCACTTGCCCCTTATACACTGTTGTTTCAAAGTCACCTACAAAGTATCTATTCTTCCGTGGTTTCATAGGCAAGACTATCTGCAATATCTTGCAGTTCTTTACTTTCGTCAGGTGTTAATGCCCTACCACGAATAATGGCAACCAGTTTAACAATATCTGCGTTAGTGTTTCTGTCTTTATTAGAACCAGAATATCCATAGCAGATATACCACGCTAGGTCTTTAACCTCTGCCGCGTTTGCTTGGCAATTTCTTGCTACCTGTCTTTCACCAATATCGTTGATAGCACCACGAATAGCATTTGCCATAACATTTTTATCATGTTCCTTGATTTCTGCAAACCTTGCAGACCATCGCATATCTGGCTTCCAGTTTGCGATTAACTCGAACAAGTATTGCAGAACATCGTCAACATCATTTGGCGGTTGACCAGCTTCTGTGCGTGTAGAAGTTGTGCGTTTTTTGAAACGAGTTTCAGCGGCTTTACGGGCGGCGGCTCTTTGTTCTTGCTTTTTACGTGCAATGCCGGAAATGTACTGGTGTTCTTTTAGGTCATAGTATTTGCCGTACTTGTAAAACTCTTGACCTTTAATCCGCTTTAGACGTTCTACTTCGGATTTGGTAACAGTGTCCTTTCTTTCGGGTATAAAGTTAGGAAATGAATAGCCACGCTTTTCTGCACGTTTTACTGCCGCTTTTAAACGTTTCCTCTGCTTGTTGTATTCCTGTAACAGTGCTTTTTGTTTCGGTGTTGCTTGTTTGCTCTTTTTCTTGGCCACGATTAACACCTCCATAAAATAAAACACCCTTGCAGAAAACCTGCAAGGGTGTTTCTCGTCTTACACGATGGAGCAGGTCAAAAATTCCTTGCCCTTATAGTTCTTGGACGGCATCCGGTAGACCTGGATTTCAAAGTCCTCACCAGCGTCTGTCATTTCGTCCATGATTTCAAGCATGGCGGTGAAGAAACTTTCAGAACCGGTGACAAACTTGTTGCCGGACTTGTCTACCACAACGTACTTCTTGTAGTCCTTATCTTCGGAGTTCTCGTTGTGAACAGCCAGTTCAACATAGTAGTCAATGGCAATCACCAGAGGGCTGTCCTTGGTAGCGTCATCAAGGCCGATAGCATTGGTGGTGTCCTTGACCGCAACACGGTCACGGGCAGAGAGTTCCTTGGAAGCGTTCACGATTTTAACAGAATAACCAGTCATTTTGATTTCCTCCTATTGTTAGTTGTTTTCGTCTTTTTCCGTGGAATGGGGCAGGGTTTGCGCAATAAGTGCTGAATACAGATTTCCCTAACAGGGCACTCTCCGCACTTACTCATGGGTTTCACCAGACACCTTTCTGTCGGGCAGAACACGGGCGGTGGCAATGAACTCCTGTTCGGTCATGCCGTAAAGGGTTTCGTTCACCTTAGTGTGAACGATGTGAACGGCCTTTACGTCCTCAGTGTTGATAGCTTTCTCCACGACTTTCATCATGGACTTCTCGTCCTTGTAGGTACGAGGGAGAACGACTTCCTTGTTAAAGGGTTCGCCCTCCTTGATGTTCAGACAAAGAACGTTTGCGGTGGTAGTCTGGATGGTGCGAGTTACCATAGGGATACGTGCCATAGTTGTTACTCCTTTCTAATATTGTAGTTTTGGATAAGGTGTCAACCAGATTTGAACTGGTTCTAGCGCAACCTGCGACACCATGGAGTGTGTGGGTTTGATGCTATCTCGCCCACACGTTTGGAGGTGTAGAAACTAGCTTGCTAATTCCCATATCTTATGATACCATAAGGGCCACGAAAAGTCAAGAAAAAGTTTCTGAATTTGGGTTAGTTCTTTGGTATTGCGGTGTGGTTTAAAACATGGCAAACGTATTCACGGCATCTGGTTATGTCTGCGCATACTCTACGGTTTTTGCACTCGTCACAACCGGATTCTGCGCAACACATTGAAGCACGTGCATCTGTTAGTGCGTCATATAGGACAAGCAATTCCTCTCTAGTATAACCGCCCTTTTTGAATGTAAGCATATTGTTACCTCCTGTTAGATTGTTCTACACCCAACACGGAAAATTATTTTTCCGTGAAACGATTTGTATTTTTGTTATAATGCAAACCGTTCTTTGTTGCCCAATAGGTAATTAGACGGCCTGGAGTTGTGTACCAGAAAGACACCTGTTGCCAGCCATATCTGGTTGATAACATTGCGCAATAGCCCATATCGTGATGATGGTACATTTTGTATTCTCTTTCCATGATAGTTTCTCCTTTTGTTGTTATTGATTACACCCGACACGGACGGTTTAACCGTCCAGTGTTGCAGTAGGTCTGTACTCAGGGAAAAAGCGCTTGCAAGTTTCGTAGTAGCTAACCCAACGTGCACGAACAGACATAGTATATGGGTCTGTCTGACCATATTCTTCTATTGCCTTGTTTAGCCTATCCCACCATTCAGTCTCTTTTGCCACAAGATAGGTCTTTTCAAAAATCTCCATTGTTACACCTCACTATTTTATTAGGTTTACACCCGACACGGTAGGGATAGGGAGGTTAAGCCCTATCCCTACTACATCGTTACTCGTTAGAGGTTGCGTTTCCACGTGCCGGAAGAATTTTTGCGTTCGCGATGAAATCTTCCTCATTCATGCCGTACAGCAAGGTTTCGCTGGTGTGTTCGGTAATAGCGCACAGTTTGAGGGTATCAGTCTCGTATGCCTTTTTCAGAATCTTCATAGCGTCAGCGTTTTTGTCAAGCGCCCCCAAGGTGTAGTCAATGACACGTACCTCAGCGGTTTCAATGTTCAAGGTCATAACGGAAAACTTGTTGACCTCCACAGTGCGAGTTACCATTCTCTGTCTTGCCATAATTTTGTTTCTCCTTTTGTTATAGATTTTTGGGTTACACCCGACACGGTGACGTTCCGTGGTTAGATACCACGGAACGTCAGACGCATTTCACAATTCCACTTGCCCCGGCAATAGTCTTTTTCAAACTTGGAGATATGCTGTGCGGACGTTGCCGTGTAGCCGTATACGTAGCGGAGTGCATCGTAGAGGGTATCAGTAGATTTGGCAATCACGGCAATGGGGGTGCGATAGCTTTGGAGAATGAAATAATGCTCTGTCTCAAAGACTACTGCACTACAACTACGCAGACGCTTGAACTTGCAAGTGGCGTTCAATTCTGCAATAGCATCGTCATACACTTCCTTGCAAATCTGATTGCAAAAAGCCTGTCTTTCACGTTTAGTCATGTTGTTATACCTCTTTCTATTGTTAGTTTTAGGAATTACACCCGACACGGCGGTTTATTCAACGATACCGCCAAACGCTTTACGCACTCTTTTTATTTGTTGGTGCGATTGTTCGTAGTTTACCGGATAGCTACGTTCCGTACCGTGTTCAAGATTTAGGTGCGACACGCCCACCTACACACCCTAAGCGGTTGTGTGTTTCTCCGACACCACATTTCAGACAGGTGCGGTTATCTGGCTCTTTTCGGTTTTATGTGCGTGACAAGAACATTGAATAAACACAGGGTATG
>OGXG01000840.1_pt1 | contig 16398 bp, 20 predicted proteins | sample 1576251 | NCBI WGS metagenome assembly OGXG01 (sample SAMEA3541533, study PRJEB24748) | human gut metagenome | biome: human gut; feature: human-associated habitat; material: faeces | place: China | collected 2012
TATAATAATTAATAAAAGTATGATATAATTGTGTAGTATTTATTTATAGAAGTTTTATATTTAGATATTAGTTAATAAATATACTTTTATTAAAAACCAATTTAATATATAAGGAGTATGAAAAAATGGAAAAATATAAAGAAATAGAAAGAAGTATAATAAAAAAGTATCGTAAAGATATATGGAGTAAGTTCGTCAAAGCAGTAAAAGAATACGAATTAATAAAAGAAAATGATAATATCATGGTATGTATATCTGGAGGAAAAGACTCTTTCTTAATGGCAAAATGTATTCAAGAACTAGAAAGGCATGGTAATGTCCCATTTAATGCCAAATACGTAGTAATGGATCCAGGATATAATAAATACAACCTAAATATGATAATAGATAACGCTAAAACATTAAATGTCCCAATAGAAGTATTTAAAAGTGATATATTTGATGTAGTCTCAAAAATAAGTTCTGATAGTCCATGTTACATGTGTGCTAAAATGCGTAGAGGATATTTATACAATAAAGCCAAAGAATTAGGCTGCAACAAAATAGCCTTAGGACACCATTTTAACGATGTAATAGAAACAACACTACTATCAATGTTTTACGGTTCTGAAATAAAAACAATGATGCCAAAATTACATAGTGATAATTTTAAAGGTATCGAATTAATAAGACCACTATATTTAGTAGCGGAAGAAAGTATTATATCATGGCGCAACAATTCCAAATTAACCTTTATAAATTGTGCATGTAAATTTACAGAGATGTGTTCCCTAACAAATGAAGGACTAAGTAAGAGAAAAGAAATGAAAGAATTAATAAAAAAATTAAAGAAAATAAATCCAAATATCGATCGAAATATTTTTAAAAGCTTAGATAATGTAAATCTAAATTGCGTATTAGGAACAAAGAAAGACGGAGTATATAAAAGTTTTTTAGAAGATTACAATAAATAAACAACACATTTTAAAATCAAGTTTACATCAAAAAAAATTAGTATTATAATAAATAAAAACAATAATAAAAATGTAAAGGTGTAAAAATGAATAATATAATTAACTTATATAACAAAAATAAAAAATTTATAAAATATTGTAGTATTTCCGTTATATGTACTATAATATTATACTTAATATATTTTTTCATAACAAAAATAAATCCCAAAGCATACATATTAGCAAACTTTATAGCTTACTTAGTATCATTTAGCTTATTATTTTACTTAAATCAAAAACTATTTAACTCAATACCTACAAATAAAAGAAACAAAATAACCCAAATACTAGATTTCATAATCTTTAGATTAATAGGTTTTCTAATAGATAGTACTATACTTGTTATATTAATTGAACAAGTTAGTATATCAAACTTTTGGTCTAAAATAATAAGTTCGCTTCTTACATTTATATATAACTATTATACAAATAAAAAATTTGTATTTAAAAAGTATGAACATTAATCATGACTATTAAATAAAATAGTCATTTTTTGTCATTTCATAAAACTTCTAAAAAAATCAAACATAAAATATTATGTACCATAGGAGGATTCTTATGTACAATAATAATGGTTTAAATAATGAAGAAGTAAAGGAAAACAGAAAAAAATATGGTAGTAATAACATTAGTGGAAAAAATACCAATACATTCTTTAATTTATTTATTGAAACTTTAGGAGATCCAATTATAAAAATATTAATAATAGCTTTAGCAGTAAAAACAATATTTTTATTTAAAGACTTCGATTACTTTGAAACAATTGGTATAGTAATAGCCATCTTAGTAGCATCACTAATATCTGCTATTAGTGAGTATGGATCTAATAAAGCATTTGAAAGAATGCAAGAAGAATCATCAAAAATAAATGTCCGTGTAAGAAGAAATAAAAAAATAATAGAAATATCAATAGATGACATTGTAAAAAATGATGTAATAATTTTATCAAGTGGCGAAAAAATACCAGCAGATGGTATTTTAATAAGAGGAAAATTATCAGTAGATGAATCATCACTAAATGGAGAATCAAAAGAAGTATATAAAGAATTAACAAAAGATATAAATATCATATCCGATAAGAATAAAGTTTATAGAGGAACAACCATTTATGATGGAACTGCTGAAGTATTAATAACTAAAGTAGGTATGGATACATTATATGGCAAAATGGCCAAAGAATTAACAACCGGAGAAGATATATCGCCATTAAAACTAAGATTAACCAATCTAGCCAAAATAATAAGCAAAATAGGTTACATAGCTGCTATCCTTATAGCCATTTCTTATTTATTTTCTAAAATATTTATTCTAAATAATTTCAATCTATCAATAATAAAAGCCATACCATTAAATATCATCATAGGTTATATTCTAGAAGCAATGACATTAGCAGTATCAGTATTAGTAATGGCCGTCCCCGAAGGTCTACCAATGATGATAACACTGGTATTATCAACTAATTCAAAGAAAATGTTAAAAAACAAAGTCCTAGTAAGAAAAATGGTTGGAATAGAAACTGCAGGATCATTAAATATATTATTTACTGATAAAACAGGAACCATAACCAATGGTAAAATGGAAGTAATATCAATATTAGATGGATCTTTAAATGAGTATACTAATATAAATGAATTATTACCATCTTATAGACAAATCCTAACAGATAGCATTATTTATAACAACGATTCAGAATATGATAGTACTACTAACAAAATAATAGGGGGAAATATAACCGATAAAGCCTTACTATCTTTCGCAGGTCAAAACAAAAAAGACACTATAAAGATAATTGATAAAATAATGTTTAATAGTCAAAATAAATATTCCATATCAATAATAGAAAAAAACAATAAAAAAATTAAACTAATAAAAGGAGCACCTGATGTATTATTAAAGTATACTACTAATTATATAGATGAAAATGGAAAAAGCAAATATTTAGATAAAGAAAAACTAATGTCCATTATAAAAGAAAAAACAAATAAAGGAATTCGAGCAATAGCTATATCTACTTCTCAAAGTATCTATCCTACAGATAATATAAGAAGAAATATATTAGTAGGTATAATATTTATTAAAGATGAAATAAGAAAAGAGGCTAGAGATGGTTTAAATTTAATAAAATCAGCAGGAATAAATACCATTATGGTAACAGGAGACTCCAAAGAAACTGCTACCAGTATAGCCAAAGAAGTAGGTATAGTAAGCAATAATGCTGATGTAATACTTTCTAGTAATGAATTAAGTAAAATAAATGACGATGAATTAAAAAAAATAATACCAAGATTAAAAGTAGTATCAAGAGCTCTTCCAGAAGACAAAAAAAGACTAGTATTACTATCAAAAGAATTAGGCTTAGTAACAGGAATGACTGGTGATGGAGTAAATGATTGCATTGCTCTTAAAAAAGCCGATGTATCTTTTGCCATGGGTAGTGGTACAGAAGTGGCCAAAGAAGCTTCAGATATAGTAATATTAGATGACAATATAGTATCAATATCTAAAGCAATATTATACGGTAGAACAATATTTAAAAATATTCGTAAATTCATTATTTTCCAATTATCCGTAAATGTATCCGCTATTCTTTTAGCCCTAATAGGGCCATTTATCGGAGTACCATCGCCAATAACCGTTGTACAGATGTTATGGATAAATATGGTCATGGATACATTAGCAGGATTAGCCTTTTCCTACGAAGTACCACGAATAGAGTACATGAAAGAGCCACCAAAAAAGAAAGAAGAAAACATTTTAAACAAATATATGATTAATGAAATACTATCTTCTGGATTATACTCTTTAGTACTATGCATTATCTTTCTAAAACTTCCAATAATAAAAAGTTTATTTGTAGATAATAATCATTTTATGACATCATTCTTCTGTCTATTTATCTTTTTAGCAACATTTAATGCATTTAATGCTAGAACACACAGACTAAATATATTTGCTCATTTATCAGAAAACAAAATCTTTTTATTAATAATACTATTTATCATCATAGTACAAATATCCATAACATATTCCGGCATAACAATTTTTCAAACTACAAGAATAAATATAAAAGAATTATTAATTACAATTGTTCTATCATTTAGCATTATCCCATTAGATATAATAAGAAAAATAATAACAAAGAAAACAAAACATAATTTTGGAGTATAGTCTTGAAATAAGCACTCTTTTATGATATACTAAACTCATAAAAGTAGAAAGGGTGTTGTATTATGAAAAGAAAAAGAGACATTGCTTCTTTAGCAGAAGAATACTACAAAAATTATGAAGTACTAAGGTATTTAAGTCCTGAAGTATTCAAAAAAGCTATCTTAGATATGTTTTTAACAACTAGTTTAACTATTCCAGAAATAGAAGAAAAACTAAAAGAAATGGTTAAAAGAAAAGGTGGAAAAATAGAACTAAAATATAAAGAAAATGGTGATAGCTACGTTGAAGTAAAAGTAAACGAAAAAATATACATAATAGCCATAGCTATAGCATTAGTAATAACATTAATAACTATTACTACATTACTAATAAGATAATATTATTGACATAAGAATAATGCTTTGATATAATAAATAATGCTATTGAGAGGAGTTTTATTATGAATAGTGGTATAATGCTATTAGATAATATAAATATAACATTTATAGATGGAACAGAAAAAATATATAACGTTATATATTATAATGATAAAGGTTTTTTCTTACGAACTGAAGGAGAATCATTAATAACATCACTTCATATCGAAGATTCAAAGTTAATTACAAACCATCACAACAATATATATATAAAAAGCGTTCAAGAAATATCAAGCATAAAAATACAGCAAGAATGGATAAAAAAGAAAGCTCCAGGTTTTTATATAGAAGGAAATCTATTAACATACAATAGTCAGATGGCTAATAAATATTTTTTAGATGAAGAGATGGCTTATGACCAATTAAAATTTAAAAAGAAAGAAAGAATAAAAGAAGAGCAATAAAAAGTTGCTTTTCTTTTAAAAGTTAAGGTGAAAAAATATGGAAGAAATAGAAAAATATGCAAAAGAAAATAGAATACCTATTATGCAAAAAGACGGAATATTATATCTAGTTAATTACATTAAAGAAAATAAAATTACAAATATTTTAGAAATAGGTAGTGCTATTGGATATTCCGCTATTATGATGACTAAAGCAAATAAAAATATCAAAGTAACTACTATAGAGAAAGATAAAGACAGATATAATATAGCAGTATCAAATATTAAAAAATATAATTTAGAAAATCAAATAAACATCATTAATGACGACGCCACACTAACAGATATAAAAGAAAAATATGATCTAATATTTATCGATGCCGCTAAAGGAAAGAATATCCTTTTCTTTGAAAAATATAAAAATAATTTAAAAGAAGATGGAACAATTATTACAGATAACTTATCCTTCCATGGCTTAGTAGAAAACCCAAATCTAATAAAAACTAAAAATCAAAAAGGCATCGTAAACAAAATAAAATTATTTATTAACTTTTTAGATAACAATAAAGAATTTTCCACTATTTATATACCAGTAGGGGATAAAATAGCCATATCCAAAAGGAGTAAAAAATATGAATAATATAATTGTTGTACCAAATAAAAAAGAAGATATAGATATCATTCTAAATAAAGATATAAAAGGCATAATAATAGGTGTCAAAGATTTATCCATATATAATTTTGAATTAACTATTGAAGAAATAATTCTTTTAGCGCAGTCAATAGATAAAAAAATAATCATAGCAATGAATAAAATGATTCATAATAAAGATATACCACTTGTAAAAGAAGTATTAAATAAAGTGGCCACAAGCAATATAGAAGGCATATTATTTTATGATATTGGCATATTTAAAATAGCTAAAGATATGAATATTAAAAAAGAATTAATATTATCGCAGGAGCATCTAAATGCCAGTATAAATAGTAATAATTTTTATTATAACCATGGTTTAAATAGTACCTATATAACATCAGATATAACTAAAGAAGAAATATTAGATATAAAAAATAATACAAAATTAAACATCTATTACACAGTATATGGATTATTACCAATCTTTTATTCTCGTAGATTATTACTTACTAGTTATTTTACATACATAAATAAAGAAAAAAAAGACAATCTATATTGTATATATAATAATGATAATAAGTATACCATTATAGAAAAAAAATATGGTACTATCATTTATAGTCCACTAGTAAATTTAATAAATCATATAGAGGAGTTAAAAGACATAAATTTAGTAATAGATTTATCAAGTACAAATAATATTGATATAATAGATAAATATATAAGTAAAGAAAAAATGGAAAATACTTATGAAGGCTTCTATAATATAAAAACAATTTATCGATTGAAAGGTGATAAAGATGCATAAAAAAGTAGAATTATTAGCACCCGCTGGAAATCTAGAAAAACTAAAATTTGCCTTTCTTTATGGAGCAGACGCTTGTTATATAGGAGGAAGAAATTATTCACTTCGTGCTAATGCTAAAAACTTTAGTATTGAAGAAATACAAGAAGCCGTAAAGTATGCTCACAATCTAAATAAAAAAGTCTATGTAACAGTAAATATCGTTTTTCACAACGAAGATATAAAAGGTATAAAAGAATATTTAATAGCTTTATCAGAAGCTAAAGTAGATGCCATAATCGTATCAGATCCATTAATAATAGATATAATAAATGATAATAATATAAATTTAAAAGTACATATATCTACGCAAGCATCTACATTAAACTATGAAGCAGTATCATTTTGGAAATCACAAGGTGTAGAAAGGGTTGTATTGGCAAGAGAAATGTCAAAAAATGAAATAAAAGAAATAATAGACAAAACAGGTATGGAAATAGAAACATTTGTCCATGGTGCAATGTGTTCATCATATTCCGGAAGATGTGTATTATCAAATTATTTTACCAAAAGAGATGCCAACCGTGGTGGTTGTGCTCAAATATGCCGCTGGGAATTCCCATTATATGATAAAAATAACAACATGATAGAATCAGAAACAAAATTCACTGCTTCATCAAAAGATTTAATGATGTTAACCAAAGTAAAAGAAATGATAGAAATAGGCATAGTTTCTCTAAAAGTAGAGGGAAGAATGCGCAGTAATTACTATGTAGCCACTGTCATAAATACCTATCGAAATCTAATTGATGATTATTACGAAAATAAATTAACCGAAGAAAAAGTAGAATATTATCAAAAAATATTAGATAGAGTAGCCAATAGAGAAGCAACCGTTCAATTCTGGGACAAATTACCAACCGTAAATGAACAATATTATTTAGGAAGAAATGAAGTGTCAAATCAAGATTTCCTAGGAATAGTTAAAGATTATGATGAGACAACCAGCATGGTAACCATAACCGAAAGAAATTATTTTCAAACCGGTGATGAAGTAGAAATATTTGGTCCAAATATAAAACCATTTAGTTTCAAAATGCCTGATATATATAATGAAGATGGTGAAAAAGTAAATATCGGTAGGCATCCAGAAGAAATATTAAAATTCAAGCTAGATAAGAAAGTTTATCCAAATGATATGATTCGAATAAAAATAAGTTAATAATAATAAATTTTAGAATATAATAAAAGTAAATTTATACTTGACAAAAGTATCAAAATTTAGTACAATTTTGAATTGTAAAAAAGAAAAAATAATTTCAAATAGAAAGAGGAAGAAGGAAATAAAAATGACTGACAATAAAGTATATCTAACCGATGAAGGATTTCTAGAGTTAGAAGAAGAATTAAATGAATTAAAGAATGTTAAAAGGCCCGCTGTTATCAAGGCTTTAAAAGAGGCAAGAGCTCTTGGAGACTTATCTGAAAATGCTGATTATGATGCAGCTAGAACAGAACAAGCACAAGTAGAAGGAAGAATACAAGAGTTAGAAAAAATAATGGAAAATGCCCATATAATAAAAAAAGCATCTACTGATAAAGTAGGATTAGGAACTACAGTAAAAATAAAATATGTAGATGATGACGAAATAGAAGAATATCGTATTGTAGGATCAAAAGAAGCAGATCCATCAAACAATAAAATATCAAACGAAAGCCCAATAGCTAAAGCAATAATGAACGCAAAAGTAGGAGAAGTAAAAAAAGTAGCCTCTCCTAATGGTGAATACGAAGTAGAAATAGTAGAAATTTGTTAGGGAGGTAAAAAATATGAAAAAACAAATAAACTATAAAGTAAGTGGAGAAGAATGGAGCAAAGCAAAAGACAAAGCATTTGCAAAAGTATCAAAGAATGCCAAAGTAGATGGATTCAGACAAGGAAAAGTACCAAGAAATGTTTTTGAAAAGAAATATGGTACAGGAGATATCGTAAGAAGTGCAATGGAAGACCTAATCGATGCTAAATATGGAGAAATAATAGTTACTGAAAAACTAATACCAGCAGTAGAACCAAAACTAGAGATAGTATCTGCTGATGATGATGGCTTTGAAGTAAATATAACAATAATTACAGATCCAGAAGTAAAATTAGGAAAATATAAAGAATTAAAAGTAAAAAAAGATAAAGTAGAAGTAACAAAAGAAGAAATTGAACACGAAGTAGGACATATCCTAGATAGATTTGCTGAACTAGTATCAAAAGATGGTGCAGTAGAAGAAGGCGATACTGCTATTATCGATTTCAAAGGATTTAAAGATAATGAAGAATTCGAAGGTGGATCAGCTGAAGGATATTCATTAGAAATAGGTAGTCATTCATTTATACCAGGCTTTGAAGAAGGCGTAGTAGGAATGAAAAAAGAAGAAAGTAAAGATATAAAACTAACTTTCCCAGAAGATTATATGGCTAAGGATTTAGCAGGAAAAGAAGTAGTCTTCAACGTAACAGTACATGACATTAAAAAAAGAGTAATTCCTGCTTTAGATGAAGAATTCTTTAAAGACTTAGACATGGAAGGCGTAACAAATAAAGAAGAATTAAATAAAGTTGTCGAAGAAGAAATAAAGACTCAAAAAGAACATGACACAGAAAACAAATTTGTTGAAGATTTATTAGCTAAAGCATCATCAAATATGACTATTGAAATTCCAGAAGAAATAATCGATGCAGAAGCAGATAAAATGTATAAAGACTTCGTAAAAAGATTAGAAATGCAAGGCGTAAATGAAGAATTATACTACGCTTATGCTGGTGTAAAAAAAGAAGATATCATGAAAGATATCAAAAAAGAAGCTGAAACAAGATTAAAATATCGTTATCTATTAGAAGCAATAATCAAAGAAGAAAAAATAGAAATTAAAGATAAAGATATTGATAAAGAAATAGCAAAAATAGCCAAAAACTATAATGTAACTGAAGAAGAAATAATGAAAGAATTCGGTTCAAAAGAAGTATTAAAATACAATATGGCCATGGAAAAAGCAGTAGAAGTATTAAAAGAAAATAATTAGAAGGTGAATAATTTTGACTGTATTTAGAGCAATAATATTAGGAATTATTCAGGGGATAGCGGAATTTTTACCAATATCGTCATCAGCACATTTAATATTGTTACCATATTTGTTTGGTTGGGAAGAATCATCACTAGCTTTTGATGTAGCGCTTCATTTTGGTACAATGATGGCAGTATTAGTGTTCTTCTTTAAAGATTGGTGGAACCTATTTATAGGAGCCATCAAAGATATAAAAACAAAGAAGAAGACAACAAACGGAAAAATGTTTTGGTATTTAGTAGTAGCAACAATACCTGCCGCTTTAGTAGGAGTACTACTAGACGATATAATAGAAAATGTAATAAGAAACAAAATATGGTTAATAGCTTTATCACTAGCTGTAATGGGTGTTCTAATATATGTTGGAGACAAATGGGCTAGTAAGCATTATAAGAAAGAAACAAAATTTGAAAATATAACATTAAAGCAAGCAATAATAATAGGAATTTCTCAAGCTTTTGCAGTAATACCAGGTTTTTCAAGAAGTGGTACTACAATTCTAGCAGGAAGATTACAAGGAATATCAAAAGAAGCAATAACAAAATTTACCTTCCTATTATCAGTACCAGTAATATGTGGTGCCACAGTATTAAAAGTTGGTGACCTAGTATTTACTAAAGAAGTAATAGTAGGAATAATAACATCATTCGCAATGGGTATTTTAACAATAAAATTCCTACTAAACTATATCAAAAAGCATGATTTTTCAGTCTTTGCTTTCTATAGAGTAATACTTGCATTAATCATATTTGCAAAATTAATATTATTCAAATAATATTAATTTCCGCTGATTTAGTATAGTGGTAGTACAGAAGCATGGTAAGCTTCAGGGGTAAGTTCAATTCTTACATTCAGCACCATATTTAACAAAAACTCGAACTTTTCGAGTTTAAGTAATAAGTGCTAACTAGAAATAGTTAGTTTTTTTGTTATTTGAGAAAGGATAAGTGATGAATTATGACAATAGAAACTAAAGAACTTACTGATTATACTAAAAGTTATAAAGATTTAGAAAATGAAAAAAGAAATATTCAAGTTGAAGTTAGAAAACTAGAATATCAAAATGAAAAATTACAAGAAGAAAATAATCGATTACATAAATTTCTATGCAATATTTTACAAACCTTAAAAAAGTTCTTCCATAGACTACTTAAAATAGGAACTGAAAAAAGATAAAGATGAAGTAATATTAGAAATAAAAGAATATCACAAACAAGATTTATATGATAATTTTGATTTACACGATATAGCAGATAACACATCAAAAGAAGAAGAGATAAATGATTATTTACATACAAAAACTTATGAATATGATGATAAAGATTTAGATATTTAAAAAACGAGCTACAGCTCGTTCAATAAAACTAAAATTCCATTTTAGTAATACACTACGCTATTGGCAAAGGCAATAACGGTGTGCAAAGGGAAATCCCTTTTGAAACCCTTTTAAACATAATTTTAGCAAGGTATAAAGCCAAGCAAAAAATTATGTTTTTATTTTCAAAACCTTGCAATGAAAATAAGTTATAAAAGTATATTGCCATTTTCATCTATTATCGCAAACGAAAACGTACCACGACTTTTATCTATGCATTCCACTATTTCGATTTTCAATCTCCATAATAGCAGATTCGTAAAAAGCTTGGTCAATTTGTTCCCATGTAGCATCTTCTGGCAAACCTAATTCTGCTATCATCTTTGCTTTTATTATTTTTGATTCAACTTGATTTACCTGTTCTAAAGTATAATCTTTTGGTAAATTTAATGCCTTAATACGATCTCTTCTTACAAGTTCAGCGTCAACTGCCAAATCAATTTCAGTCCAAGTTGGATTTTCAGGCAAACCTAACTTATTAGCATAACTAAGTCTCAAATCATCACGATTAAGTCTTACTTGTTCTATTTCCTCCCAAGCAGTGTCTTCAGGCAATCCTAATTCTTTTGCAGCATTTTTTCTCACTTCTTCAAACATTATAAATAACCTCCATTTCAATTATAATTATAGCATACTTTTATAAAAAATCATAATTTTAATGTAAAATTATACAGCTTTTTGCTTCAAAATGTAAATGTTGTGCTATAATTCTATTAGTTAGTAGTTTATTACTACCTATAAATTTATGCCTAGTGGTTATTGTACTTCCACCAAAAGTGCACCATATTTAACAAAAACTCAAATTATTTTGAGTATAATTTAAAAAAACAACTATTTCTAGTTGATTTTTTTAATAAATAACACAATCTATGTTATAATGTAATAGTAGTAGAATATTACTACAAGAGGTATAAATATGAAAAAAAATAAACTAAAAAAATATAGTATAGCATTACTACCAATATTAATAATATTTGTAATAGAATATTATAATATAGATATAAACAATATCATAGGTAATACTACAGCTACTTCCGAAACAACAGTATCGTCGTTAGAAGAAATACCAGAATATAGTAATAAATCATATGTTATAATTAACGATAATGAACCATATTTCAAAGAAGAAGAAAAAAATACAACTACTTTTGAAAAATATGGTGAATTAGATAACCTAGGAAGATGTACAACAGCTTATGCCAATATTGATAAAAGTATGATGCCCACTGAAAAAAGAGGTAGTATAGGTGGAATAAAACCAAGCGGATGGCATACAGTAAAATATGATATAGTAGAAGGTAAATATCTATATAATAGATGCCATTTAATAGGATATCAATTAACCGGTGAAAACGCCAATGAAAAAAATTTAATAACTTGTACTAGAAGTATGAATACAGTAGGTATGTTAGAGTTCGAAAATAAAGTAGCCAAATATATAAAAGAAACAAATAATCATGTTTTATATCGAGTAACTCCCGTATTTGAAGGTAACAACTTATTAGCAACAGGAGTAGAAATGGAAGCCTTATCTATCGAAGATAACGGAAAAGGAATAAAATTCAATGTCTTTGTTTACAATATTCAAGATGGCATAACTATAGACTATAAAACAGGAAATAGTACTTTAAATAAATAGCAAATAATATTTGACAATAAAGTCTAGTAATGATATAATAGCAGCTCTGAAAGGAAGAAAACTTATGTTAATATTAGGAGCTTATGTAGTAACAAGTATAGCAAGTATAATGATAGTAAAATATAATTATTTTAGAATGTATAAAGACGTATCAGATAAAGGATATAAAATAAATATTAAAAACATAACTAATGAAATAAAACCAAATAAAAAGAAAACAAATTACAAAAAATTATTATTATTATTACCAGTAATCAATATATTCGTAGCAGCCAATAAAGTAATAAAATATAATAAAGTAAAACCATATTTAGTAGATAGCCTAAAATCAACATCATTCATAGAAAAAATGAATGATGAAGAAAAAGAATATTATAAAAGTAATCCAAGCATTAATACAGCTGTAAATGTAGTGGTATATTCAAGATATAAAGAAGAAAAAATGAAACATCAAGACAATTCAGATGAAAAAATAATAGGAATTAAAGAAGCTGGGCAAATACTAAATAAAAGTAAAAGTAAAATGCTTATCAAAACGAAGAAAATTTAATTTTTCTTCGTTTTTCAAATATTTTATCAAAAAGTATTTAAAAAAAAACAAATATGTAGTAAAATGTATATAGGTGATAAAATGCATACATATGTAGTAGAATACTTAAATGAAAACGAATTTAACAAAAAAACAAGGGCCTTAAAAAAATATAATATGCTAGCTTACAAAAAATTAATATTTGATTGTGTACCAAAATTACGTGATGGAAATATGCAAGGAGTGATTGTATCCAAAAATAGTAAAGAAGGAATAATTAAATATGAATTTAAGCTTCCTACCGATAGAATGTTTTCTCAAGTACATGGAGATGTAGTATTACATTATACTCTTTATGAAAATCAAAAAATAATAATGTTAGATACCATAACTCCTGAAGAAATATTAAGTGAAGGCCATCAAAAAGAACTTCAAACATACAAAGGAGTAATGATATCTAAATCTCATGCTGAGAGAGATATGTTTAAAATCAACTTACTAAATAGTATGAATAAAAATGGTTTTCTAAATAATAAAATTTTAATAATTATAGGTTCTATATTACTATTATTAGTAATAATCATATTAATCTTAGTATTAAAATAAAAAAACATGTGTTAATCACATGTTTTTTATATTTCACGCATATTATCAGCATTTTTATATGGATCACTAGGATCAATATAATCTACAAATAAAATTCCCTTTAAATGATCAAGTTCATGTTGAAAAGCAATAGCCAAATCCTCACGAACACGATATTTAATTAAATTACCTTCTAAATCATATCCTTCAACTGTAATTCTAGCATGTCTTGGTACAATACCATCAACTTCACGATTAACGCTTAAACATCCTTCTCCTTCACCAGCATAAATCATTTCCTCAGAATAAGAAATAACCTTAGGATTAATAAGTACATAATCATCAAATACTCCTTCTTTTCTTTCATAGCAAACTACAAAAAAGTTTTTATTAATACCCAATTGTGGAGCAGCAAGCCCCATACCAGGTCTTAAGTTATACTTCTTTGATAATTTTTCAATTTGAGAGTATCTTAAATGTTTTAACATTTCTGGTATAATATTTTTATATTCTAAGCTTAAAGGAAATTCAACATCTGTATTTTCTGCTCTAACACGTGGATCTTTTTCATCAAGTATATCTTTTGTTCTAAGCATACAATCATTCCTTTCTTCCAGAAGATATTTTAACATAAAAATAAAAAAAAGGGAAGTATTTTCCCTAAATATTATGCAGTTACTCTTGAACCTATTATAATTACTAGTAATATAAATAATACTAATATAATAGCGGCACTGCTACCATAACCATAACCACCTGTATAGCCATAGCCGTATGAAGGATAGGCATAGCTCATATTACTTCCGCAACCACATCCACTATTGCCATAACCTCCAGAATATCCTCCGTAATAATACATATATATACCTCCTTTACGTGATATCTAATATAGTTTACTCAAAACCATATTTTATGACACCTACAAATACCTATATTATCTCTAATATTGACAAATAAGATAAAATGTCATATAATAATTAGCACAAGGAGAGAAGTATTATGAAAAAAAATTATTTTGAAGTTAATCTATGTAACGATGAATTAAAAGAATTCAGAGTTATATGTAATTATACACCACTATTAGGAATAAGAGAAAAAGTAACAGGTAGAGTTATAAGTGTAAAATGTCCACATGAAACATGTATTACAAATTATGGCTTAACTTGTGAAAAAGAATGCAAATTTGTAAGTGAAGAAGATGCTAAAGCATACTTAAGCAAATTTAATGATGAAAATACCAAAGAAGCATATAAAAATTACTTAAAAAAAGTAGAAGCAGCATCACTTGCAAGATTTGATAATGCGTACAACGATTTTAAAAGAAGTCAAAAAGAACACTCAAAACGTTTAATCAAAAGTTTAATAAAAGAAATTAAATAAATAGATAGAATAAAATATTAATAAAAGCATAGTTTTTACTAGGTGATAATATGAAAAAAATATTAATATTTATATTCTGTCTTTTTTTGTTTTCTATAGTCAATGCAGAAGAAAAAGAAGACTTAGCTCCTGATGCAAAAAGTGCCATTATGATAGAAGCTTCTACTGGAGAAATACTATTTCAAAAAAATGCTTATGAAAAATTACCACCAGCATCAATGACAAAAATGATGAGTATGCTCCTAATAATGGAAGAAATAGATAAAGGCACTTTAAAATGGGATGAACAAATAACAGTTTCTGAAAAAGCATCATCCATGGGCGGAAGTCAAATATTCCTAAAAGCTGGTGAAAAAATGTCCGTCACTGACATGTTAAAAGGAATAACTATAGCCTCAGGAAATGATGCTACAGTTGCCATGGCCGAGCGTATAGCAGGAAGTGAAGAAAACTTTGTTAAAAAAATGAATACTAAAGCTAAAGAACTCGGTTTAAAAAATACTAATTTTGTTAATTCTACTGGACTTGATACTGATAATCACTATTCAAGTGCTTACGATATGTCACTAATAGCCAAAGAATTAATAAAGCATGAAAAAATATTGGAATTTAGTTCAACTTATGAAGACTATTTAAGAAAAGATACTAAGAGTCCATTCTGGCTAGTCAATACAAATAAACTAGTAAAATTTTATTCTGGAGCCGATGGCTTAAAAACAGGTTTTACTAAAGGAGCAGGCTATTGCTTAACAGCCACTGCTAAAAAAGATAACATGCGTCTAATAACCGTAGTAATGAATGAACCCACAGCGGCAAAGAGAAGTAGTGATACAACAAAAATGCTAGATTATGGATATAATATATATACAGTAAAAAATATAGTTGATAATAACACAAAACTAAAGTCAGTAAAAGTAGAATTAGGTAAAAAAACAAAAGCAAATATAACATCTAAAGAAACAATAACCATTTTAAGCAAAAAAACAGATGAAGATAGAAATATAACATATAAAACAAACATTTCTACTATCATAGCTCCAGTAAAAAAAGGAGATACTATCGGTACCATCGATATTATTGAAAACAATAAAGTAATATCTAATATTGATGCAACAGTAACAGAAAATATAGATAAAGCTAATATATTTACAATATTTATTCGTAATCTACAAGAAATAATAAAAGGAGACTTAAAAATATAAGTCTTTTTTTATTTTTTTAAATAATTTTAAATAAAATCCAAAAAGTTACATTTTTTTAACCTTTTTAGTGTTTATATATATAGAGGGATTACTAGGAGGTGAAAGATGTCGAAAAAAATAAAGGTCTAGTTTTGTCGAATATGTATATTAAAAATAAAAGATATGCTAAATTATAATAGAGGTGAATAAAAGTG
>OGXG01000863.1_pt1 | contig 16076 bp, 15 predicted proteins | sample 1576251 | NCBI WGS metagenome assembly OGXG01 (sample SAMEA3541533, study PRJEB24748) | human gut metagenome | biome: human gut; feature: human-associated habitat; material: faeces | place: China | collected 2012
CCGGCATGGAGGTGCAGTGGACGGACAACAAGGGTGCGAGCGGTTCCGTCGATTACCTTTCGCAATTCCATACGCAGGACTACTATTATCCGGCATGGGTCGAGGCTGACAGCTACACGCTGCGCGGCACTTGCCTCAAGGCCAACAATTACGACCAGTCGGGCAACGGTTCCTACTGGGTCAATCCGGCTTACGACTGGGGCTACGCGGACAACTTCAGCCCGATCGACCGTCTGACCGACGATCCGAACTCCGGAGCGGGCGTCAACGCCAACCATTTCCGGATTTCCGACGCCGTCACTTTCGACGGCAAGCCCGCCGGCCTCAAATACATCGACTTTGTCAAGGTACAGACCGGCATTCAGGCAAAAAGCGGCTGGCTGGGCGAAATTTCGACCGAAGTGTTCGGCGTATTCGATTACAACATGACCAAAAAGAAATAATACGATGAGAAAAATACTGATTCTGGCCGCAGCGGTTTTCGCGTTCTGCGGCTGCAACGACAAAGAGGACCTTTTTATTCTTTTTGGGAGACTGTTCCTTAGGGGGTCAGTCTCTTGTTTTTTTTATCCAAAAATAAAAAGTCTCACTAATCATATGAGACTCTTTTTTATTTTATATAAACAACTTATTTGTTTTGGTAATTAGAACCACTAAGTTGGTTTTGTCCTAATTGAACTAATCTCTTAGTAATTTCTCCACCAACTGAACCATTAGCTCTAGAAGTTGAATCAGGTCCTAAGTTAACACCAAATTCGTTAGCTATTTCATATTTCATTCTATCGATAGCTTGTTTAGCTCCTGGAACTACCATTTTGTTATTATTACTATTACTCATTATCATTTCACCTCCTACACTAATAGGTTGTGAAATATTGTAAATTTCATACTAACAAATTAATGGTAATTTTTACTATATATCAAATTTATTATAATTATTAGTAATCTTTATTACTTCCATATTATTAATAGCTTCTTCAATTAACTTATCATAATCAAAACTATTTTCATATTCTATAGATAATTTCAAACTAGGATTAATAACTGGATGTTTAGGAACAAAAATAGTACAACAATCTTCATAAGGAAGTATTGAAGTTTCATAAGTATCAATCTTTCTAGCAATATCCATAATTTCTATCTTATCAAGACAAGCAACAGGTCTAATAACAACTTTATTAGTAACATTATTAATAACATTCATACTAGTCAAAGTTTGACTAGCAACTTGTCCAACACTTTCACCATTTATAAGACATAAATAAGAATTATTTTCCATAATTTTAGTGGCTATTCTATACATCATTCTTCTCATAATGGTTATCATATATGTAGGGACGATATTTTTATATATTGCCTCTTGAATATCCGTAAATTTTATTACATATAAAGTAATATCCGGATTATATTTAGTAAGTTTTTCCACAAGACGCTTAACTTTATTTTTAGCCATCTCACTAGTATGTGGTGGTGACTCAAAATAAACACAATCAACCTTGATTCCCCTCTTCATAGCAAGATATCCCGCTACTGGGGAATCAATTCCTCCTGATAACATAAGAAGACCGCGTCCTGCTACTCCGACTGGATAGCCACCTGACGCCTTAATTTCTTTATGATATATATATGTATAATCTTCTCTTATTTCAATTTTTAATAAATAATCAGGATTATGAACATCTACACTTATATTAGAAATATTCTTAAGTATCAAAGCACCAATTCTTCTAGAAAAATCCATACTTTGTATTGGAAATGATTTATCTGCTCTATCAGTTTCTACTTTAAATGTTCTAAAATCATTTTCCCTAGCTACCTCTAAAACATTATCTTCTATTTCACTAATATTAGTATTAACTCTAGTAGCAATAACTATACTATGAATACCAAATATATTTCTAAGAATATTAACAATTTCCATAACATCATCATCAGTCTCAATAAACATACGTACTCTATTCTTAACAATATTAACATTATATCCTTCTAATGCTTTTTTAATATTATTATATAAAACATTAATAAAATACTTACGATTATCCCCTTTAGTAGTAAGTTCTCCATACTTAATTAATATAACTTTCATTTAAATCCCATCTTTCTAATCTAATTACGAACAATTAACTCCATCACTAATAGTTATACGGTATGCATCATTAGGAGTAGTAACACTTATTGAATTATTATTATATTTAAAAGCAACATCTATTGTACATTTCTCATTCATCGGATCCTTAGCTTCTTCTAAAGTCAAATATCCATCACTAACAAGTTCAGAAATTGTAATAATATCATCATTATGAAGATTATTTTTATGCTTATCAGCATATAATTCAGCTTGTGCCTTAACAATATTAATAACCTGTTCTCTTTGTTTAGCCTTACTTCTCTCTACTGAAGAAGTAATACTAGGTATAGCTATTGACATAATAACCACTAAAATAACCAATACCGCAAGAAGTTCTATCAAAGTAAATCCCTTATTATTCATTTTTTTCATTTGCATCACCTAAATAAATTATAAAGTATTTTAATTTTATTATCAATACTTTTATATATAATTAGTACTAAAAATCATATAAAATCAATTATATATCTTTTATTATAAATAGAAAATCCAAATAAAAATTATTAATTTCTATTTGGATTAATTTGAGGGGTAAAATATTTAAATTATTATTAAATATTTTTTTCTATTTCTTTTATTTCTTCTACACTCTTATTAGTTATCTCAGATATTGTATTATAATCAATTTTTTTCTTTAACATACTTCGAATAACATCTATTTTGTTTTCTTCGATACCTTGTTCTATACCTTGTCTGATGCCTTGTTCAATACCTTGTTCTATACCTTCATCTTTGGCATAAGCAAGTTGTCCTTCAAGACGAAGACGATTATTCTCTTCTACCATCCAATCTTGTATTATTCTATCACTGCTGTTAGCATCTTTAATTTTTACTATAAACTTTTCTTTTTCTTCCATAGTCAAAAGATCATCTCCTAACAATTGGGATATTAATTCTATATCATTTATACTACAATATAGTATTGCTCCCCATCTTTCCATTTTTGTTGCATATTTAATCTTTTCAGTATTATTATACAACTTTTTATAACATTTTTCAATATCTAAGTTCCATATTTTTATTACTCCATAATCAAGTTCTCTTCCTGTATCTAAATCAGCATAAGCACCTATTTGTATTATCTTATTATTTAAATTTCTAAAAGTATTTAAATTTAATTGTCCTACCATCTTAAGACTTAACTCTTTATCGGTCATACCAGATTCTACTACTTGATTAGTTATTCTAAATAGTTGAATCATATTTCTTGCGGTAACATTTCTTTCATGTTTATAATTAATTTCAACATTTAGATAATTATCCTTTCCTATTCCTATTAACATATCACTTCTATTAACTTTACCTTTTACAGTATATGGCTCTAATTCATAACCAGTAATTATTTCATCTTTATTTATCTTTTCATTAATACCAGTAATATCATAAATCATCGTAATTAGAGCATCTCTTTGTCTTAAGAATATACTTTTAAACATTACATCATTACATATTTTTATCTTATCTTTTACATCTATCATTATTACTCCCTTCTATATTTTACCTCCTCATATATATAAACACCAATTTTTTAATAAAATTGTAATATTTTCCAAAATTTCTAATAAAAAACAAAAAAAGAGTGAAAACTATTGTTTTCACTCTGTATCATTTTTACTATTTATTTTATTTTTTCTTTTAACTCACTAAGAATATTAATAGCTTCCATAGGAGTAATATTAAGAACATCAATCTTTTTAATTTCTTCCTCTACTTCACTCTTTTTCTCTTCAAAGTCAAGAGGTAGGCTATATTGAAAAGAATCATCATTCTTTTTCTTCTTTTTACTAGTAGAGTTATCATTCTTACTTTCATATTCCTTTAATATAACATTAGCTCTATCAATAACCTCACTAGGAAGACCAGCTAACATAGCAACATTAATACCATAACTTTTATCTACCGAACCATCTTTAACCTTATGTAAGAAAGTAATATTACCACCATCTTCAATAGCGGATACATGCTTGTTTTTTAAATTAGGAAGAGTCTTCTCCATATCAGTAAGTTCATGATAATGTGTAGAAAAAAGTGTCTTACATTTAATTCTTTTAGCAATATATTCTAATATAGCTTCAGCTAAACTCATACCATCATAAGTAGCAGTACCACGTCCAAGTTCATCAAATAAAATTAAACTATTTTTAGTAGCACCTTTAATAGCTCTTGATGCTTCCATCATCTCAACCATAAAAGTAGATTCACCACTTACCAAATCATCACTTGCTCCAATTCTTGTAAATATCTTATCAAATACTGGTAAATTAGCCTCAGCAGCAGGAACAAAACAACCAATTTGTGCCATAATAGCAATAATACCAAGTTGTCTCATATAAGTACTTTTACCAGCCATATTAGGACCAGTAATAAGAATTATATCAGTATTATTATCCATAATAATATCATTAGGAACATACTCACTATCACGAAGAACCTTCTCTACAACAGGATGACGAGAAGAAATAATCCCAATCTCATTATTACTATTTAAAGTAGGTCTCGTATAATTATACTTCTCACTAACATAAGCAAAAGACTGTAAAACATCAATCTCACTAATAACCTTAGCATTCTTTTGCAAAATATTAATATACTTCTTACATTCATCCCTTATACCAATAAATAAATTATATTCCAAATTAATAATCTTATCCTCACTAGATAAAATCAAATCTTCTTTCTCTTTAAGTATTGGATTAATAAATCTCTCACAATTAGCAAGTGTCTGTTTTCTAGTATAACCCATATCATCAGTAATCATAGATAAATAAGAATTACTAACCTCAATATAATAACCAAACACCTTATTAAATCCAACTTTAAGACCTTTAATACCAGTTCTTTCTCTCTCTTCTCTCTCAAAGTTACTAATAAAATCTTTACCACCCTTACTTAAATTCTTAAGTTCATCAAGTTCTTTGGAATAACCACTTTTAATAAGAAATCCTTCCTTAAGACCAACAGGAGCATCCTCATTAATAGAACTATCAAGTAAATTATAAAGTTCACTAAGCGGTTCAATATCATCATAAAAACCAATAGTATTAATCTTTTCCTTAATACTAGGAAGTACCTCTAAAGAAGTCTTAAGTTGTAGTAAATCTTTCCCATTAGCAGAACCAAAAGCAATTCTACCACAAAGTCTTTCCAAATCATATACAGAATATAAATCATTTCTAAGTTCATCAGTTAAAATAAATTCATCAAGTAACTTAGAAACAACATCATATCTCCTATTTATCATATCCATATCTACTAAAGGATTCTCAATAAAATATTTAAGTCTTCTACTTCCCATAGCAGTCTTAGTATTATCAAGAAGCCAAAGTAAAGAATACATTCTCTCTTTAGTTCTAAGACATTCAGTAAGTTCTAAATTTCTCTTAGTATGAATATCCATAATCAAAGTAGCATCTTCTTTTTTAATAATAACCTTTTGAAAATGAGACAATTCCCTTTTCTGTTCATAACTTAAATAATAAAGTAATAACTTAATAGATTTAATAATTCTCTCATCACTAATATCACTATAAATATCACTATACATATCATTTAAATAATTATCTACTATTGTTGCAGGTATCTTTTCATTTTTAATTTTAGTTAAAGTATTCCTATCAAATTCCTTATTAACAATAATCTCTTTAATTTCTAAAGATAACAATTTATATATAATATCCAAAGAATTACCAAGAAGCATAGAGTAAACTTCTCCTGTAGTAATATCTGAATAAGTAAGTGCATATCCATATCCAAAATCATATAAACTACCAATATAATTATTTTCTTTTTCATTTAAAGAATTAGCATTAATAATAGTACCAGATGATATAACCTCTACTATATCCCTCTTTACTATTCCTTTAGCACTTTTAGGATCCTCAAGCTGCTCACAAATAGCCACTTTAAATCCATTTTTAATAAGTTTATCAATATATATATCTGCTGCATGATGAGGTATACCACACATAGGAACCTTCTCTTCAAGTCCTGCACTCTTACCAGTTAAAGTAAGCTCCAAAGCATGTGAAACAATCTCAGCATCCTCAAAAAACATCTCATAAAAGTCCCCTAATCTATATAAAATAATAGTATCTTCATATTTATCTTTAAGTTCAACATAATGTCTCATCATAGGAGATAACTTTTCTCTATCAACTTCATTTCTCTTCATTTTTATACCTTCTTCGTCCCTTTATTATACCATATAAAATACCAACTTCACAATACAAAAAGACAAATTATTCCATTTGTCTTTTTATCCATTCCATTATTAACATAACAATATAATTAATCTCGTTATTAGATAATTCTCTATTCTTCGGAATACCATGCCACTTAAATAAACATCCCCTGCAGCAGCACCCTGTAGCATGTTGTGCAATAAATACCGGATGTCCCCTCATAGGAGTCTGCTTTCCATCATTCTTAATATCAATTGGAGCAAGTCTCTTCAAAATAATATCATAAGCATGATCCTTTATAATATTCATTCCTTTATCTTTAATATAATTTTTATCCTTATCTTTAAGATAAAAACTATTCCTAAAAGTACTCTTACTAAGACTATTAAGCTTATCGTTTATTATTTCATATCTCTTATCCATAAAGTATATGATTATACTATAGATCCACCACCATCTATAGCAATAAATTGACCTTCAATATAACTAGAAGCATCACTAGATAAATATAAAATAGTACCATTAACTTCACCATGTCTACCAGGTCTACTAGAAGGATTTAAAGCATTATATCCACGTAAGAATTCTTCAGATTTAAATAAAGTATTCTCAGTCATACCAGTTTCAAATAAACCTGGTCCAATAGCATTAACAGTAATGTTATATCTAGCATAACTACAAGCCATACCCTTAGTAAGACCAATAACAGCAGCTTTAGAAGCATTATAAGAATGCCTAATAAACATATCATTCTTATCAGCCACTATAGCATTAACTGAAGAAACATTAACAATTTTACCATACATTCTTTCCTTCATACCAGGAATAACATATTTACACATAAAATAAATACCTTTAACATTAGTATTAAAAGATTTATCCCAATCTTCTTCTTCTAAAGTATCAACTCCACCACGTACAGCAACACCAGCATCATTAAGTAATATATCAATATGATCAAAAGCACTTAGTACCTCATCTACAGCTTTTTTAACACTATTCTCCTTAGTAACATCACATTCTATACAAATAGCTCGTCTTCCTATTTTTTCTATTTCCTTTTTTACATCTTCTAACTTATCTACTCTTCTAGCAAGAAGAGCTACATCTGCCCCCATTTCTGCATAAGCAATAGCGGCCTCTTTTCCTATACCACTACTAGCACCAGTTACAACAGCAACCTTACCAGTTAAATCAAATAAATTTTTCATTTCATACCTCCATATCATAAAAAATTATATCATATTTACGATTAAAAATCTATAAATAAAATACAAATATACAAAGAAAAAAAGCACTTATGTGCTTATAAAGTAATTTCTCCCAAACGTATCAATTCTACTACTGCCTGAGCTCTTCCTTTAACTGATAACTTTTGCATAGTATTAGATATATGGTTTCTAACAGTCTTTTCACTTATCCCCAATATCTCTGCTATATCATGAGTAGTTTTATTTTCTACTAATAACGAAAAAACTTCTTTTTCTCTTTTGGTTAATATACCTTTACTCATAAATACCTCACTTCCATAAGGGTGGTTATGTTTATTCATATTATTCTATTCAAAAACATAAATAAAGTGAGGTATATTAGCCCCTATTTATTAAATTTTACTGATATATACATCTTATCATCAAATTCCTTTTGTACTAGTCTCATAATATTATTAGCAGTAGTAGCACTACTATCATCAGAATCAAGTACCACTCTAACATTATCTCCATCTATTTTAACAAAATTTTCACAAGAACAACTATCTTTAATCTTAGATTCTAAAGTTTCTTCTTTTGAAGAATTTTTATTAATAAGCTTTAATTCTTCAAATACTTCATTTTTTTCTTTAGTACTAACTTCACTATTAGTTAGTTTTTCTTTTAAACCATTAATCTTTTCCTTAACTTCATTCTCATCTTCTACCTTCAAAGCAGAAATCACTGATGACTCTTCTACATTAACAGTACTCTTATCAACCTTTTCATTCTCTAATTTACTATCAAAAATTTCACTAGGCATAGTAACATAATAAATTGATAGTACCAATACTAAACTAAATAACGTTAAAAACCACAAATTCTTCTTATTAATCATATTATTCCTCTTTTCTATTAAATTATATTTAATAAATAAAATAATATGATTAAATTAACTAATTTCCTGATGAGCTATAATCTCATCAGGTGATAAAAAGCCTATAGTCTTTTTATCAAACATTTATCTATCACTTTATATAATATTAAAACTGTCGCAAAATTTGCGACAGTAACTTATTTTTAATTAAAATATCATTATTTATCATTCTTTTTATCATGATTCCAAATAATATTAGTTTTAAGTACTAATAATATAGTCAAAACCAATAATATAATATATATAATAATACCATATATATTAGTACCAAGTACTCTATTACCAATAGCATATAATATAGAAGCAATAGCAAATAAAATATCAACTAAATATATAACTAAAACAGTTTTAGTTTGTGATAATCTAAGTTTAAGTAACTGATGATGTAAATGATTTTTATCAGGTTCACCTAATGGTTTATGGTTTACTAATCTTCTTAGTATAGCAAATAGTGTATCCATTATTGGTATAGCTAATAGTAGCATGGGAACAATAAATGAAGTAAGAGTAATATTCTTAAATCCTAATAATGCTATTACAGCAATAATATAACCTAAAAACATACTACCAGAATCACCCATAAAAATTTTAGCAGGATGAAAATTATGTACTAAAAATCCAAGAGTACTACCAAGCATAATAAATGTTAAAGTAGTATCCAAACCACCAGCATTATTAAGAAGCATAGCTATTATTCCTACTGTTAAGAAATATATACTACTTATTCCTGATGCTAGTCCATCTAATCCATCTATTAAATTAATACAATTAATAATAGCCACAATAAATAATATAGTTATAGGATAAGAAAGTATCCCAAAATTCAAATACAATCCAAAAGCAGATATATCCTTTAATAATATTCCACCATATAAAGGTATAATAGCAGCTCCAGCAATTTGTCCTAATAACTTATATTTAGCAGGTACAGGTTTAATATCATCAAAAATACCAGTAACCAAAATAATAAAACTACCAATAAGTACAGCATTCATTTGTATAGAATGTTGACCAAATAACATATAACCAATTAAAAATCCAGCATATATACCAAGGCCACCCAATCTAGGTATAGGTACAGTATGAACCTTCCTAGCATTAGGAATATCCATTGCCCCAATAAATTCAGCCATCTTTTTAACAACAGGTATAAATAAAGCAGTTATTATAAACGTTGTTAATACAATCAATATTACATCATTAATTTCCATTATCACTACAACTCCTTAAATAAACATTACATTTATATTATATAACATATTTAATATTTTATCAATTATAATTAATTATTATCTAATAAGTATTTTTATATCATAAAAAGATAACGCTATTTTTTAACAGTGTTATCTTTATAATAATCAGAAGATAAAATATCAGAACTATATTCTAATTTATCTTTGTATTCTTTAGTGACTGTTTTAACTTCTTTTCCATCAAAATAAGTATAATCCTTAAATATAACATATTCTTCATTAGTATCCAAAGCATCATAACCAGAATATAAATAATTATTCTTAATACCAAACAAATTAATAACTGTAGGTAATATATTTATCGAACTAGTAATAGTATCAATTTGATTACTATTCATATCATGATCATATATATAAAATATTGTTTTATTAAGTTTTTCAGTTTCATCATCTCTAATAACTAATTTATTAGGATGATCAGTAAATGCCACTATTATAGTATCATCAAGTAAATTATCATTTTTAAGTTTTTCCAATAATAGTTTAAACATATTATCCGTTTCTCTAGCAGCACTATATGCACATAATAACTCTTCATTATCCAATTCTGGATATATAGTTTTTATATCAGACAAATTAGTTTGACATTCAATTTTATTATAAGTATATGGAGAATGTGGTGAATAAGTTATTATAAAACTCATAAATTTATTATCAGAAATAATTTTATCATAACCATCCTTAATTATATAACTATCCAAATCCAAGTTATCATCAGAAATCCCCATATCAACGTAATTATGATATTTCTCATATCCTAAACTTATGTGCATATTCTCCCTATTATATATTCCGCCACCAGATCTATGAAAAGAATTAACAGTATAACCTTCATTCTTAAATAAATTAGCGATTGAATATGGATAACTATTATTTACATATGCATAATTAGGAGATAACTTATTAATTACTGGATACATACCAGTATTAGCAATAAATTCAGTATTAGCAGTATCACCAGTAACATATCCCGGAGAATAATGATTATTAAAGTTAAAACCATGTTGCATCATCATATACATAGTAGGAGTAACATCCTCATTAACTAACCAATCATCCATACTTTCCATCATAACAAATATAAGATTCTTATCTTTAAAAATACCAGTATATTCATTATTATCTTCTTTATAATTCTCATCAATATAATTATTTACAAACAATCTAGCTTCAACACTATTATCTTTTTTGATAAAAGAATTATAGAAATCTTTAATTAAATATTCATATATACCACATATTTTAACAAGTCTAGTAGGACTATTCCAATTCTGATAATAATTAGAATCATTACTAATTACATTATTAGAATTCCATCCATCATTAACACTATTTAAATTATTATTTATATATATTCTCCTTACTCCAAACAAGACTATTATCATAATAACTAAAATCAAACTTTGTATAGATTTAAATTTATATGTTCTTTTAGTCCTAGTTTTATATACAAGTAATATCATATCAATAGAAGTAAGTATAAACAAAATAATCTTTAAATTAATAAATTTAAAAACAGAATCTATAAATGAAAAACCCTCACCAGAAAGAACCAAATCCTTCCAAGAAAAAACAGAATAAAAATACGAGTACATAAAATAATTAGCAAGTGATATCAATAATAATAATATATTAAAAATACAAGCTATTACTTTTCTGGCCTTAGGTTTTAATACATATAAAAATATAAAAAACAATAAAATCCAAACAATATTAAATACCACCAAATTATTCATCAAATAATTACTAATATCAAAACTTCTAGTCAATAAATATTGATTAAATGCATCAATAAATAGTAAATATATCCCTTCATATACAAAAAACATCACAGTTTTAAAATATCTTGTATTTTTAATTTTAATAATCATAATTAACTAATCCCCCAAAAACATATTTTAATTTTTTATTGCAAAATTATAAGCATCTTTTACCATATCTTCTAGTTCATAAGTACTACTCCATCCCAATCTATTTTTAGCATAACTAGCATCAGCATAACATGATGCTACATCACCTTTTCTTCTTGAAACTATTTTATATGGTACTTTTACTTTATTCACCTTTTCAAATGTTTTTACTATTTCAAGAACACTGTAACCATGTCCTGTTCCTATATTAAATGCATCTATTCCTTCATTTTTAAAAGTCCATTCTATTGCTTTTATATGAGCTTTAGCCAGATCCACTACATGAATATAATCTCTAACACCAGTTCCATCTATAGTATCATAATCATCTCCATAAACTGATAATTCTTTTAATTCTCCAGTTGCTACTTTTACAATATAAGGCATTAAATTATTTGGAATATCATTTGGATTTTCTCCAATTAGACCTGATGGATGAGCCCCTATAGGATTAAAATATCTAAGAAGTGCTACATTCCATTTATTATCTGATATATGAAGATCACTTAGTATTTTTTCATTAACTATTTTTGTTTCTCCATATGGGTTGGTAGCATGTTTTATTTCTAAATTTTCTATTATTGGTAATATTTCTGGTATTCCATATACAGTTGCACTAGATGAAAATACTATATTTTTTACATTATGTTTACTCATTGTTTCACATAATAACAATGTACTTACGATATTATTTCTATAATACATAAGTGGTTTTTCTACTGATTCTCCTACTGCTTTATAACCAGCAAAGTGAATAGCAGCGCTTATATCATGATTTGTAAATATTTCTTCTAATAATTCTTTATCACATACATCTCCTTTATAGAATGTGAAATCTTTTCCTGTTATTTGTTTTATTTTATCTACTACCTCTATTTTAGAATTATATAAATTATCTATTACTACTACTTCATATCCAGAATTTAGTAGTTCTACTACAGTATGGCTACCTATATAACCAGTACCACCAGTTACTAATATTTTCATACTTCCTCCCTATCTATACTTATTTATAATAGCATCTACTATATATTTACTAGCGTATCCATCTCCATATGGATTAGATACTTTACTCATTTTGTTACATTCTTCTGTAATGGTCGTTTTTATAACATCAATAGCAGTATTAACTGTTACTTATATTTTCTTCTAATAAATTATTTTTACTTCATACTAATTTTTAATTATTATCTATAAAATCACTAATTAACTTTACCATATGGCTTGTATTACTTTTAAACTTTTTAGGCTTGAATGATTTTATATCCTTTAAAACCTTTCCTAAATCATCATTTTCATATAACGGTAAAATATATCCTGCTTTAGAAAAGTTTTCAGTTATCTGTAATTGATGATCATTCATATGTTCATCATACTTAGCTAGTCTTGGAGCTACTATTACCTTTTTATTATTTTGAAGACCGGTAATAATTGAGCCAACTCCTCCATGGGTAATCAAAACATCACATTTAGAAATTAAATCAGAAAATTTTTCTCTATCAATCAAATCAAAAATTTCCATATATTTACTTTCATACTTAGTATGTCCTGCTTGAACAACAACTTTATCTTTAATGTTTCCCTTATTTATTTCTTTTTGTACCATGTCTAATAAACGAGTAAATTGTTTATCTTGTGTACCTAGTGTAATTAATATCATTAAAAAATCCAACCTCCATATATAGCACCAGGATATAGTTCCAACATTTCTTTCCACTGTACTATAAATAAATCTGCAAACTTATAAACTATACTACCTGTTTTTGATTTTGTTTTCGAATTAGCAAATGTCTCAATAAAAATAATTTTGCTACCAAATATTTTCCCAATAAGACACATTGGTCCTGCTGTATGAGCACCAGTTGAAACTATATATTTAGGTCTCACTTTTATATAAATAAATAGTGATTTAAAACAATTAAGTAGCAACTTAAACGGATAAATAAATTTTTTACCCAAAGTAGTATAACTACCATATATTAAATAAGATACTCTATTAGGATATTTATTCTTTAAACTAAGATTAGACTTTGTTTTTTCAGTTACAATATAATAATCATATTTATCAAACATACTTTTTAATTGAGTTAATTCTTCTAGATGCCCTCCAGTTGATGATATAAATAAAACTTTCTTTTTTTTCATTCTAACTACCTCCATTTATATAACTAATAAATTGCTTTTTAGTTGTATAATCAACAATTACCCATCTTGGTAACCTAAATTTATCAATTCCAGGTATTACCTTTGTTTTTCCACCAGCCTTTTCTCCCGCAAAAGCCATAGTAAATCCAGCCTCTTTAAGTACCTTTATACTATATTCATTATACTCATAGAATGGATAACAAAAGACTGTACTTCCATCTAATTTTTCTCGGCTTGTTTTTAAATCAGCTAATAATTTATCATGATCCATACACTTAATTTCTCCACCTTGCCCTCCAGGGCATAAGCCACCATTATGAATGTCATCGCCATGAGAATGTACCTCAAAATACTCAGATTCAAATTGTTCTTTATCAAACCAACTAGTAATTAAAAACAAAGTTGCATTTATTTTATACTCATCAACATATTTTTTTGCCACATCTGCTCGACCGCCATCATCAAATGTAATAACAACACTTTTCTGAGGCAATTGCAATTTTTTATCAATATACATTTCCAATTCTTTCATAGTTGGTGTAAAAAAGTCATTATCTTTTATATAAGAAAAATGTTCTTTTAATTGACTAGCAGAATGACATATAGACTCTTTACAAGTAGAATCATCATCTTCATATGCAAAATGATAATTAAGTACTGCAATACCACTAGAATTATTTTTATCAGTATTATGATTATCTACTACTTCTTTTATATCATCTTTATTAATATAAAGTAATCTATTATTATATTCAACACCATACTTATCAGTATCTTTTATAATTATAGGAAGAGAAAACTCTTTCTTTAAAGAATATATTAAGTTACCACTTTCATCATAGAAATTAGTAATATCATTAGTAACAATATTTTGATTAAAAGGTATATATTCTTTATATCTTTGATCAATATCAGTTAACTTATCTATTTTATCAACATCTATATATTTTATATAATATCCATCTATATCTTTAATACTAAAATATTTTGTATCTTTATCAATGTTTATATTATTTAAAGTAAGTTCTACATCTTTACCTATTTTACCAATTTCTTCTTTTTTCTCATTATATAATATACTTTCTTTATTAGTTTTAACAAATTCATTATAGTGTTTTTCTATTTCCTTTGTATTATCTAAAATAGGCATAACACTATCTTTACTATAATAGATAAATATTATTACTCCAACTAATATAATTAATAATAAACTAATAATTATTATTATTTTATTATTTTTTCTTTTTTTATTTTTCATAAGATAATCATAACTCCTTTTTATTTATTTAATATTTTTAACCATTTTTCTGTTATTTTTTCCTTTGAAAAATCATAAGCTGTACTCTTTGCCTCTTTTCCTAACTTAATTCTAAGTTTATCATCTTTAATAACTTTTTCTATTTTATTTATATATTCTTTTTCATTACGATTATTTATTATATAACCATTTTTATTATCTTTTATTATATCATCTGTACCACTATCAGTATGATAAGCTATACAAGGTATACCATAACTCATAGCTTCTAATAATACCATTGGTAATCCTTCAGATACAGAAGCCATTAAGAATAAACTTGATTCTAACATATATTTTTCTATTTCTTCTTTATTCTTATAACCAGTCAATATTACTCTATCTTTTAATTCTAACTCATCTATTAAACTATTAAGATTATTATATTCTTTACCATCACCTATTACATATAATTTCCAATCTTTTTCTTTTAATTTAGAAAAAGCTCTAATAATATCATCAATCTTTTTTCCTTCATCTAATCTACTAACAGTAATAATATTTCTATCTTTTAATTTACTTTCTTTGTTTGGTATTTCATATAACATATTAGGCATTAACACTACTTTAGTATGATCATTATTTCCTTTCAAGAAATCTTTATAATCTTTTTCTAATGTCTTAGTTAAAGCAAACAAATAATCAATATTATTATATTTATATTTCAATACATTTATATATTTATTATTATTATTATGATAATGATGTTCCTGTGCTATTTTCACACTATAATTATTTCCATATCTACTAAGTAATATGCTAAATTCCCATCTAGTAGATATAACATATTTAGCATCACAATTAATTATATACTTAATAACTTTAATTTTCTTTTTAATTAATATATCTGAAGCTTTTATACCTTCTTTTAATGCTTTAATAAATTTATGTTTATGCATAGCATTTAAGAATTCTTCTTTATTAGGTCCACCGTCATATAAATATTTAATTTTAATTTTATCATTAAGTTTATTAGCTTGATTTTTATCTAATTTATAAAACGACATAATTTCAATATCATATTTATCACATAAA
>OGXG01000870.1_pt1 | contig 15963 bp, 10 predicted proteins | sample 1576251 | NCBI WGS metagenome assembly OGXG01 (sample SAMEA3541533, study PRJEB24748) | human gut metagenome | biome: human gut; feature: human-associated habitat; material: faeces | place: China | collected 2012
CCCTCCGCCGAGCTGAGCCAGCTCGACCGCTTTTGCCTGCGGCTCACACACTACAACTAATCTCAAATCTTTTTACCTTACACAAAAAACAAAGGAGAATTTCCATGAAAGTATCCAGAGAACTCTATCAGGAGATGCAGAACCAAACTGCACCCAAAACCAAAAGCTATTACACCATCCCGATGGCTTTTCTCATCGGTGGATTCATTTGCACCCTCGGTGAATTACTGCTGCACCTCTATGCATTCCTCGGTGCTGATAAAACTGCTGCGGCTGCCTTTACTTCCATTACCCTTATCGGTTGCAGCGTGCTCTTCACCGGTCTGGGCTGGTATGAAAAAATCGCAAAACATGCCGGAGCCGGAACACTTGTTCCCATCACAGGATTCGCCAATGCTGTTAGCTGCTGTGCCATTGAATCCCGTGCAGAGGGCTGGATTTTGGGCGTTGGTGCAAAAATCTTTACGATTGCCGGGCCTGTCATTGTCTATGGAACGGCTGCCAGCATGCTCTATGGACTGATTTACTATCTGGCAACCTTGGGCAACCGATAACAAAATAGGGATTTTTTTCAGCTCCCTTGCATACAGTGGTACTGTATCGAAAGGGGGCTGCACCATGTATCCACCACCAGAATCTTCAATAGAATCCTATACGGTTGCACTTGCCGGAAATCCCAATGTCGGGAAATCCACGGTATTCAATGCTTTGACTGGCATGCATCAACACACGGGCAACTGGGCAGGAAAAACCGTTTCAACTGCTGCCGGAATCTGTACCATTTCCGGCGTTCCCATCCAACTTATCGACTTACCCGGCACATATTCTCTTCGGGCACAATCTGCAGAAGAAGCTGCTGCACGGGATTTTCTCTGCTTTTCCCGTCCAGATGCAGTTTTAGTGGTATGCGATGCCTCTGCACTGGAACGCAATTTGATTTTACTGCTGCAAATTCAAGAATTGGGGCTGCCCGTCTTTCTCTGCATCAATCTATTAGATGAAGCGGAACAGCGTGGAATTGCTCTAGATTTTCCTCTACTCTCGGAACAGCTGCACTTGCCTGTTGTTGGCGTTGCTGCTCGCAGCGGAAGAGGACTGCCGGAATTACAGGAACAGCTCCTATCTTTTCTCCGGCAGCCATTTGTATCTTTGCACGCAGTTCCCTATCCGGAATCCATTGAAACTGCCATTGCAACCATTACAGAACAACTGCCACAGTTGGACTTCCCACCAACGCCCCGTTGGCTGGCATTGCGTTTCTTGGAACAGGATGCTACATTGCAGATGGAACGGCTGTTGCCGGAAGAACCCATTTCCGAACTGGAAATTCCTGTTCTGCCGAAAGCAGCTGATTCCATCATTGCAGCCGTGGTACAGCAGGCGGAAAACATTGCAAATGCTGTTACCACCATTCCCGAATCTATTCGTAAGCGAGAACACCGCTTCGACCGCTTTGTATTGGGCAAATACACAGGCATTCCGCTGTTGTGTTTGTTGCTGCTGTTAATTCTGTGGATTACGGTTGTCGGAGCAAATGTTCCCTCTGGCCTACTGCAAACCGGATTTGCAAAGCTGCGAACGGTATTAGATAGCTGGCTTTCCGGTACACCAGAATGGGTGCAGGGACTTTTGCTGGACGGAATGTATCAGGTTTTAACTTGGGTCATTGCAGTGATGCTGCCACCGATGGCGATTTTCTTTCCACTGTTTACATTATTAGAGGATTTCGGCTACTTACCACGGGTCGCCTATCAGTTAGACCCCTGTTTTCGCTGTGCTGGAACATGCGGGAAACAATCCCTGACGATGTGTATGGGGCTGGGCTGCAATGCAGCAGGGGTGACCGGCTGCCGGATTATTGATTCTCCACGAGAACGGCTGATTGCCATGCTGACCAATGTTTGTATTCCCTGCAATGGTCGATTCCCGGCGATGATTACGATTTTAACGCTGTTCTTTGCGGCTTCGCTCGGCTGGGGCAGCTCCCTAACCGCTGCAATCGGAATTTTATGTTTGCTGTTATTGGGAACGGGCATGACATTTCTACTTTCGTTCTTGCTTTCTCATACCTTATTAAAAGGCATTCCCTCTTCATTTACGCTGGAACTGCCGCCCTATCGCAAACCGCAAATCGGAAAGGTGCTGATTCGTTCCGTCTGTGACCGAACCTTATTTGTACTCGGCAGAGCCTGTATGGTTGCAGCACCTGCCGGAATGATGATTTGGCTGCTGGCGAACGGAACGCTCTCCAATGGGCAAAGTATTCTCTGTCAGCTGGCGGAATGGTTGCAGCCTGTCGGGGCAATCTTTGGACTAGATGGAGCAATTTTGTTGGCATTTCTGCTCGGCTTCCCAGCAAATGAAATTGTTCTGCCCATTGTTCTGATGATTTACGCTGCTTCTGGAACGCTGACGGAACAAACCGATCTCTCTCAGATTCAGATGATGTTACAGGCAAATGGCTGGACGATGCAGACGGCAGTCTGCATGCTATTGCTGATGCTGTTTCATTTTCCATGCTCGACCACTTGCCTGACCATCCGAAAAGAAACGCATAGCTGGAAGTGGACGGGAGTGGCAATGCTGTTGCCGACATTGTGCGGATTGGGGCTGTGTGCATTGGTGCATGGAGTTTGGTCGGTGTTGGGGTAAAATATTTTTATTATACTCTTATAGAAGGAGAATTAAAATTACAAATTTAGTTGAAATCAATGCTTTTATTAAATTTGTAATAAATATTCTCCTTCTTATTGTAACTCATTAAAATTCGATTTCTATGATTTTATTTTCTTCACACTTGACAGCGTTTTTTAAATATGCTATAATAAAATTGATCGTATTTATGTGGAAATTGCACTTAATTTCTATATGGATAAATTTTAATATAGTATGAATGGAGAATAATTTCATGAGTTTTTTGCTTTTAGCTGTATCAATTGTAATCAATATAATGACACTCATATTCGTAATAACAATGTTTTTAAAAAAGAAAAGCGACCCATTAGATGGAAATTTAGTGGAAAGCTTCAATAACATGGTTCAAAAAAATCTAGATCAATTTAAATACAGTATAAAATCTGATTTGGTTGATAATATAAATAGCATGGGGGAAAATATACAAAAATTACAAAAGTCAAGTTCTGATGCACAGTTCAGTAAATTGAATGATATAGATTACCAACTAAACCAAAAGGTACAAGATGTAGAATCACGAATAAGCAAACAAATTAGTACGCTAAGTAATGATACTGCTAATAATCTAGAAAATATCAGAAAAACTGTAGATAAAAACCTACAAGGCAAACTTGATGAACGTATGACTTATTTTGGTCAAACACTCGCTGCTAGCCAAAAACAAGCAACGGAAGCTCAGGAAAAGCAGTTTGATGAAATTGCACAGAAAATTAACCAAAATCTAAGCCTCATGAACCAGTCTATTTCAGAAAAACAAGAGCAAGCTGGAAAAAACACAAATGAAATTTTAAAGGCACTTGAAGTTCGTTTTCAAACTCTAGAATCCAATAATGAACAGAAACTAGATAATATTAGAACTACCATCTCTAAGCATCTTACCAGTATTCAAGAAGAAAATCAGAAAAAATTGGATTCTATTCAAAGCACTGTCAATGAAAAATTGGAAAGCCAATTACAAAAATCTTTCCGTCTTGTTAGTGATCAATTGGAAACGGTTCATAAAAGTCTCGGTGAAATGCAATCCATCGCTTCTGGTGTTGGCGACTTAAAACGTGTCCTCTCCAATGTAAAAACAAGAGGTATTTTAGGTGAAATCCAATTAGGAAACATCTTAGAAGAAATTCTTGCTCCTGAACAATATGAAACTGAAATTGCCACGAAAAAAGATAGTCGAGATCATGTAGAATATGCAGTTAAACTTCCAGGAAATTCTAATGGACAAACGATCTATCTTCCAATTGACTCTAAGTTTCCTGGTGATACTTATCAGCAATTACTTCAAGCATATGATACTGGAAATAAAACCGCTGTAGAAGCCGCCAAAAAGAATCTAGTTGCTGTCATAAAAAAATGTGCTAAAGATATTCGGGATAAATACATTTCCCCGCCAGAAACTACTAACTTTGGAATTATGTTTTTGCCGTTTGAAGGCTTATATGCAGAAGTAGTAAATTTAGGATTGATTGAAACATTACAGAGAGACTATAATGTCAATATCACAGGACCGTCTACAATGGCTGCAATGCTAAATGCACTTCAAATGGGCTTTAAAACGCTTGCGATTCAAAAGAAGAGTAGCGAAGTTTGGGAAATTTTAGGAGCTGTTAAAAAAGAATTTAGCACATTTCAAAGCGTTTTGGATAAAGCACAAAAAAATATTCAAACTGCCAGTGAAAATATTGATAAGCTCATCGGTACACGTACTAGAGCGATTAATCGGAAACTGAGTGCAGTGGAAATATTAGATGACCCTACGAAATCTCAAAAGTTATTAGACTTAGATGACTAAAATTTTTACTTAAATCCATGTGAAATCGTATTTTTATCTTTTAAAAGCAGCTGCTTCTTTGCAAGAAGTCGCTGCTTTTTTTGCAAAATATCCCAAAAATAAAATGGTTCGTTGCAAAACTCTTTCACACTTTTTACAGTCAAAACTTCATCATTTTTCTGTTTTCTGTTGTATGTATCAACTGTTTTTATTCTATCCGTTGCGTATTCAACACTTCAAAAATAATCGACTATTGACTTTTAAGCGACAATTGTCTATAATAATGACAGTAAGACAACGAACATCTATCATTAGACAGTTGTCCTTTTTTCACAGAAAGGGTGGAAACCGAATGAAACATGCAGAAAAAGAAGAAAAACAGCCGTCTTTCTTGAAACGGCACTTCAATGCAATTGCAACCGTTTGCATTGTGTTGATTCCAACCATCTACACCACACTGTTTCTTGGTTCAATGTGGGACCCTTATGGCAACGTCAGCGATTTGCCCGTTGCGGTCGTCAATCAAGACCAGTCCGTAACGTTCCACGACCAGACCTTATCCATTGGGGATGACCTCATTGACAACCTCAAGGATAACGACAGTTTGGACTTCTCTTTTGTGGATGCCAAAACCGCACAGGATGGGCTAGAAGATGGCACTTATTACATGGCAATCACCATTCCGGAAGATACATCCGCTAATGCGGCAACGGTATTGGATGATTCCCCGAAAAAGGTACAGCTTTACTACGAAACCAATCCGGGTACAAACTACATCGCCTCAAAAATGAGCGAAACAGCGATGCAGAAACTCAAAACCGAAGTTTCCAGTACCATTACAGAAGCCTATACGGAAACCTTGTTTGACCAAATCGGCACTGCCGGTGATGGTATGCAGGATGCCGCAGATGGTGCAAAGGAACTGGATGACGGTGCACAGAAACTGAAAGACGGCAGCGTTACCCTCAGCGATAACCTGAAAGTCTTAGCAGACAGCACCTTGACTCTGGAAGAGGGCTGCGGTACATTGACCGATGGTTTAACTGCCTACACAGACGGCGTTGCACAAGTAGATGACGGTGCAAAGCAGTTGGAAGATGGCATGAACCAGTTACAAGATGGCGTTTCTCCGCTGACGGATGGTGCAAGCCAGCTGCAAAGCGGTGCAAGCCAGTTACAAAGCGGCGTAGATGCCTATACCGAAGGCGTTGCCAGTGCTTACACCGGTGCACAGAGTCTTTCCAGTGGCAGCCAGCAGCTTTCCGCTGGTTCTCAGAACTTGCAGGACGGTGCTGCACAGCTTTATGAAGGCAGCAGACAGCTCGAAGCTGGTTTATCACAGCTTTCCAGTTCGCTTTCTCAGAGCTGCAACGAAGAAACCGCTGCACAAATCAAAACTTTATCGGCTGGTTTGGAACAGTTACAAACTGGCATTGATACCTTAAAGAGTTCCGTTTCCAACAGCGGAACGGCAACTACAGAAGCGATGCAGGCAGTTGCTGGCGACTTACAGACGCTCGGCAGCGGCTTGACATCCTTACAATCTGCACAGCAAGCTTTAATGAGCACAGATGCATTCCAGAGTCTGGACGCTGAAAGCCAGCAGGAATTGCTTGGCTGTTTCGCAGAACCAATGAGCAGCCTTTCCACAGCTGCAACACAGCTGCAAAGCGATGTTACCGCATTGGCAACCGCTCTGGAACCGTCTGCACAGCTTCCAGATGCAGTCAACCAGTTGGCATCCGGTGCAGACCAAGCCCTTCCGGCAGCCAATGAAGCCCTTGCTTCTCTGTCCGGCGGATTACAAACCGTACAGAGTGCTGTAGACAATCAGTTGTTACCGGGGGCATCTGCACTGACAGACGGTGCAGCAGGTCTGAGCGATGGCTCTGCAACCTTGTCGAGCGGTTTACAAACTGCCGCAGCAGGTGCAAGTGCTCTCACCGATGGACTGGGAACACTCCACAGCAACAGCAGCAGCCTTCAGAACGGTGCAATTGCACTGGACGATGGAATTTCTACCTTAGTTGAAAAAATGCCGACCTTGACCGTTGCAATCAATCAGCTGCAAAGCGGCAGCAAGACGCTTTCCGATGGTACAGGTCAATTAACTGCACAGAATGACACCTTGTTATCCGGTGCAAAACAATTGCAAGACGGTGCAGCCGCTTTGCAGGATGGTGCGGTTCAGCTTGCAGATGGTTCTGCAACACTGAAAGATGGTCTAGTTACTTTGACCGATGGTTCTGGCACACTGTGGACAGCGTTGCAGAATGGTGCAACGGAAATCAATGACGTCAACAGCACCGATGATACCTATGATATGTTCGCTTCTCCGATCGATGCCGAAGAAACTTATGCAAGCCATGTTGAAAACAACGGTCATGCAATGGCAGCGTACATGATGGCAGTGGGTCTTTGGGTTGCCTGCCTCGCTTACTGCATCATGTTCAGCCCATACGAAGTTCCGTTGACCGGCAAGAATGCCATTCAGTCTTGGGCAAAGAAACTGCCAGTTCTGCTGTTGGTCGCTTGGGCTCAGGCAATCGGTATGGTTCTGCTGCTCCACCTCTTCAACGGCTTTGCACCGCAGGATATGCTGCAAACCATTCTGGTTGCTGGCTTCTCCTCCATGGCATATATGGCAATTATCTTCTGCCTGAATATGTACTGCGGAAAAATCGGCAGCTTCATCTTGCTAGTCTTCATGGTACTCCAATTGAGCGGCTGTGCCGGAACATATCCGTCAGAATTGTCCGCAAAGTTCTTCCGTGTGATTAAACCGTTCATGCCGTTCACTTATACGGTTCAGGGCTTCCGGAGCTCGATTGCAACTGGCAGAAGCAATGCTACCACTTATATCGTAATGATTGCACTGGCAGCCGTCTTCACCCTGCTGATGATTCCGGCTTACAAGATGAAATGGAAGCGGGAACAAACACAGGCAGACTTCAATGAAGAACCAGAAACAACATCCATTGCCAGCCACAAACAGGCAGTTTCCCAGTAACGACATCCAAATTTGATTCATGAATCGCAGGCGGTAAGTTTCTTGCCGCCTGTTGTTTATATATAAACTCATTTTAATCAAATTGTCCATTGACATTTCATTTTGCAACTGCTATCCTATTACTAGACACTTTTAAAAAACGTGCTGCGTTTGCAGCAGAAAGAAGGCTCTCTTATGCAACAAACTGCTTCTGCCACCCCGTCCCGACAGGAACGCCGGGTGCGTCGTACCCGTGCAATGATTCTCGCCGGATTCATTCAGCTCATGCAGCAAAAACCTGTGAAAGATATTTCCGTACGGGAATTGGCGGATTTGGTTGACATCAACCGCTCCACCTTTTATCTGCATTACACCGATATTTATGACCTGCTCGAACAGACAGAAAACGGTCTGATGGATCAGTTCCTTGCCATCATCGACAAGAATCATGCCAACCTCACCTTACAGGAATTTTCGGACAAGCTGGAACAATTCTTCACCATTCTCTCCGAAAATCAGCCGCTCTGCCGGGCACTGATGAGCCCGAACGGCGACATTGCCTTTGTTCGGAAACTCGAAAAGCTGATTGCAGAGGACGGCGTGAAAACGCTCCGGCTGCTCTCTGACGAAAAAGACTTGGATGCACAGGACTTGAACTATGTCACCAGTTTCTTTCTTTCCGGCTGTGTCGGCATGATTGACCTGTGGTTACAGGACGGCTGCCAGCAATCTGCCCAGCATATGGCGGAACTTTCTATGAAACTGCTGCATGCTGGCGTTCAGGGAATCACCCGCAGACAACTGCAATAAATTTGTGCAAACTGCTATCTTTCCACGCCGTAATTTCGTCTATTTTTTTCAAAATCTGCAATTGCAATTTTCCACAAGCTGTGTTATAATAAAGGTTAGTCATGATGTCATAGAACCCGATGACATCCGCATATGGTCGTTCCATTTGCAAGAAAGCGGTACCGTGTCACTTCCGCTTTTCGCTGACAAACCAACTCGCATATGCAGAAAATTTTGAAGTTACAGCAGGAGGTAACAAGTTATGCCAAATATTAAATCCGCTAAGAAGAGAGTTCGTGTAAACGCTACAAAGGCTGCTGCCAACAAGGCAAGAAAGTCCAACCTCAAGACCATGATCAAGAAGGCTGATCTGGCTTGCACAGAAAATGCTGCTGATAAGGAAGCTGCAATCCGTGTTGCCATCAAGAAGGTTGACCAGGCTTGTGCAAAGGGTCTGCTGCATAAGAACGCAGCTGCAAGAAAGAAGTCCCAGCTGGCTAAGAAGCTCAACGCTGCTGACTAAGACGCACGTTTTCTAAAAAAAGCGAACCGCATGTTGTCTGGACGACATGCGGTTTTTTGTTATCTGAACAGATTTTTTATGCGGCAAACAGCTTGCTTTTGTTTGCATTTTTCCGCTTTTTGTGGTATGATGAATAGCAGCGTGCCCTTCTATTTGGCTCACCACTTCGCATACCTTTTTAAGAGGGAATGACACAGCCGCAGCCGCTCCGGATGCCCGTGATAATAGGCAAACCGTTCCGCTGCCGTCTGGGGTACTTTCTCCCCCGTTTCGAGAAAGTGCATGGCGAACTGAAACAGCAAGTCCCGATTTTCCATCGAAATACAGGCAATTTCTTTTCGCTCCCGAATCGCACGCTTTAAAGTATACGCTGTTCCGCCGGAAGTCTTGTGAATCACGCAAATCAGCCGCCAGCTGTGTTCCAGCATGTAATCATTCCGCCGCAGGAAACTAAACTTTCCCTGATACGGTATGGTAATCACTGCTTCGCAATGTTCCACATAGTGCAACATTGCCTCCCGACCGCTGCGGCGGGATTCCAGATAGTGCAGGCACGGTTCGACTGCAATCAGATGCAGCACTTCTGTGCCATGCTGCTTGCGGTAAATCAAATCATCGGCAGCCCAGAGGTCAACGCCCTCGGCTAAGCCGTCCAAAAAATAACGGTATCCATCCTGTACCGCCTGCTCGATACACCCAGCCAACAGTGTCTTTAAGAGGTCTGTTGCGGCATAGCCGACCACAGTTTCTCCCAGCGGCAGGGCATCTTCCCGATGTCCGCTGAAACAAGCCGTCTTTCCGGGAAATTGTAAAAAAGTTGTACGCTGCGGATAATCCGCATTCAAAACAAATGCAACTGGCTCCAAAAACAGACCCTCCTGATTTCATGGTAATTTCTGTGTATCGACAGACAACAGATTCTATGGTACAATCATAGAAACTCCCTCGTTCCTATTTTCTATTATACTGGTTTTTGGAAAAAAGAACAAGAGATTTTTTTAGAAATCGCACTCCATTCGTGCGGAAAGAAGGAATCAATCATGCATCAACCATCTATTTTACATCGTGCTTGGGCAGAAATCGACCTGTCCGCTCTCGAAAACAATGTCCGCTGTATTCAGGAAATCCTGCCGGAACACACCGATTTTATGGCAGTCGTCAAGGCGGATGCCTACGGGCATGGAGATGCAGTCATCTGCACTGCCCTGCACAAGATGGGCATTCGCTGGTTTGCCGTTTCCAATCTCGAAGAAGCCCTCTCTGTTCGGCAGTACTGCCCAGACAGTGAAATCTTTATCCTAGGTTATACGCCGCCGGAACTTGCTCCGGAACTCACCAAACACCACATCATTCAAGGGGTCATGTCCACAGAATATGCTCAGGAACTGGCGGCTCATGCGGACAGTGAACCGGTTCGGTGTCACATCAAGCTGGATACGGGCATGGGACGTATTGGTTTCCGCAGTGCTGACCCACAAGCTTGTGTCGAAGAACTGCTGCCGCTGTTTGCACTGCCGCAGCTGAAAATTGAAGGATTGTATACACACTTTGCAGTTGCAGACTGCCCGAACGATGCAGAAAACACCGCTTACACAGACGAACAGGAACGCCGCATTCTTGCCGTTTATGACCTGCTCGCTGAAAACGGACACCAGTTACAGCATCTGCACTTCATGAACAGTGCTGCAACTGTTTACCGCCCAAATCCACGCTGCACGCTGGCAAGAGTCGGCATCATTCTATATGGTCTGCTGCCGAACTATCCTGTTCCCGTTCCGCTGCCGCTGAAACCAGTCATGACACTGAAATCTGTCATCTCCCACATCAAGGAAGCGGAAGCAGGCGACTGCATCAGCTATGGCAGAACCTACACCGTTTCGCATCCGTGCCGGATCGCAACCGTTACCATTGGCTATGCAGACGGCTATTCTCGCCTGCTCTCCAATAAAGCATATGCCATTGTGCACGGTGTTGCCTGCCCGATTGTCGGCAGAGTCTGCATGGATCAACTGATGTTGGATATTTCCGAGGTAAAAGACCCTGTCAAGCCGGGTGATGAAGTCACCATGTTCGGAACAGAGGGCAATGTGACCATCACACCGGATGAACTGGCTGCCTTCTATGGTACGATTGGATATGAAATCGTTTGTGGCATTTCAAAGCGTGTACCGAGAGTGGTTGTAAACGGGGATATCGAATAATTATTTTGCATCATCGAAAGCAGCACGGGGTTTCAGCGGCTTTCTCAAGCCCTTTGAAAGGAGATTTTTTGTGAGTGAAATCAAATTGCAGCAGAAGGCTGCGTATACACTCGGAATTGACGTTGGTTCTACCACCGTCAAAACCGTCATTTTAGATGCAGACCATCATGTCCTGCACAGTACCTATCAGCGGCACTTTTCCAAAGTCAAGGAAGCCGTTTCTGAACAACTGCAAGCCATTATCAAGGAACATCCGGCAACGATGTTCTCGGTGCATATGACTGGTTCTGCCGGTCTGGGACTTGCAACTGCTGCAAAAATCCCCTTTGTACAGGAAGTGCATGCTGCTTTTCTCGCCGTAAAAGAACGCTATCCCAAAGCAGATGCCGTCATTGAACTGGGCGGAGAAGATGCAAAAATTATCTTCCTCACCGGCGGCGTGGAACAACGTATGAACGGTTCTTGTGCTGGCGGTACGGGGGCTTTTATCGACCAGATGGCAACCTTGCTGGATGTCACTGTGGATGAACTCGACCAGATGGCATTGCAGGCAGACCGCACCTACCCCATCGCTGCACGCTGCGGCGTTTTTGCAAAGTCGGACATTCAGCCGCTGCTGAATCAGGGGGCAAAACGGGAAAATGTTGCTGCCAGCATTTATCAGGCGGTGGTAGACCAGACGGTTTCCGGTCTGGCTCAGGGGCGGAAAATTCAAGGGCACGTGCTCTTCTTGGGCGGTCCACTCTCTTTCCTGCAAGGACTGCGAAATGCCTTCATGCAGACGCTGCACCTAGATGCAGAACACGCAATTTTCCCCGTAGATGGCAGAACATTTGTTGCCTATGGCTGTGCCCTTGCTGCGGAGAACAGTGCGGATAAACCCGTCACAGGCGAAGCCCTGCTGAAACAAATCGAATCCGCTGAAACCAATCATACGGTGATTGCTGACAAGCCGCTGTTCGGCTATCAGGAGGAATACGACCGTTTTCGGGAACGTCATGCACAAAACGACGTTGTTCACGGCGACCTGCATACTTATCATGGCAATGCTTACCTAGGCGTTGATGCTGGTTCGACCACCACAAAAGTAGCGTTGATTGGTGAAGACAATTCCCTGCTCTATTCGTTCTATGAAACCAACAAGGGGCAGCCGCTCGAATGCGTGAAGCGTGCCCTTGAAACCCTCTATCAGAAAAAGAATCCGAACCTGAAAATCTGCGGCAGTGCCGTCACTGGCTACGGCGAAGAAATGCTGAAAGCAGGTCTTGGCATTGATTTTGGCATTGTCGAAACCGTTGCCCATTTCCGGGCAGCAGCGTTTTTCTGTCCAGATGTGGATTTTATCATTGACATCGGCGGGCAGGATATCAAGTGCTTCCAGATTAAAAACGGAGCAATTGACAGCATCATGCTGAATGAAGCCTGCTCCTCCGGCTGCGGTTCTTTTATTCAGGCATTCGCCAATGCTCTGGGCTATGATGTTGCGGAATTTGCAAAGCTGGGTTTATTTGCAGAACGTCCGGTTGACCTTGGTTCTCGCTGTACCGTCTTTATGAACAGCAGTGTCAAACAGGCACAGAAAGACGGTGCAACCGTTGCCGATATTTCCGCTGGTCTGTCTGGTTCGATTGTCAAAAATGCGATTTATAAAGTCATCCGTGCAAAGTCACCGGAAGACCTCGGGAAACACATTGTCGTACAGGGCGGCACGTTCCTGAACGATGCCGTATTGCGTTGCTTTGAACGAGAGATGGGACGGGATGTCATCCGTCCGGCAATCTCTGGACTGATGGGAGCGTTTGGGGCTGCGATTTACGCCAAGGAACACACCTCCGGCAGCAGCACGCTGCTCTCTCTGATGGACTTACACACCCTCACCTATCGCACACAGAATACCACCTGCAACGGCTGCACGGCACATTGCAATCTGCAAATTCTGCGGTTCTCGAACGGAAAACGCTTTATTGCCGGTAACCGCTGCGAACGGGGTGCAGGGGTTTCTAAGAAAGACCAGATTCCGAATCTGGTTGACTGGAAATATGAAACGCTTCGCTCTCTCACCGACCGCCAGCCGGAACAGCCAAAGGCAACCGTTGGCTTGCCAATGGCATTGCACTATTACGACCAGCTGCCATTGTGGTATACCTTCTTCACAGATTTGGGCTTTGCTGTGAAACTCTCTGAAGAGAGCACCCGAAAGACTTACTACAAGGGACAGAGCACCATTCCGTCTGATACGGTTTGCTATCCGGCAAAGCTGGCACACGGACACATTGAAAGCCTGCTGGAACAGAACGTGGATTTCATTTTCTATCCGTGCATGACGTACAATCTGGATGAGGGCGACTCCGACAACCATTATAACTGCCCAGTCGTTGCCTATTATCCGGAATTGCTGCTGGCAAACAACGAAAAACTAAACGAACAGAATTTCCTGCATCCGTTCCTAGACCTGAACCGCCGGAAACATCTGATTACCGTTTTATATGCCTGTCTGTCTGACTACGCCACCAAGAAAGAAATTGCAGCGGCTCTCGAACATGGATTTGCGGCTCTCGAACAGTACCGCAACCAAATTGCCCAGACTGCACAGGAAATTGTCCGGCAGGCAAGAGCAGCTGGAAAAACGATTTTGGTTCTCGCTGGCAGACCATACCACATTGACCCGGAAATCAACCACGGCATCCACAAGCTCATCAGCAGCCTTGGCATGGCAGTCATTACCGAGGACAGCATTGCCGGACTCGCACACACACCGGAATTGCAGGCACTCAACCAGTGGACGTATCACTCCAGAATGTATCGGGCTGCCCAGTATGTCACAACACAACCGGATTTCCAACTGGTACAGCTGGTATCGTTCGGCTGCGGCATTGATGCCATCACCACGGACGAGGTTCGCCGGATTCTCGAACAGAGCGGAAAACTCTATACCCAGCTGAAGATTGACGAAATTAGCAACTTAGGTGCTGCAAAAATCCGGCTGCGGAGTTTGAAGGCTGCCATTGGTGCAGACGTTCCGCCAAAACCGGCAGCTGCTCCATCCGAAGTCGCACCGAAGAACGAAAAAGAACCCGTGTCTGTATAACAAGTGTGGGCTGCTGCCGGAATTCATCCCGGCAGATGCTCCCCTGTTTGCAGGCTGTTTGCAAGGAGTTTGTGATTTATGCAATATCAGCAATTTACCCCCGAAATGCGGAAAACGCATACCATCTTAGTGCCGAATATGCTGCCGATTCACTTTCGGCTGCTGATTTCCATCTTCGGGCAGTTCGGTTATCACATGGAACTGCTGGAATCCTCCTCCCGTACGGTCGTAGAAGAGGGATTGAAAAACGTCCACAACGATACCTGTTACCCGGCATTGCTTGTTGTTGGGCAATTTATAGAGGCTCTGAAAAGCGGCAAATATGACCCCGACAAAACTGCCCTGCTCATCACCCAGACGGGCGGCGGCTGCCGAGCATCCAACTACATCCACCTGCTCCGGAAATGCGTGGCACAGCAGTTTCCGCAAGTTCCGGTCATCTCTCTGAACTTTGCCGGACTTGAAAAAGCAAGCGGTTTTCAACTGACACTGCCGCTCTGCATCAAGCTGGTCTACGGCGTTCTGTATGCCGACTTACTCATGACCATCTACAACCAGTGCCGCCCCTATGAACTGAACGAGGGCGAATCGCAAAAGACACTGGAACAGTGGCAAGATAAACTGGACAAGCTGTTCCGCACAAACGACTACCGCCACACAAAGAAATGGTATCGGGCAATGTTAGAGGACTTCGCAGCGATTCCTCGCAGCCAGAAGCCGAAAATTCGGGTCGGCATCATTGGGGAAATCTATGTCAAGTATTCTCCGCTCGCCAACAACCACCTCGAAGATTTCCTGTTGCAGGAGGGCTGCGAACCAGTCGTTCCAACACTGATGTCGTTTGTTCTATACTGTGCAGCAAACTCGGAAAATAATGCGAAACTCTATCAATACCGCAACTTGCATACCGCATTGTTTGGCATTGGCTACAAGTTCTTACACAGCAAGCAGATGGAAACCATCCGTTGTATGCAGGAGCATGGCGTATTTACGCCAATGCATGATTTTGAAGAACTGCGGAAAGCAGCTGACAAATATACCAATCAGGGCATCTGCATGGGCGAAGGCTGGATGATTACCGCTGAAATGGCAGTGCTGGTTGAACACGGCATTAAAAACATCATCTGCACCCAACCGTTCGGCTGCCTGCCGAATCATATTGTGGCAAAGGGTATGTCCCGTACCATCAAGCAGGCTTACCCAGAGGCAAATATTGTTGCCATCGACTATGACCCCGGTGCAACAAAGGTCAATCAGGAAAACCGAATCAAGCTGATGCTTGCCTCGGCAGCCGCAGAAAAATAAATATTTTATCCACAAAAAAAGAAAACGGACAGCGGGATGTTGTCCGTTTTTTCATTTCTGCTCCACAAAATCGGAAAAAGATTCAACGCTTTTTACAGTTTTGCTATAAAAATCTGCGTTCCATTTCCCGTTTTGTCGAATTCCATGCATTGACCGAAGCCTGTTTTCGTGCTATAATAAAGAGAAACCACAAATGTGGAAGATCTGGAAGCAGATCCGGTCGGAACAGGCCCGTTCCACTATGTATCACGGTCCCCGCAGGAAAACATTGTCCTTGAAAAATTCAGCGATTACTGGGATACGGAAAATCAGGCGTATCTGGACAAGGTAACATTTCGAATTGTCAAGGACAGCAATGCAGTCGTAACAAACCTGAAATCCGGAACACTGGACATGTATGCACGTCTCAGTTCCACACAGACAGCGCAGCTTGCCGAAGATTCCGATTTTACGATTTATGACGGCGGTATGAACCTAGTACAGGAGCTGTATCTGAACAATGCCGTGGAACCGCTCAACAATGTGAAGGTGCGCCAGGCGCTCTGCTATGCAGCAAACCGTCAGGAAGTGCTGGATATGATTGCGGACGGAAAAAGAACGATCATC
>OGXG01000882.1_pt1 | contig 15793 bp, 18 predicted proteins | sample 1576251 | NCBI WGS metagenome assembly OGXG01 (sample SAMEA3541533, study PRJEB24748) | human gut metagenome | biome: human gut; feature: human-associated habitat; material: faeces | place: China | collected 2012
CGTCGAGAGCGTTTTCTTCTAAACTTACGCTTCCGAAGAAACGGGTGACCACCTCGGTCGGCCCGTTGCGGTCGACGCCCTGCGAAGCGAGGCAATAGACGGTCGTAAGGAAAGGATTGTCGCGCGTGTCGGCCTGCAACTGCCCCGAGCAGGGGGGCAGGTCGAGCGTCACCAGCAGGTTGCCGCGGCAATCGAGCGAGCGCAGGGAAGAGTTGGATTTCAGGTCGCAATTTCTGGAGTTTTATGGTGCTTGTTGTATCTGTTTTTTTGATCGTGCTGATACTGATACTTGGATTACTCCGAAAAGCCAGAATTGCAGAGAAAAAGGCAAAAGAGGCACAGAAGCAGGCAGAAAAGGCGAACAGTGCAAAGACAGATTTTTTGAGACATATGAGCCACGATATCCGGACACCTTTAAATGGAATTATTGGGATGATCAATATATCAGAGCGTTATTATGGCGATAAAGAAAGATTATATGAATGTAAAGCAAAGGTAATGGAATCCATGGACTATCTGCAGTCCCTTCTGAATAATGTTCTGGATATCGGAAAAGTAGAATCTGGAACATTACAGTTGGTAAACAAGCCATTTGATCTGGTTGCAATGCTCGTAAAACAGATTTCGATTATTGAGACAAATGCAAAGGAGTATGGTATCCGCTTTGAAGGCGGAGTTTCCATGAGTACTTTTCATCACAGATATGTTATTGGCAGTGAGGAATATCTAAACCGTCTTCTTATGAATCTTGCCGGAAATGCCGTTAAATATAACCGAAGAGGTGGTAAAGTAATCCTGTATTTCAATGAGATTTCAAGTGATGACAAGACGGCAGTTTTTGAATTTGTATGTTCCGATACGGGTAATGTCGGGTATTGCCGTTTTTGTAGGCTGTACGTGGCTGTACCGGAAAGGTAAAGGGGCATACATGATGGTACGGAAAATCAGAAGTGCGTTTAAGGTTGTAAATATTAATCCGGCATCCTCTCTTGCCGATGAGCAATATAAGAAGCTTGCTGTCGGTGCGTTGTATGCTTCACAGCAAGGAGTATACCAGAATTCTATAAAGACCGGTATAGACTATGAACTTCCACAGATACTTGGTGAATGGTGGGGAATCAAAAACAGTCAGGATGCCAGGGAAAAAATGGATTATTTGCTGGAAAAAGGATTCAGATATTATTTCCCTTATGTGTGGCAGGCTTTTCTTCTTTCCGACCCCAAGCAACAGGATGAGGTGTTTCAGCAATATATGGAGTCGCAGGAAGATTATGATAAGGCTGTATCTCAGCTTCAGAATCTGGAAGAGACTTATGATGAATTGCTTGAAAATAAAGTGATATCCTCAAAAGAAGACCTGAAACGTTATGGCGTTGTAGGATGGGATGCTGGTAGGGTATGCTTCCTTGCACGTGCCTGTTGCGAGATGTGTTATATCACAGAAGAAGAGGCTTGGCAGTATATTGACAGAGCGTACGACCTGGCACATCGGGAGCTCGCTTCATGGCATGACTTGGCAATGAGCTATATCATAGGGCGCTCAATGTGGGGAGGAAAGAAATCCTATAATTCAGTAATGAAGGATAACGCCGATAAATTACTTTCCGATGAGAAAAGTCCGTGGGTAAGACTTCAATGGTAACAATTGTGATATAGCAATAAAGGCTATTCTTATGGCACGATTTGTCAATGACCAGCAAACAACTGACAAGGAAGTGAAACGATTGTTTTCTGCCGGAGTACTGCTTCTGCTTGGCAAAGCGTATTCGGACGCTTATTCATGCTTTGACCGTATCCATGAGGAGCACTTCGAAGCAATGTACAACAAGGCATTATGTTGCTTTATGGTAAAATGGTATGACGAATGTTACAGATTGCTTTGTGAGGCGGAACGACTCCTGCATGGAATGGATATTGCATACGAAACGCAGTTTCCCGAAGCTTTTCTCCGCTACGATTATGATGAAGATTTCCCTTTTTATCCCATTCCGCAAGGTATTCCAGTGTTCGGGGCATACAAACAATTGCTTCGGTTGAAAGCGGAAACGGCTTTCCGGCTGCATTTATATAGTGAAGTGAAAGCTATTTCCGCTCGTCTGGGAGGAAAGTACAAATGCATAGAAAAATTGATAGACTTAAAAAATGGCAACAATGACTTGTGAAGAAATATTCAGTCTGCATGCACCCGATACCGAAAATTCAGATTTGTACGATGCTTACCGGAATGTACCGCTTGATAGTCGGGATGAAATGCATAAGAACAATACTCCTTTGCACACAGCCTGCTATTTTGCAGACATTACAGCTGTAGGTATCTTGTTGGAAAGAGGTGTGGATACGAATGCGAGAAACGATGACGGTGATACACCGCTGTGTGTCATGGCGAAGCGGAACTCCTGTCCGAATGATACCCTGTATGCCGATATTTCCGGACTATTGCTTTACGAAGGGGCGAAGGTAACGCGCTCGGGTAAAAATACAACCGCTTTGATAGAAGCAGTACGCAATCGTCATTTTTTGATGGCCGATGTCCTTCTGATGTCGGGAAACCGTATTGATTCTACCGACTGGAATGGTGACAATGTGCTGCACGCTATTTGCGACTCCGCAGGATACATTGCAAACAATATTAAGTCCAGAAAAAAACGGATAGCTGACTTTGCTGAAAGATGGTACTCGGACAAGGACAAGCAGGAAACTTATGAAGAACTGGAAAGCCTTCTGGTATTGGACAAGCAGTGTTGCCATACTACAAGGATTATTTTGGAAAGCGGGCAGATAGATTCGGAGGAAAAGAACAATTGCGGGAAAACACCCTTTCTCATAGCGGCAGAAAGAGGCGCCCGGAAAATCGGGGCATTGTTGTCAGGACAAGACCCCGAAACAGACGAGCTTGCGGCCATTGCCGGTGGATTAGACCTGTTTCAGGCATTGTGGTATAGGGACGAAGAGGCTTTGGATGCTCTGCTACGTTCCGGTGCGGATACTCAAGTTGTGTGCGAGGATAATGATATGACTGATTTCAAGGGAAAATCCCCGTTGGGATGCGCTTTGACATGGGAGAATTTTTCAGCAGCAGAGTTATTGCTGAGAAGAGGAGCTGATCCGAATTTTAGGGATTCGGAGGAACGTACAGCCTTTGCAGTATGGATGAGTAACAGAGGGCATGGCTGTGAGTATAAGGAGCCATGCCTGCATTTTCTCCAATGCCTGACAGTGTGTGGGTGGGATTTGGAAAGTCCGGCCGACAAGGAAGGAAACACTGCCTTATCCGTGGCTTGTCGCGGGGCAAAATATGACACGGGAATATGGGCTGTTCGTTATCTCGTAGAAAACGGGGCAGATGTGAATGCACACAACATGCAGGGACAGACCCCTGCGATGAATCTTTATGGAGGACGTTACTGGGATGGAAACATACCGCGTTTTTCAGGTTTCGCAAGGTCATATCCATACGACGGGCGAGCTTGTACGGAACAAGATGCGGAGACGCTTGAGGTGCTGCTTGAAGCTGGGGCAGACATCAATGTCAAGGACAAATGGGGTAATACTTTGTTGCATTATATAGCGGGAAGCTCGATGAGAGGTTCAAAGGAGGCGACCGAATTGGTCATGGAGTTCGGTACTCCAGATGTGAGTGCTGTGAATAATGAAGGCTTGACGGCTTTGGACATCGCAGCGAAAAAAAATGACGAAACTCTTGTAAAATTTTTATTGAAATATAGTTGAGATTTGTATGGATAACAATATGACTTTCCTGAATGCCTGCCGTAACGGTCAGAAAGGCATTGTACAGATATTCCTTAAAAAAGGTGGTATTGATGTGGACAAACGGGATGTAGAGGGTAATACTCCGTTATATCATGCTTGTCTGAAAGGATTCAGAGACATTGTGAATCTTCTGCTCGATAGCGATGCGGATGTTTCCATCGCTAACAACTGTTCGGAAACACCCTTACATGCAGTTGCAAGGAACGGGAATAAAGAGATAATTGGAAAGCTGATACAATATGGAGCGGATCTGGATGCTACGGATAATGAGGGACGAACTCCATTGATTCGTCTCCTTGATAACAAGCGTACCGATGCGGCCTTGTTTCTGATAGAACAAGGGGCAGACACAGAAATCACTGATAATTCTGGTCATAAGGCGATAGATTACGCTACTGCCCACGGGCTGAAAGAAGTTGTGATACGCCTGATAGTGGATGGAACAAGCGATATCCAAGGTAATACACCTCTCCATCAGGCGGTTTTCAATGGTCAATCGGAAATAGTCTGTTTGTTGCTCTCTACATCTCCCGACATGATAGATGTAACGAATGATGCTGGGGAAACTCCTTTGCTCATCGCCTGCATGAAAGGAAACCTGACCATCGTTAATCTGTTGATTGATGCTGGGGCAGAAGTAAATAAAGCCCTTTTAAATGGAAATACCCCCTTGCACTTTGCAGCTGGGTTTGGAAATAAATTTATAGGCAATAGCCTGATAGCGGCACAAGCACTGGTTAATGTTAAAAACAAGAATGGGGAAACGCCGCTTATTCTTGCTTCCAGGGAAGGCAACAATGAGTTTGTTGCACTGCTTGTGGCACATGGAGCAGACGTAAACCTTGTGGATAATTTTCAGCAGACAGCATTGTATTATGCAGGTGAACGAGGCTATAATGAGATTGTGGAGACATTATTGATGGCAGGAGCTGAAGGATAGCACGGATAACACAACATAAAGCTCCGTTCCCTGCAAATCATTATGAATCATTTTCCTTATTATAAAAAATGAACATGGAATTTATAAAACGACTAGCCAATAATCTGTTTGGCAAACGTAAAACGTATGATGCGAAAGAACTGGGTATCTTTTATTCTAAAGTTTGGAATTGCTGGAAAAATGAAAGCTATTATTGGTTCACGTCCATGAAATTTTCAGTATATCGGGAAGAAACTTTTTTGTGTATAAATGGAGATTCAGATGCTCCATTTCAGCCACAGATATTCTGCCTGAGAGAGGTACTCAACAACTGGGAAGAAATACGCAGTCAGATAAGCAGAATTATACCTAAACATGTTCGTTATATAAAAAATAAGGAAGTTTTTATTTATTGGAAAGAGTGCTTTTACCCGGAGTCTGTCGATGTGTTTGGAGCTGGAACTAATGGAGTGAAGATTACTTTTTCCACATATGACTTAAATCATAGTTTCAGTTTTGTATGGAGAGATGGACATGTCCGTGATTTCGTTTTGGAAAACGAGGAAAAGGAAAATATTCCATATCCGGAGGCATACACGTATTATTTATTTGATTATTTGTATTATATAGGCGAAATATGGGAAAAAAGCAATTCTCGGATGTGTGGCAGTATATTACTTTTTTGGTATTACACATTCATTTTTGTTATTCCTGTATATTTTCTTCTGCTACATATACAAGAAATAGGTAGAGCTGATAATTTCCCATTGTATTATATAGGATTTAATTTCCTTTTTCCATTTCTATTTTCATGGGTTCGATACAGGAAGAAAAGAAAATCAGCTCTGATGAAACATTATCGTTATCCTAAGAAAATAAAGATTATCAGTGCTATTTTCTTTTTGTTGGTTCCAATTGTAATATGTGGTTTAGAGATATGGATTTATGGTAAACAAGGATGGATTAATATTGTATATTGAGAAGCTGTAAAACTGTTTGGTTTAAATTATTATAATCATTTATAGGGATAATGAACGTGAGGGATTATTCAACAGATGAGCTCTTGATGATGGCCAATAATGTAACTGAAGAGTATTCTGAAGAGGAAGTCAGACTGGCAAAGAAAGAGTTATATAAGCGAGGAATAAATGACGAGTTAATAGCCGACATTGTGAAGGAGGAAGAAGAGGCTTTTATGAAAAGGTTGGATGCTGCTGCACGTGCGGAGCAGGCCCGGATAGATAAACGAAACGAAAAGAACAGGAATATAAGTTATCAATGGTGGGAATTACTGATTTTATTTGTATTTGCACCATTTTATTTGTGCAGGAGATGTTATTTACCTCATAATTTTTTCCCGAAGTTGAGACAGTTGAGAGAAGAAAAATATGACCTGAAATTTAAACAACGGCTTATTGCATTAATTGCTGGAGATATAGTATGGGTCCTTGCTTATTGGATTGAACGTGTAATCATGGGAAACTAGATTACATAATTTCTCTGGCTATCCACGCGCAGGCTTCAGCATCGGCCAGTGCGTTATGATGGTTTTCCAGACGGTATCCGCAGGCTGCGGCCACGGTGTGCAATTGGTGGTTGGGGAGCTCCGGAAATACTCTGCGTGCCACGCATAGAGTGTCATAAAACTCATAGTCGGGATAGTCCATCTGATAGACGCGGAAGACGGCTTTCAGGCAGCTTTCATCGAAAGGACGGTTGTGTGCCACGAGCGGCAGTCCCTCTATTAACGGCTCAATCTGTGCCCAAACGGCAGGAAATACCGGTGCGTCTTCGGTATCTTCACGGGTGAGTCCGTGTACCTGTGAGCACCAGTATGTGTAATAATTCGGTTCCGGATTGATGAGGGAATAAAAGGTATCGGCTATCTCGCCGTTGCGCACCACGACCACGCCTACCGAGCATACGGATGAGCGCTGGTTGTTGGCGGTTTCAAAATCTATTGCGGCAAAGTCTCTCATGTCTTTACTTGCTCTATATACGTTATCGCTTGGTCACGGTAATCATGAACGTGACGGCTACCATGGCAATGGAAATGCCGACAATGATGTTGGTGGTCAGCGGTTCGCCAAACATCAGTGTGCCGACAATGATGGCGGTGATGGGTTCGAATACGCCGAGTACAGAAGCCTTGGTGGCTCCGATGTTACGGGAGGCAATGGCGAGGGTGGCCGTAGAAACGATGGTTGGCAGCAGGGCAAGTCCCACAAGGTTAAGCCAGTCTGCTTCGGTAGTGATTCCAGCCGTAATTGCAGTGTCGGAACTGAGGATTTTTCCGATAAAGACAATCGCTCCTACCATGAGGGCATAGAAGGTGAGCAGGGAGTTGGATATGCCGGCAATGGCCTTGCTCCGGTTGATGATGACGATGAAGAGTGCATACACCAGTGCCGAGGCGATGGAGAGCAGCACACCGATGGGGTTGATGGTTTGTGAACCGTCACTCTGTGTCATGATGAGCACACCTCCGAAGGTGGCGGCAATGGCAAGCCATACCGGCCATGAGGGAACGACTTTCAGGAACACCATGATAATGGCCACGAGGACGGGGTAAAGGAATACCAGCGTAGTAGCCAGTCCGGAAGCGATGTATTCGTATGCATCGAAAAGAAAGATGCTGCTGGAGGTGTAAAGTAGTCCGAGGACGAACAATACGCCGATTTGCTTTCCTGAAACCCGGAAACTCTGTTTGCGGAGCAGCAGGAACAGGCCTAAGAGCAGCACTGCGAAAGCGTAGCGGAAGAAAAGTATGGACTCAGTGGCGGCACCGTTCTTCATCAGCGGAACCGCAAATAAGGGATTTAATCCGTAAGTAATACCGGTGATAATTCCTGCCGGATAGCCGATAATGGCATTTTTGCTTAGTTTTTTCATGTGCGGGTAGATGTAATTGTGTAATCGGGGTGCAAAATTAATTATTAAATGACAAACCTGCGCTTGTGACGGAGGAGATTCTTCCCGTGTGCCTACTTTCTGTAAATATATCTTGCCAGTCCGTAGATGTATCTCCGGAATCCCGGACGGTACTTAAGCAGACGGTCGAACCATTTCAGATGGTGGCTGGCAATACGTACGGCCCATCCTACATAATACATGGCAAACAGCGTACCTACTCCGATGATATGCCATTGCCATTTTCCGAAGAAGATGTAGCAGAAGACGATGCCGAGAAGCACCAGTGAAACGTCTACCACAATCTTGACTTTCGGAAATTCTATGCCCGTCACCTTGCTGATGGCGACGGGAAAGCCTTCTCCAGGCATGGTCACGCTGCCGCATCTTACCTCCAGTGCAATGCCTGCTGCCAGGATGGTGCATCCGGCCAGTTGGGCCATGGCTTTCTCCCATATAGCTTCGGGTTGCAGCCATGAAAGAAGGTAGAGGTTCAGGTCGATTAACATGCCGAATACAAAACCCACGAGCAACTGGAACAGTTGGACCGGGTCAAACTGCCGGCGGAGTACTCCCACTTGTCCCACTACCAGCAGGGCATTCATGATGAAGGTGTATTGCCCGATGGTCAGTGACGGTGTCAGTCCGCCGGTTCCCGCATCATGAAATACATAGGGCAATACACTGATGACGCTTGCTCCCAGCATGCTCTTTACGCAGGCGGCAATTCCCAGTGTCATGATGTACAAGGCAATGAAGAGCAGTAAGTGTTGCCAGGCAAAAGATATGATTTTTTCTTTTTTTGTCATTTTTGATTGTACTTCGTGCGATGTTGTTTTTCGTGTGGATTATTATCTCAGAAACGGATCAATCGTACTGAGCAGCTCAGCCTTCTGCATCACGCCGCTGGTTCTCCAGAGTACTTCCCCGTTGCGGAACAGCATGAGGGTAGGGACGGACTGAATCTGGTATTTCTGAGACAATACGCTGTGTGTGTCCACATCAATCTTGATGATACGGATGCGGTCGCCCAGCACGTCTTTCACCTGTTTCAGAATCGGGTGCATCATTTTACAAGGTTGACACCAGGTGGCGAAGAAGTCCACCAATATAAGCTGATTGCCTGTTACTACGTCATAAAAAGTTTCCATTGCTTTCGTTTTTAAGTGGTTCTATATAAACAAGGCTACCTCCCGAAAGAAATAGCCCGGTGTGTGTTCAATACGTTTAAAATGCGGTGCAAATGTACGAAAAGCCGATTAATGATGAACATGAAATAGTAAAGAAAAATCTGTATCTTTGCACGACTTTTTTTAAGGTAAGAAGAAACAATGGATGCAATCGTTACACAGATGATTATCCTGTTTATTCTGGTAATCATCGGCTATTATCTGAGTAAGAAGAAAATGATGGATGCGGATTTCGACCGCAAACTTTCGGGACTGGTTATCAACGTGACGTGTCCCAGTCTGATACTTTCGTCGGTGATGGGCGACACGCTTCCCGACAAGACGCTGATTCTGCCTTTGCTCGTGGTAGGTTTTGCTACCTACGTGGTGCTTATCGGGTTAGCCTTTCTGCTTCCGCGCTATTTGCCCGTCAAACTGTCCGACCGCGGTATTTACAGTTTCATGTTGGCATTCGGCAATGTGGGTTTCATCGGCTATCCCATTGTGGCTTCCATTTTTGGAGCCAGTGCGGTGTTCTATGCCAGCATTCTTAATTTCCCCAGCACGTTGTTGATTTTTGTGTTCGGTACCCTGTTTATTTCAGGCGGTCAGGGAAAGATGCGTTTTGACTGGCGTACTCTCTACTGTCCGGCCATGATTGCGTCGTACCTCTCCATTCTGATTGTTGTGACCGGATGGGTACCTCCCCGTGTCATCAGTACCCCGTTTGTCCTGTTGGGAAATGTCACCGTGCCTGCTGCGCTGCTCATCATCGGCTCGTCCATTGCCCGTGTACCCATTCGCCGGATGTTTGGCAATACGGCCATCTACCTGATGTCGGTCTTGCGTCTGATGCTGGTTCCACTCCTTATTTTGTATCTCTCACGCCTTTGCCGGGTGGAAGAAACCATTGCCAATATCAATGTGGTGCTGGCGGCCATGCCCGTAGCTTCGTACGGCACCCTGTTCTGTATCCAGTATCAGAAAGGGGAGATCATCATGGCAGAAGGAACCTTCCTCACTACCTTGCTTTCCGTACTGAGCATTCCGTTGCTGACGATGTTCCTGTAGACTTATTTCAGCAGGGCTGCATACGTCTTTTCGGATTCATGCGGCAGTATCTTCTGGAACTGGGTGAGCATCCGTTCGCGTGATTCCTGCGGACTGCGGTCGGGATGGCAGGCCTTCCGTCCAAAGAGACGTTCGGGCGTGGTGAGCAGTGACCAGCCCCAGCCATATTCCCTTCCGTGGCGGTCGAGGGGGTAGATAAAATCCTCCGTCACAATGTAGCCACCCATTTCCAGTCGGGTGAGATAGGCATCGAAGCGGCTCCGCATCTTTGGTCCGGTAAATCCACATGCTGCACGTAGCTCTCGGGTAATCAAGCTGCCTTCGCCTTTCAGAATGTCAAGAATACTTTCTTCAATGCTTCCTGCTTCCGGATAAGGAAAAATGCTCCGCCGGTAGTTGCAGAAGTCGGGCCACCACTCGCGGCTGATGAATGATGCTTTGTCCTTGAAGAATTTGCCGTATGCGCATCCACTCTCTTGCAGAATAGCGCCTTTCCATTCCCAAAGTGGCCATTCCCATCCGCCGTCGGGCAAACGAGTGTATTGGCAGTCTTCGTCCACGACTTCTTCGGCCGACCATCCGGCAATGCCCATGCTTAGCAAGGGCAGGAAGCCCGTTTCATTGATGTGGTCAATCAGTTCGGGGCAGGAGTGTAAGGATTTGTTTTTCATGCTTACGTTTACTTTTCAATGCAAGATAATAAATAAAATGGAATATATTGATGCGTGGTATGAAATAAAACAGGCACCATGATATCCTTTCTTGTATAATCATTTAAAAAACCAGATTATTTAATGGCTGAGATGTTTGGGAGTTTTCGTATCTTCGCAAACAAACAAAACAATCGATAGAGTATGAGAAAAAGAATGACTAACCTTTCGGCTACATTGCTGGGAGTTACCGTAGCGGCTTCTACTTTGTTCTCGTGTGGAAGCCAGCAAAAGGAATCACCGATGAAAGCAAAAGTTGAGGAGTATGCCTCTGTAGAATTGAAATCGGATCTTGTAAACAATTTGAGTGACAAGGAGAAAGAACTGGTAAGAATATTCTTTCAGGTGGGAAAGATTACTGATGATCTTTTCTGGAAGCAGACTTTTGGCGACAAGAGTAAGCTTGACACTCTTACCGATAGCTATGCAAAAGAGTTTGCCATGATTCAGTATGGAGCGTGGGACCGTCTGGATAACAACAAACCTTTCCTGGATGGATATGGAGAAAAACTGGATGTGTGCAACTATTATCCTCACGATATTACCGAAGCGGAGTTTAACGCGTTTGAAGATGCCAATAAAGATTCATGGTATACCGTAATCCGCCGCAATGAAGACGGTTCTTTGAAGAGTGTATGGTATCATGAGGAGTATGCTCCGGAAATAGAACGTATCTGTTCCTTATTGGAAAAGGGGGTTTTACTGGCAGAAGATCCGGGTTTAAAGAATTACCTTGAAAAGCGAATCGAAGCATTTAAGACGGACGATTATCTGGAGAGTGATCTGGCATGGATGGACATGAAGGACAGCAAGATTGACTTCGTGACAGGACCTATTGAAACTTACGATGATAAGTTCCGTGAAACCAAGGCTTCGTACGAGTCGTTTATCCTGCTGAAGGATGAAGCCCGCAGCAAGGAACTGGCCAAGTTCGTAGCCATGCTTCCGGCCCTTCAGAAAGAGTTGCCCTGTCCGCCGGAATATAAAACCTTTGTGCCGGGTACCTCGTCCGACCTGAATGTGTATGATGCAGTGTACTATGCCGGCGACTGTAACGCGGGAAGCAAGACCATTGCCATCAACCTGCCGAACGACGAGCGGGTACATGCGCTGAAAGGTACACGCCGTCTGCAATTGCGTAACTCCATGAAGGCTAAGTTCGACAAGATTCTGTTGCCTATCGGACAGCTTGTCGTTACGCCCGAACAGCAGAAATACCTCAACTTTGATGCGTTTTTCTGGAACGTGACTTTCCATGAAGTGGCACACGGACTGGGTGTGAAGCAGACTATCCGTACCAATGAAAGCGTAGATGCAGTGATGGGCACAGAGAAGACTTCCTGGGAAGAAGCCAAGGCTGACATTCTGGGCCTGTTCATGGTGACCAAGCTGATTGAGATGGGCGAAATCACGAACATTACAACTGAAGATGCGATGGCTACTTACATTGCAGGCATTCTGCGTTCAGTCCGTTTTGGAGCAGCTTCTTCACACGGAAAAGCCAATATGATGTGCTTCAACTACATGGAGAAAGCAGGGGCATTTTCACGCGATGACAAAGGTCAGTATGTGATTGATTTTGCAAAGGCCAAGGAAGCCATGAACGGTTGGGCCACGTTGATTCTTCAGACACAGGGCGACGGCAATGTGGAATTTGCGAAGAAATACAGAGAAAAGAACGGTGGAATCACTCCGGCACTTCAGGCCGACCTTGACCGGATTAACGGAGCAGGCATTCCTCGTGACATTACCTTTGTGCAGGGAGAAGAAGTGCTGTTAGGAAAAGCACAGTAACATCAGTTACTGAAACATAAAGAGCCTGCGGTTCAGATGCGTCTTTGAACCGCAGGCTTTTTTATGCCGTCATTCTCATGCCGCATGTGCAGGCATTGATTCCTTATTCTTTATCTGCCTGTCTTCTGAAAATCTGTGCCGCAATGCTGCCCGAGAAGTTGTGCCATACCGAGAACATGGCTCCAGGTACGGCCGCCATGGGAAACAAGGCAAAATGAGTGGCGGCAAGTGAAGTGGCCAGACCTGAATTTTGCATGCCCACCTCGATGGCGATGGCCGACCGTTTGGACGGCTCGCTTCCGACAAGAGAGGAGAGACCATAGCCCAGGGCCAGTCCGAGTACATTGTGCAGAATCACTGCTACGGCCACTATCAGGCTGCAAGCTAGGATGCTGGCTGCGTTGTGCGCTACGATAATGCCGATGATGAACGCAATGGACAAGGTGGAAATCATCGGTAGCAGCGGTACTATCCGTCGGGTGGTGCGCTGGAAGTAATGATTGGCGGCTACTCCCAGTACGATGGGTACTATTACCACCTGTACGATACTTAAAAACATGCCTGCCACGTCTACTTCCACCGATTCTCCGGCAAGCAGCCATACGAGTGCAGGTGTTACGATGGGAGCTAGCAGTGTAGAGACTCCGGTCATGGCCACGCTCAGGGCTACATCGCCTTTGGCCAGGTAGCAGATAACATTGCTGGCTGTACCTCCCGGACAACATCCCACGAGAATCACTCCTAAGGCGAGTTCTTCTGGCAGCGACAATAATTTGCAGAGCAGCCACGCCAGCGAGGGCATGATAAGAAACTGTGCCAGTTCGCCGACGAGGATGTCTTTCGGATGTTGCAAGACTGGTCGGAAGTCGGACGGACGAAGCGTCAGTCCCATGCCGAACATCACCACGCCCAGCATCGGTGTGATGGCCGATGTATCTATCCAGTTGAATGAGGAGGGAAGGAAGAGAGCCACGGCCGTCACTAGCACCACCACAAGGGTGATGTGGGCTGCAATCCATGCAGAAATTTGGATGAGTTTATTTTTCATTGTCATTTTTTCAAAATTGTCTGCAAAGCTACAAAATTTCGTGCGAATCTTGGCGGGAATGTGGACAAAGTACTCCTCCTGACTCGTGGAATATGATTCAGCTTCTGCTGTATATGCAAAGCCAGCTCTGTCTGCCTTTTCCTAGAATCTGTAACATGGGTATATAGTCCGAGGATTTGTATACTATCCGTCATTCAGCCCTTTTCTATTTTTGTATCGGTTAATTGATAAGTAACAGATATGATTGGAGGAGAAAATTATATGGAAGTTATCAGAAATTCAGAATTCGGGGGCGAACGCCCTTTGTTTGAGTCGCATAATCTGCGTTTGGAAAACGTAATAATCCGTGCCGGAGAATCGGCCATCAAGGAGTGCAGCAACATTGAGGCAGTAGATTGCCGTTTTGAGGGGAATTACCCTTTCTGGCAAGTTCACGGTTTTAAGATTGAGCGTTGCTATTTCGATGTGGGAGGACGCTCGGCGTTATGGTATTCCGACCATCTGCAGATGAGGGATACCGTGATTGACGCTCCCAAAATGTTCCGCGAGATGAGTGAGGTTGACATTGAAAACGTCACGATGAACGATGCTGATGAGGTATTCTGGCGTTGCAACGGTATCCGTATTAAAAACCTTAAGTTGCATGGAGGAACTTATCCCTTCATGTTCAGCAATGACATTTATGTGGACGGACTGGAGAGTGACAGCAAGTATGTTTTCCAGTATGTGAAGAATGTGGAGATTCACAATGCCAAGATTACCACCAAGGATGCTTTCTGGGAAGTGGAGAATGTGACTATCTACGATTCAGAGCTTAACGGCGAATACCTTGGCTGGCACTCCAGAAACCTCCGTCTGGTGAACTGCCACATCACGGGCGAGCAGCCGCTTTGCTATGCACACGACCTTATACTGGAAAACTGTACGTTTGGGCCAGACTGCGACCGTGCCTTTGAGTACAGCACGCTGAATGCCGATATCCGTGGTGCCATAACCAACATTAAGAATCCTACATCGGGACGTATCGTAGCCGACGAGTACGGCTCCATAACCATTGACGAGAACATCAAGGCTCCTGCCGACTGCGAAATCCGGCTTAGAGATGAACGTACCTGCTTTACCGACTAAAATGTGAGGACCATGAAATACGACTTTGATACAATTATTTCCCGCCGGGGAACCAATTCCTACAAGTGGGACAGTCTGCCGGCGGATAAAGATATACTTCCCCTTTGGGTAGCCGACATGGATTTCCGTACGGCGCCGGCAATTACTGAAGCACTAACCAGACGTGTAGCGCACGGCATATTCGGGTATGTGCGTGTCCCCGATGAATACTATACGGCAGTAACCCGCTGGTTTGGAAGGCGCCATCACTGGACTTTCCGTAAAGAGTGGATGATATACACTTCCGGAGTAGTTCCGGCCGTATCTGCTGTCATCAAGGCTTTGACCCAACCTGGAGACGGTGTAGTTGTGCAGACTCCTGTGTACAACTGCTTTTTTTCATCCATCCGTAACAACGGGTGCCGCGTTGTCACCAATCCTCTGATATACGAAGATGGTACCTACCATATCAACTTTGACGACCTGGAACGTAAAGTGAAAGAACCGGGCGTAAAGTTGCTGCTTTTGCCTTTTGCCAGCCATCCGTTGGCGTCATACATAGCCAACTGCGATTTTACCCATCTGGATGACCACTCGGGAGCAATCAGATTCCATACCTGATTCAGATTCCAAAAAGTATTCCAGAAGGCATCGCATCCCAAAGCGACAGCATCCGGGTCGTCCAGCTTTTGAATGTTGCCTGCTGCATCCACCCATCTGCGGTCTGCATCACTGAAAGTATTCCGGCAGAAAGCACGGTATAAATTGGTGTAAAATCTTACCTTTTCCCGATAATCGTTGCTGTATATCCGGACTCTGTTTAAAATATTATTCCAACTATCCGACTGATGTTTGCGTACAGCTTCAAAATTCCACCCGAATGGTTCCATTATCTCATTGGAAAGATTGTTGGAAGCCCCTGCCATATCTACATAAGATATTCCGGAACGTACCATAACTTCCGGATGATCGGTAGTATCAAATTCGGCATAACAGCCGAATCGCTGAGGGTAGCTGGCTGTCATAGTATCTGTTTCCCATAAAGTATGATCGTGCCATCCTCCAAATTTCTTGATATCTTTATTGAATTCAATCACGAAATAAATTGTATAGTTCTGATCCGCATCCGCCGACCATACATTTTTGGATAGCTGCTTGCTGAATCCTTCGATCCGTCGTGCTCCTGTTTGCTTTATACTTCCTTCAACAATTTGGTAATCGTATTCACTAGGGATTTTCTGACCATATCACAGACCACCATCCGGTAGCCGCCCTGCTTGAGCCGCTCCAAGGT
>OGXG01000885.1_pt1 | contig 15758 bp, 15 predicted proteins | sample 1576251 | NCBI WGS metagenome assembly OGXG01 (sample SAMEA3541533, study PRJEB24748) | human gut metagenome | biome: human gut; feature: human-associated habitat; material: faeces | place: China | collected 2012
CTTGCTGGGCAAGAAGGTTATCATGGTAGGTCTGGATATCCGCAAGCCACGTCTGTTGGTATGTTCATCGAAGTAATGACAGCGACCGGCGTTCGTGGTCTGGTAGTTATCAGCTGTCTGCGTCTTCCGAGCACATTGTGGCTCTTAGCCTGCGCGATCAGTATTCCGCTGTTTGGTGCAGTTTCCTCTTACGGCGCATGCTCGGTTTTAGGCGTTCCGTTCGCTTACATTTATGCTTCACTTTTAGGCGGAAACTCCGTTGTGGTTTTAGCTGCTATCAGCCTGATCGCTGCTGTGGGTGATATGATGCCTCCTACCGCTTTAGCAGGTCTGTTCGCGGCACAGGTTACAGGTGTAGAAAAATACACTAAGATCCTGAAGCGTTGTATTGTGCCTATTATCATTCTGCTGGTTTACGCTTGTTTCTTCCTGGCAAATTCAAAACTGATTGCCGGACTGTTTTAAAGGAGGGACTGAATTATGAGTATTATCACGATCATTTATTTAGCCATCGCCCTTCTGGTTTTTGTAAGCACACTGTACAATATGATTTTTAAGGAAGAACGCCTTGTTGATCAGATCAACGCAGCTATGATTTTAATTCCTCTGCTGCTGCGGATCTTCCTGATCAAGTAAGGAGGGTGAATGAAAATGAAGAAAACGTATCTGTCCGCCGTTGCCATCCTGGTTTGCGCGGCTCTTGTTGGCGGTATTGCCGGTACGAGCTTTTATACCAAGCGCCATTTCAAGGAAGACATCGTGACTGTGTCTGTACCGTTTTTCTTTTCATAACCCTATAAGATAACGACTTGTGAGAGGATGCTTATATCTGCCCTTCACAACCGATAAAAGCACCACAAAATCTGCGATACTACGCTAGTGAAACTCCGGTTATCAGATTTTGATCTTCACCCACTTGCCCTGCCTGAAGCGCACGGTCGCAAAGATAAATCTGGAAATCTGATCGCCCAGCACGCCCATCCAGATACCGATGATCCCCCAGCCGAGGACATAACCACAGAAATAGGAAATGATGGTACGGATGAAAGTGACGCTGATCATGGATGCAACTGCTGTGTAAAGCGTGTCTCCTGCACCACGCAGGCATCCCATGTAGATGACCTGACAGATCTGGAAAATGACAACAAAGATTATGACATGCATAATCTGGACTCCAATTGCCACAATGTGGTCTTCCGTGAAAAACAGATGGTAGAGACCGCTGGCACCAAAATAGTAGATCGCAACCAGACAGACAGCGATGACAGCACCGATGAGACGACAGGTGCGACCGTACTCTTTGGCAAGATCCGGATCGCCGGAACCTAAGCTTCGTCCGATCAGAGCAACTGCCGTTGCCTGCAGACCGTCGCCAAACGCAAAGGAGAGTGCCATAATGTTCATACCGACCTGATGCGCCGCCATAGCATCCGTTCCCTGATCGGCAGCCATAATAGCGGTTAACATAAAACCAATCCGCATTAATACCTGTTCGAAAAAGACACTGTAAGCAACTCTGATCAGATTGAGAAAAGCAGACAAAGTCGGGCGGATATGCTGCTCTAATATATAAGGAATACTCAAAAAACTTTCTTTTTTGAAAATGGAAGCAACACTCATAATGCAGGCAACTACGGTCCCGGATATGGTTGCGAGTGCGGCACCGCGGATGCCAAGGGCAGGAAAACCAAAGCGTCCGTTGATCAGCAGATAATTTAAAAGGATATTGATTGTGTTGGAGGTCACGTTGGTACGCATGGTGATCTTTGTGTTCCCGGCACCGCGCTGGGCAGCGTTAATCCCCATCTGGATGCAGTTGAAGATCATACCGCCCATAATAATGCGGAAATATACCACAGCATCATTGTGTGTGTCTGCCGTAGAACCGCAAAGGCCGATGATTGCACTGGCAAAAAACACGAATGCAATACTTGAGATGATAGCTGCGATCACAATAAAAAAGATAGCGGTAAGCAGGATCTCATTTGCAGAGTCCTGCTTCTTTTCACCTCTTCTTCGGGCAACTAAGGCTGAGATTGCAACATTTAAGGCAAAAAACAGGGCAAGTCCTAACAGTTTTGGCTGTGTGGTAAGCCCAACTGCCGCCACGGCATAGGAGCCGAGCGAGCTGACCATTAAGGAGTCGATCAGTCCGGCAAAAGCCACGAAAAAGGACTCGACAATGGCTGGCCATGCCATATCAATGGTGATTTTTAAGGTCTCTTTGTGATAGTTTCTTTTTACAAATTGTTTTTTTAACAGGTTCATTTTTTCTCCATTTATGAAAAAATAAATAATATTTACAGATAAAAGCGCAGGTAGTCATACGTATTCACAACTGCACATTATAGCATGTTTTATGTAATCAGAAAAGACTGCGTTTTTTAAATCTGTAGCTGGAATCTTTCGTTACCGCTCACTTTTGAATCACTTTCTTATGTAGCAAAGCAGCAAGTGTTTTACTGCTGAGTGAACAGTAACAATCTTTCTTGTCAGAAAATCGGTAGTTGTATATAATGGTTACAAGGCATAAAAATAGAGCAGATGCGGGTAAATCTATTGTCGCATAATAGATTTGAAAAAATGGCGGATCAGGGCATGAAGCGTGGAATAAAAGCGATTTATTCCTGTAATGTTTGATCTCTGCTTTAATAAAGGAAACAGATATGGCAAAAGAATTAACAGAATTAGAAAAGCATTATAATAAATTTAATGAAGAAAAAAGGCTCGGACGCCGCCATGGACAGGTGGAATACCGCATTACCATGGAATATATCCATCGCTATTTAAAGGAAATGGAGCAACCGAAAATCCTTGATGTGGGCGCCGGAACCGGACGGTATTCGGTCGCACTGGCAAACGAAGGCTATGATGTCACAGCGGTGGAACTCGTGAAGTATAATCTTGGAATTTTAAAATCCAAGGGCAGCAGCGTGAAGGCATATCAGGGAAACGCATTGAAACTGTCACGGTTTGCAGATGAAACATTTGATATGACACTGCTTTTAGGACCGATGTATCATCTGTATACATTTGAGGATAAGGTAAAGGCGTTGGGCGAAGCAAAGCGTGTGACAAAAAAGAATGGACTTATTTTTGTGGCATATCTGATGAACGATTATGGTGTTTTGATGTATGGATTTAAGGAAAATATGGTAAAAGAGTGTCTCGAAGATGGCAGGCTGACAGAAGATTTTCACTGCGTCTCGAAAGAGAAAGATCTGTATGAATATGTCACATTATCGGATATTGAAAAAATAAACGAGGCGGTTTCCTTACAGCGTGAAAAAATCATAGCACCTGACGGCGCAGCAAATTATATGCGTCCGGTCTTAAAGGAGATGGACGAAGAAACATTTGAGCTGTTCGTCAGATACCAGATGTCTGTTGCAGAGCGCATGGACTTGATGGGGGCAAGTGCCCACACGGTTGATATTTTGCGTGTATCGTGAAGCAGATAAAAATCAGATGCAAAATTGATTATGCAATATCAAAATGCAGATTATAATAATGAAATACGCGATCATTGCAGCTTGTGAATAAAAATGCTTGTACGTGATACCCTAACTGTGAAAACAGATGTGCAATACTATCTGAATAAACAGGAGGGAAATGGTATAAAAAATAATTATTAAATTGTGATGTAATTATTTTTTACCAGAAAAAAGCGAAATGGGTAAAAAACAAAAAAATAACAGTGCATACAATGGTGCGCCAACGGATAAAAAAGAGACTGTATACAAAAATGACACGAACGATGAATACGTTTATGAGAATGGACAGTACGAGAGTGCGCATGGAGGAAATGGCTGCCGCTATGGAACGAACCGACAGGTTTCCGGTGTTCATAAGACTTTGAACAGGGAAGCGCAGAGGGAGTATCAGGCTTTGGAGAATGCCCTGGAATATGGAATCGCAGGAAAGAAAAATGCCGAACAGCGGCATCGGCTGAATTCCGAACGTGAGCTTATGAAATATCCCAACGAATTAAGCCAGCTTGCAGACCGCATGGCGTCGGACAGCTGGCAGGGATAAAAATACAAATATTATATCGAGGTTTAACAAATGAATAAGAACTTGGAAGAAATTTCAGACGGAAAAAGATATGGATTAAATGATATGGTACGGGCAGCCTGCAACGATTGTGCAGGCTGTTCTTCGTGCTGTGAGGATATGGGGGAGTCGATCATCCTTGATCCATTAGATATTTATGAACTGACGAAAAATCTGAATACAACGTTTGAAAACTTATTAAAGGAGCAGATAGAGCTGCATGTGGCAGATGGCATGATATTGCCGAATCTGAAAATGACAGACAAAGATGTCTGTCCGTTTTTAAAAGAGAAAAGATGCAGCATTCACAGCTTTCGACCGGGTATCTGCCGTGTTTTTCCATTGGGGCGGATTTACGAGGAGAACAGACTGGACTATTTTTTACAGTTGGATGGCTGTGCCAAAGAGAACCGCAGTAAGGTGAAGGTTTGCAAGTGGCTGGATACACCGGAACTTAAGAAAAATCAGCAATATCTGATCGACTGGCATGCATTCCGGAAGAAAATCGAATGTATTTTAGGGGAAATGTCAGATGAAAACCAGAAAAAGACGATCACGATGTTTTTGCTGAATACTTTTTACATAAATCCGTATGACACGGAGCAGGATTTTTATCCGCAATTTTATGCGAGACTGGACAGAATTGCGCAGGTGATCGCCTAAATAGCACAATAACGGCAAGGAGAAGTTATGAATTACGAAGGAATTTTGGGATTTAAGGGAACATGGCGGAATTATCAGGCAAGAGTTTTAGAACATGCAGACAGGTACATGGCAGATGGAAAAATACATATTGTAGCAGCACCTGGTTCCGGGAAAACGACATTGGGAATTGAACTGATCCGCAGGATGAATGGAAAAGCACTGATTTTAGCTCCGTCCATTACGATCCGGGAGCAGTGGATCGCAAGGATCGAGGAAGCTTTTTTATGTGAGGGTGTGCAGGGGGAAGATTATCTTTCACAGAATTTAAAACAGCCAAAGGCGATCACGGTTGCAACCTATCAGGCATTGCACAGTGCGATGACAAGATTCCGGGGAAAGCAGGAAGATGCAGGGGCGGAGAGTGGAACGGACACAGACGAGTGCATTTCGGAAACAGGGACAGAGGAAGTAGATTACAGCGGTTTTGATCTGGTTGCGGCGATGAAAGAGGCAGGGATCGAAGTGCTCTGTCTGGATGAATGCCACCATCTGCGAAGTGAATGGTGGAAAGCATTAGAAGAATTCAAAAAACAGGTGGATAACCTTAAAATCATAGCGCTGACAGCAACACCGCCGTATGATTCCACACCGGCTATGTGGACGCGGTACATGAATATGTGTGGAGAGATCGATGAGGAGATCACGATACCGGAACTTGTAAAAGAGGGAAGTCTCTGTCCGCATCAGGATTATGTTTACTTCAATTATCCGACAAAAGAGGAGGAGCAGGAAGTCAGACGTTTTGAAGAACGCAGTAAAGCAATGACAGAGAAGCTTATGCAGGATACACAGTTTTTCACATATGTGAGAAGCCATAAGGGGCTGAGTGGACAGCTATCGGATGACCTGTTGCTGGATAATCCTGCATATCTGGCATCGCTGTTGGTTTATTTACAGAGCAAAAATGTTGCATTTCCGTCCAGGCTTCAGAGGCTGCTCGGGGCAAAAAAATTACCGTCCATGAACGTGCAGTGGATGGAGCGTCTGTTACAGGGATTTTTGTATGATGATGTGGATTCATACATGTGTGACAAGACATATCGTGAATTGTTAATTGCAGATTTAAAATCCAGTAGTCTGATAGAGAAGAAAAAAGTCGTCATGACGAAAAGTGCGGCAGTGGAAAAAATGCTCACAAATTCTCTTGGAAAATGCAACAGCATACGGGACATTGTGTTCCATGAGTATGAGACATCCGGTCAGAATTTAAGACTGCTTGTTTTGACGGATTACATCCGGAAAGAATATGAAAAAGCAATTGGAAATACAGAATATGACGTAAACTCGCTTGGAGTGCTTCCGTTTTTTGAAATGCTCCGGCGCGAAAATGAAAAGAAGAATAAACAAATCCGTTTTGGAGTGCTTTGCGGGACGATCGTGATCATTCCGGCGGAGGCAAAAGAGGCGTTAGAGCAGGAGATCGGAACGAGTGGAAAAGTCACATTCAGCAGGATCGGAAATCTTCCTGAGACAGATTATCTTAAGGTGACGGCTGTTGGAAATGCACATTTTCTGACAGGGGCGGTAACCAATGTCTTCTCAAAAGGCTATATGCAGGTGCTGGTTGGAACAAAATCGCTGCTTGGGGAGGGATGGGATTCTCCTTGCATCAATTCCCTGATCCTTGCAAGCTTTGTCGGTTCATTTATGTTAAGCAATCAGATGCGTGGACGCGCTATCCGTGTGATGAAGGAACAGCCGGAAAAAACAAGTAACATCTGGCATTTAGTATGCCTGAGACCGTGGGATGAGGTGCTGAAGGCAGACGACAATCAGATCAGCGAAGATTACAGTATGCTGGAACGAAGGATGGAACATTTTCTAGGTCTGCATTACACGGAAAATACGATCGAAAATGGAATAAAACGGCTGTCAATTATTAAAACTCCATTTAATAAAACCAATATTGACAGGATTAACAGACAAATGCTGAAAATGTCGGGACAGCGCGATACGCTAAAAAAACGTTGGGACAGTGCGCTTGCAATCTATGACAAAATGGATATTGTGGATGAGACAGAGGTGAAAGACAAGTTTGTGACGAGTGTTGTTTTCTGGGATGCGATTCTCACAATGATCCTGTCAGTAATTTTATGCCTGATCGGGGCAATCGGGGCTGGTGTCGTGGCGGGAGCGTCCCGAAATGGACATTTAGCCGGAATCTGCTATTTCTTCATTGTTGTCGGACTGACTGGAATCATGATACGTTTTCCGAAAATTTTCATGCTGTGGAGTCCGTTAAAAAGATTAAAGGCATTTGGAAATGGAATCCGTAAAGCGCTGGAGGAGCAGCAGCTTCTGGAAGAAACACACTGCAAAGTAGTGGCAGAATCGCCGGGACCGGATAACCATATCATTTATCTGTCCGGTGGAAGCGGCAGGGATAAAGCGTTGTTTGCGCAGTGTGTCAATGAGTTTTTTGATGTGATTGACAACCAGCGTTACATACTTGTGAAAAAGAAGGGTCGGAAAGGACTGAACGGTTTCTATGCCATTCCAAATTGCTTTTCGAAAAAGAAGGAGGATGCGGAATGTTTCGCAAAATGCATGCATCCGTATATTGGAGGCTATGACTGTGTGTATACAAGAAATGAAAAAGGAAGGGAACTTCTGTTAGAAGGCAGGGTAAAGGCACTTGCCAATCGGGAGGAGCGTTGTATTTCCCATAAAAAAGTAAAAGGGGCATTGGAGTAAGATGACGCAGGACAAACTCCGGTCAGGAGTTTGTCTTACTGAAAAATGCAACGCAGATTCCGCCGGGACCCGTATGGGTTCCGATTGTGCTTCCAATGGAACTGATAGGCAGTTCTTCCACATAAGATTTCCAGAGATCGGTGTTATCTTCTATGTATTTTTGCAGAAGGGAATCTTCTAATCCGGTATAACCGAGACAAAGCGGCATGGAGAAATCAATACCATTGCATTTTGCAATTTCCTCCCGGAGCATATTGCAACCGTTTTTTGAGCCGCGAGCTTTTCCAAGAACTGCAACCTCTCCGTCGGCAATTGTGATCACCGGTTTAATGGAGAGCAGATTTCCGGCAAGAGCGGCAGTCTTGGAAATGCGTCCGCCGCGTTTTAAATATTCTAAGGTATCTAATAACGCCAGAACGCGGACATCTTTCTTTTTCTGATCCAGAGCTTCTGCAATTCCAGCGGCAGAAACACCGGCATCTCTGAGACGGCAGGCATACATCACAAGAATCTGTTCGCCAAGACATACATTTTCGCTGTCAACGATCGTAATACAATCTTCATAACCATCCAATGCAATATTGGCACTCTGAAAAGTACCGGAAAGCCTGGAGGAAAGTGTGATGACAACTGCTGTGTCTTTTTTTTCTTTCACATCTGCATAAAGCTGCTCGAAATCATGTGGCGGAATCTGGCTTGTGGTCGGCATACAGTCACTCTCAATCAGTTTTTCGTAAAATTGCTGGTGGCTTAATGTGATGCCATCCAGATATTCTTCCGTACCAAAAATTGTTTTCAAAGGTAAAAAATCAAGTCCTAATTTATCTGCCTGTTCCTTTGTCAGATCAGAGGCAGAGTCTATTATAATTCGTACACTCATCATAATCTCCATTTCAAAAATATTATTTTTGACTTCAAACATTGTGAAATCCGTTCTGAACAATGAAATAGTTTAGCCAGAAAAATTTATTTTGTTAAAATGCTTTGAAAATCAAACTATTATAAACAATAGACGAAATGAAATAGAATGTCAATAGTATTTTGATAATCAAACTAAATGGAACGCATTGAATAATTATGAAACAATCCATTCATACTAATCATAAAATTGCTTCGCAAAACAAGGAGGCTAAATCCTCTCCTCACCAAAGGGTTCGGATTTTGCTTCGCAAAACAAGGAGGATTTATGAGTTCATTATGGACGGAAAATATAGAAATGCCGGAGTTTCCGACTTTGGAAAAGGACATCCGGACACAGGTTTTGATCATTGGCGGCGGTATGGCGGGTGTTTTGTGCGCCTATTTTTTACAGCAGGCGGGTGTTGATTACTGTCTGTTGGAAAAAGACCGCATCTGTCAGGGCGTGACCGGGCATACAACTGCAAAAATTACGGCGCAGCACGGATTGATTTACGAAAAATCATTACAGTCCATGGGACAGGAGCGTGCAGAACTGTTTCTGAAAGCAAATTTAAGAGCAGTGGAAAATTATAAAAGTCTGGGGCGTTTTCTGGACTGTGACATGGAAGAGACAGATTCTTATCTGTATTCTGTCAGGGAGCGTCGGAAGTTAGAGAGTGAAATACAGGCATTGGGCAGTCTTGGATTTCAGGCTGATTATACAGAGGACACGGAGTTACCGTTTGAAGTGGAGGGAGCAATACGGTTTCCGCGGCAGGCGCAGTTCCAGCCACTCAAATTTGCCGCCGGGATTAGCAAAAATCTGAGAATCTATGAACATTCCGAAGTGCGTGAGATGACAGAGTATTTTGCATTGACAGAAAAAGGTTCAGTCGCAGCAGAGAAAATTATCATTGCGACACATTTTCCGTTTATTAATACGAGAGGTTCCTATTATTTAAAGTTATATCAGAATCGTTCTTATGTACTTGCCTGTGCATATGGAAAAAATCTGAAGGGCATGTATCTTGAAGCAGATAATATCGGATTGTCCCTGAGAAATTACGAAGACTATCTGCTGATAGGCGGAGGCGGTCACCGGTCTGGAAAGGAAAAAAGCAACTGGGATTTACTGCGCGATATCGCAAAGGAATATTTCCCGGAAGCAAAGGAACGCTATTTCTGGGCAACACAGGACTGCATGTCTCTGGATAAAAGACCATACATCGGTCCATACAGTAAAAATACACCGGATCTATTTGTGGCAACCGGATTTGGAAAATGGGGGATGACAGGTTCCATGCTGTCAGCAATGATCTTGTCAGACCTCATACAGGAAAAAAACAATGAATATTCTACTGTTTTTTCACCATCACGCAATATGTTAAAACCACAGTTAATTTCTAATCTGGGTCATGCACTTGTGGGGATTGGAAGGGTTGGCGGAAAAAGATGCAGTCATATGGGATGTGTCCTTCAGTGGAATAAAGAAGAACAGACATGGGAATGTCCATGTCATGGCTCAAGATTTTCAGCAGATGGGAAGGTGTTGGATAACCCAGCCTGTGATGGACTAAAAAAGAAACATAAAAAATAGGTATTGAGATTCAAAATAAGCAGTGGTATGATACAAAACCGGAATAAAAACAAAGGAGAAAAATCATGAAATATGTAAGACAGCTTTTAATTATTCTGTTCGTTTCTTTTTTGGGTGAACTTTTAAAATCTATCATACCACTATCCATACCGGCGAGTATTTATGGCATGGTACTTCTTTTCCTTGCATTGGAATTGAAAATTTTAAAGGTGTCAGACATCAAAGAAACAAGTAATTTTCTGATCGAGATCATGCCATTGATGTTTGTGCCGGCCGGAGTAGGACTTCTTGATTCGTGGGGAGCTCTGCAGTCAATCTGGATACAGGTGGTTGTCATTACGCTGATCTCAACGGTGATCGTCATGGGAGTTTCCGGAAGCATCACGCAGTTTGTGATCCGTAAAGGAAAGAAAAAGGAGGAGTAAGAACATGAAATCATTTTTAACAGATTCCGTTTTCTTAGGGGTTGTAGTCAGTCTGTTGACCTATGAGTTTGGTTTATGGTTTAAAAAGAAAGTAAAAATCGCAATATTTAATCCACTTTTAATTTCTGTAATTGCAGTTATGGTATTTCTGGTGGTGTTTCATATAGATTATGCAGATTATCAGGAAGGAGCAAAATACATAAGTTATCTGTTGACACCGGCGACTGTCTGTCTGGCAGTTCCTCTGTATGAGCAGTTTGAGTTACTCAGGAAAAATCTGAAAGCTGTCATAGCAGGAATTATTTCCGGGGTATTTACCAGCATGACATGTATTCTGGTTCTGGCTTTGCTTTTTCGTTTCGATCATCAGCAGTATGTTACATTACTTCCAAAATCTATCACAACAGCGATCGGAATGGGAGTTTCTGAGGAACTTGGTGGCTATGTGACAATTACTGTTGCGGTCATTATCATCACAGGAATTTTTGGATACATAACAGCGGATGCGGTATTAAAACTTTTTCATATTGAAGAACCTATCGCAAAAGGGATCGCAATTGGTTCTGCCTCCCATGCTGTAGGAACTGCAAAAGCGATGGAACTCGGCGAGATAGAGGGGGCAATGAGCAGCCTTTCCATTGCGGTTTCCGGTATTCTGACCGTTGTTGCCGCTATGGTTTATGCTAATTTGTTATAAAATTAAATTTGCTGTCTGTCTGTGACTATGTCAGATATATTTCTCCAAAAACAGGGAAAATGTGCAAGGATTATGGAAAAACTTACAAAAAAATTTATTCAGTGCAATAAAAACATCTATTTGTGCATTAATAGAGTGAAAGGAGTGAAATGATGATACTTTTTGCCTTGACGTCGGACATTAAGCAATCAACAGACTATGCAGATTTGGACAGTCTGCTTTACGGCATTTCCAACGGTGACAAGAAGTGCCTGGAGCAGCTGTATCAGGTTACGCACACATCTGTTTACAGTTTTGCCCTTTCGGTTTTGAAAAACCACCACGATGCAGAGGATGTTCTCCATGACTGTTACGTTGCCGTATGGAATGGAGCAGAAAGCTATGCTTCCCGGGGAAAACCGATGGCATGGATTATAACCATTGCAAAAAATCTGTGTTTGCAGCGGATGAGGGAGCGCAAGAAAGCGGAATGTACATCGCAGGAAGGCTGGGAACTTGCTATCCCGGATACTGATATGCTCACAATGGAGGACAGAAGTATTCTCGTCACCTGCATGGAACAATTGTCCGATGAGGAACGGCAGATAGTGATGCTTCATGCGGCGGTCGGATTTAAACACAGGGAAATTGCCAGGATTATGGAACTTCCGCTGTCGACGGTACTTTCAAAATATGCACGAGCCTTAAAAAGGCTGAAACAATATTTGCAATAGGAGGTGGCAGCAATGACAAATGACGAATTGAATGAGAAGATCCGGCAGGCATGTACTCACGCAGCACCGGATGTGTTGGATGCTGTTCTTTCCGACTGCAATGAGCAGAAAGGACGAGTGATATTGATGACGACAGAAAACAAGAAAAAAACATGGGCAGTTCGAATGGCAGGTTTGGCTGCCGGTTTGTGCCTGATCCTTGGAGGTGGATTGGGAGTCAGGAATTATCAGGTCAATCATACGGTAGATGCTACGGTTTCGCTGGACGTAAATCCGAGCGTGGAGATTAAGATCAATCAGAAGGAACGTATATTGGATGTGATTCCGCTGAACGAGGATGGCAGAACCATTGTCGGTGACATGGATTTCTCAGGCAGCAGTCTTGATGTTGCAGTGAATGCCATAATCGGTTCCATGCTTCAAAACGGCTATCTCAATGAGCTGGCCAATTCCGTTTTGATCAGTGTGGACAATAATGATCCGGTTCGGGGCATGGCATTGCAGGAACGGCTGACGGACGAAGTCAATAAACTGCTTCAGACCGATTCATTCAGAGGGGCTGTGTTGAGTCAGACGGTTGTAAAGAGTGATGAGCTCCAGCAGATGGCAGAACAATATGGGATTACGCTCGGAAAGGCACAACTGATTCAGGAGATTCTCGGCAAAAACTCTTTACATACATTTGATGAACTTGCTCCATTGTCCATCAATGAACTGAATATTCTGCTGGGGAAGGAAGGGGCAGAAACCCATGTTGAGGTTGTTGGAACGGCCAGTGAAAAGGGATATATCGGGGAGACAAAGGCCAAAGAGATCGCACTGGCAAAGGCGGGTGTATCTGAGAGCGACCTGACATTTTATACAGTTGGACTGGACACGCATAAGGGGGTCATGGTCTATGATGTAGAATTTATTTCGGGCAGTTACGAATTTGACTGTGAGGTTAACGCAATGACCGGTGAAATCGTAAAATTTGAAAAAGAATACGATGGCGCTGCTGTTTCAAATGCATCGGTTGAAGAGCACGGGGAGCAGTCGGAGCACAGTCAGACGAAAGAAAACCAGGCTGTCAGCAATATTTCACTGGAAAAGGCAAAGGAGACCGCACTGGATCATGCAGGGGTAAAAGCTACAGATGCGACTTTTGTAAAAGCAAAAAGTGACTATGAAGATGGACGTGCTGTTTTTGAGATTGAGTTTGTTGTTTCTTCCGGCAATACCATCAAGGAGTATGATTATGAGATTGCTGCATCTGACGGAAGTATCATAAGCTATGACTACGACATTGAAGGAGACAGTACACCTACAGCAATACAAGCAGGCAGCAGTCAGAATACAAGTGAAATTACGCTGGAAAAGGCCAAGGAGATTGCTTTATCCCATGCCGGTGTTGCAAGTGCCAATGCTTTTGAGATGGAGGGAAAACTGGATTGGGATGATGGCATGTCTATTTATGAGATTGAATTTAAAGCTGGAGGCTATGAGTACAGCTATGAAGTTGATGCAGCCACAGGATCGATTGTCGAATTCGATAAGGAGTGGGATGATTAAGTGATTCCAATTCGGTAACCAAACCCGCAGAATTTCATAAAATAATCTGAAAATATTTTTATGGAAGAAAATATGTATTGTCAGAATCGAATCAGTTATCGTGTACAGGAAGGAGACTCTCTGTACAAACTTGCAAAACAGTTTCATACAACCGTAACCGAACTTATCCTGCTTAATTCCGGGGTGAACCCATACAATCTTCAGACGGGAATGCGCCTGACGATCTGCCCGGGAGAGGGATATGTGGATAACAACGAGAGCACACCATCGGAGGGAAACACGAGCATACCAATTAAGACTCCTGTGGGTGGAATTGTCATTATCCCGGGAACTACGACACAGCCGGGAACTACGACACAGCCGGAAACTGCGACACGCCCGGGAACCACAACGCAGCCTGGGAACAACATGGGCGTGGATCTGCGACAGCGCATGCGCATGGCATGGCTCAATCATATTACACTTGTAAAATTCTATCTCATCAGTTTTTTTGAAAACCTGTCAAGCCAGAATGCGTGGAAAGACGCCGTGTACAAAAATGCAGAGGAGATTCTTGCGATTTTTGCTCAGTATTATCCGGCTTCTGCAATGCAGAGATTCCGCAAACTTTTCATGGAGCATTTGCGTCTGACCGATGAAGTTGCAGCCGGATTAAAGGCTGATCCGGCTTTTTCGGGAGCGGCTATGGAAAACTGGTATATCAATGCGGAGGAGATCGCATCCTTTTTGAGCAGACAGACACCGGCCTACAACGAGACAGAATTGAGAAAAATGTTCTACGATCATCTCGATATGGAGCGCCAGCAGATGGAAGCATATCTGGACGGCGATTATGTGACAGATATCGAAATCTATTTAAGATCACAGCAGAATATGATCGAGCTTGCCGATTTTCTTACAAGTGGACTTCTTGCGCGGTAAATCGTAACAATCATATTATTACTTCTGATTTTAAGTGCCATAATCATAAATTATAAGTGGTTGACATAATTCTAAGTGAGAACGCAGAAAAGCCGAAAAACCGCTTTATTTTAAGAAAAATAGTTTGACGAAATTTGCATTTATGATAAGATATAGTCGTTAGTCCTGACCGGGAAAAAGAAAAACTGCAATCAGGAAAGTGACGGCTGGCTGTGATCGGCCGGTGATAATAGAGAAACAGAATCGAAGGAGTTTGAAAAAATGATTAAAGTTGTGAAATTCGGTGGAAGCTCTCTTGCAAGTGCAGAACAGTTTGCAAAGGTTGGTAAGATTATCCATGCAGACAAAGAGAGAAGATATGTAGTGCCTAGTGCACCGGGAAAAAGAAATTCTAAGGACACAAAGGTAACGGATATGCTGTATGCATGTTATGACCTTGTGGAAAAGGATGAAGATTTCCGTGTGATGTTAATGAAAATCAAAGACCGTTATGACACAATTATTAATGGTTTGAACCTAAAACTTTCTTTAGAGGAAGAATTTAAGAAAATCTCCGAGAATTTTAAAAATAAAGCAGGTGTTGATTATGCAGCGTCCCGCGGTGAGTATCTGAATGGTATCATTATGGCAAACTACCTTGGATATGAATTTGTGGATGCGGCAGAAGTGATCTTTTTTGATGAGGATGGCAACTTTATGCCGGAGAAAACAGATAAAGTACTGTCTGAGCGTCTTGCAAAAATAGAGCGTGCGGTCATTCCGGGATTTTACGGCGCAAAAGAGGATGGAACCATCAAAACATTTTCGCGTGGGGGGTCTGATATCACAGGATCTATCGTTTCGCGGGCAGTGCGGGCAACCTGTTATGAGAACTGGACCGATGTCTCAGGATTTTTGATCGCAGATCCAAGGATCATCGACAATCCAAAGCCGATCAAGACGATCACTTACCGTGAACTCCGTGAGCTCTCCTACATGGGCGCAAGCGTTCTCCACGAGGATGCGATCTTCCCTGTAAGAAAAGCCGGTATTCCGATCAACATCAAGAATACAAATGCACCACAGGACAAGGGAACTCTGATCGTAGAAGCAACCTGTTGTCAGCCGAAGTATACGATCACCGGTATTGCCGGAACAGACGGTTTCGCTGCTATTACGATTGAAAAAGCAATGATGAACTCTGAGATCGGTTTCTGCAGGAAAGTCCTTCAGGTATTTGAAGACAACGGAGTTTCCATTGAACATATGCCATCAGGAATCGATACCATGACAATTTTTGTTCACAAGGATGCCTTTGAAGAAAAAGAGCAGAAGATCCTTGCGGGAATCCATAAAGCCGTAAATCCGGATCATATTGAGCTTGAGTCTGATCTTGCACTTATCGCGATCGTTGGTCGTGGAATGAAGTCCACGAGAGGTACAGCAGGAAGGATCTTCTCTGCACTGGCCCAGAATTTTTATAACTTTATTCATCAATAATTCTACGAACTGTATATGAATCA
>OGXG01000890.1_pt1 | contig 15730 bp, 18 predicted proteins | sample 1576251 | NCBI WGS metagenome assembly OGXG01 (sample SAMEA3541533, study PRJEB24748) | human gut metagenome | biome: human gut; feature: human-associated habitat; material: faeces | place: China | collected 2012
GCAGCATTTTTGAAAAACTGCTGCACCGAAAAACTTTTTGTTTGCCTGCGGCTTGTTTTACAGAACACACCTTACATTATACAAATAAGAAAGGAGCGATTCCCATCAATCTTTTATCAAAAATAGAACCGTTATTATTAAAAGTACAAAAGCCAGCCCAGTATATCGGCGGAGAAATGGGCAGCATTCGCAAAGACCCCAACACCGTTTCTGTTCGGTTTGCATTCTGCTTTCCGGATACTTATGAAATCGGCATGAGCCACTTGGGCATGAAAATTCTGTACGGCTTGACAAATGCTCAGCCGAATTATGCCTGTGAACGGGTTTTCTGTCCGGATACCGACATGGAACAATTGATGCTGGAACATCAGATTCCCCTGTATACACTGGAAAGTTTAGAGCCTGTGGCAGACTTTGACCTCATCGGCTTTACCTTGCAATATGAAATGGCATATACCAATATTTTGAATATGCTGCACTTGGCAGGCATTCCGCTACTGGCAGCAGATCGAGGCAATGCCTTAACGCCTCTTGTTTTTGCCGGAGGGCCTTGCGTTTGTAACCCAGAACCGATTGCAGATTTCTTTGACTTTTTCATCTTGGGCGAGGGTGAAGAAGTCAACATGGAAGTGTTTGCCCTCTATGACCGCATGAAGCGGCAGGGTGCGGACAAGCAGACATTCTTGAAAGAAGTCGTCAAGATTGAGGGCGTTTATGTGCCGTCTTTTTATGATGTGTCCTACCATGAAGATGGAACGGTTGCAGCTGTCACACCGAAACATGGTGCACCGGAGAAAGTCCGGAAACGGATTATTTCCGATATGGGAAGTGTCTATTATCCAGAGCAATTTGTTGTTCCATTTACAGAAATTGTTCATGACCGAGCCGTGGAAGAAGTTCTGCGTGGATGTATTCGGGGCTGTCGGTTCTGTCAGGCTGGGTTTATCTATCGTCCATTTCGAGAGAAACCAGCGGAGGTTGTCTGTCGGCAGGCAGAGCAGCTCTGCCGGAATACGGGTTATGACGAACTTTCCCTGTCGTCTTTGAGTACCAGCGACCACGACCAGTTGGAAGCCATTCTGACAGAATTGCTCTGTTATACGGAGGAACGAAAAATTACAATGAGTTTGCCGTCTTTGCGTGTGGACAACTTTTCTGAGGATTTCTTGGAGAAAGTAAAACGCATCCGGAAAAGCGGTCTGACGTTTGCTCCTGAAGCAGGAACACAGCGATTACGAGATGTCATCAATAAAAATGTGACCGAAGAAGAGATTTTACGGGCAGCACAGATTGCCTTTTCCAATGGGTATTATCATGTAAAGCTGTATTTTATGATGGGCTTGCCAACGGAAACGCTGGATGATATTGCAGGGATTGCCCAGCTAGCGGAAAAAATCATCAATCTGTATTTTGAACAGCCGAACCGTCCAAAGGGAAAAGGCGTGGAAATTTCCATCAGTGTGGCAACTTTTGTTCCAAAACCGCATACGCCGTTTATGCTTGTTCCGCAGGCAACGAGAGAGCAGGTTGCCGAGAAGCAGCAACATTTGATTCGCAGCATTCCGCTGAAACACAAGAAACGCATACGGGTCAGCTGGAATGACCAACTGGTCAGCCTGCTGGAGGCGGTGTTGGCGAGAGGTGACCGGCGATTAAGTGCCGTAATTCGGAAAGCGTGGGAGAATGGCAGCCGATTTGATAGCTGGAGCGACCGTTTTTGTTGGGAAAACTGGGAGAAAGCCTTTGCAGAATGTGGACTTGACCCAGCCTTTTATGCGAATCGGGAACGACCTGCAACGGAACTTTTACCGTGGGAGCATCTGGATTATCTGGTGGATAAGTCGTTTTTCCTGCGAGAGTATGAACGGGCAAAGCAGGCAAAGACAACACCGCATTGTCGAAAACAATGTTCTGGCTGTGGCATCAGTCGAGAAGTCGGACGCGTGTATTGTTGGACTTCGAATAATCCGATGCAGAATCATGAACCATCGATTCAAATTTCTTTCAATACTTGCTGCCTTAATATTGTTTACGGCTTGCACTACATCGAAGTCTACAGTTTCAACGAATGTCAACCTGTCACGATATGAGTATGCATCTATAATCAATAACGACACCTATCATATTCCGGCAGAGTTGATGGAGTACGAGATTCAGCTTTTTGATGCTGTGGAGAACTCACACTTAAAACTTGTAAGTGATGCCAGAATCTACGAGTTGACACCGTCACAACAGGAAAAACTTTTGTTAGTCAAGTATGGCGTAAACGTGAAGTACAAAATTGGATTTTTGCCCGCTGAATATCAGGGCTTTAAGAAAGGAGAATAAACAATGATTAAATTAGAGAAAGAAGATTTACAGGTATTAGAAAGAGCTAGTGAAATTGTAGAAAAATTGAGAAAAACCAGTAAAGAAAAAGAGGAGATGGTTGATTTATTTTTTATTGAACTTAATATTGATTGTATTATATTAAAACAGTCAACACTTAAAAAGAAAAGGTGGTGAATAATATGTCACGTCCTTTAAATATTGGACTTAGAAAGTATGTAGTATTTTACAAAGAGCCATATGAGCCAAATCCTGTTAAAAAAGATATGACTTATAAAAACAGTATCTTTAACATTATAGAAGCTAACACATGTGCGGAAGCTTTGATAATAGCAAGAAAAAAATATATGTATGAGGGGGTTTCTCTCTGTTATTTACCCTATCATGCTAGAAAATATAATGTTGATGAATACCCGTCTATAGACACACTTAAAAAATTAAAAAATTACTTAAATGATTGATATAATGTTTCACGTGAAACATAGAAAGGAGTAGTATGATTGTTAGAACTAAATTTGGAACTTTTCTTTTGGACAGAAATCAGTTAAGTAAGTTACATAATGCATTGATACAATCAGAAGATATGTACCTAGAACGCGGAGAGTTTGCGAAAGCAAAAGAGGTTAGAACAGTTTTAAGTGCATTGTGGAATAAAATACTGGATATTAAATGCAGAGAGGATGAATAATATGTGTATGTTAGGAATAGGATTTATACTAGGCATGTTTTACGGAATATGGCTAGAAAATAATGATAATAAAACAGGAGGTAAAAGAAATGCCAAAAGGAAAACAAGGCGGTAGAAGAGAGTTTGTTAGACTTGAGCGAGACAGGGGTGATTACACCCCCTTTGCCATTCAGGAAATCTGGACGGAAAGGGAAGCGCGAAAAGAGTATTCCAGACTACGTAACATTGTAGTAAAGAGGTTAAAGCGTATTAAAGAGGTTGACCCAGAAGCAAAGATTTTGAAAAGATGGCAACCTGATGCTTTTAAGACTTTGAAAGAGATTAAAAACATGAGAGAATTATCCCATCTTTTATCAGATGTGGCATACCTTGTCAATGCAAAAACAGCATCATTAACAGGTAGAGAGCAAATGAAAAAAGAAGCCATTGAAGAATTGCGGAAACAAGGACTTGACATAGATACAAAAAACTTAAAAGAGTTTGGCGACTTTATGGAACTTGTGAGAGATTTTGCAAAAGACAGAATATACGATTCAGAGAGAGCCGCTGAATTATTTAGCGAGTACTCAGAAACATTTGACAAAAAAGAATTATTGCAAGCTTATAAAAAGTGGGCGAAACGGCGGAAACAAAAACGACCTAGAAGAGTGAGGTAATCGCTATGCCATACACAGTAAAAAACTATGATTTTTCAAGATTTTTTGATACTCCTGTGATAAGGAGTACAAGAGGAAACAAAACTGGAAAAAAGAAAGGAAAAATATACAAAAATTTACTGTGTGCGTTTGATATTGAAACAACTAGAATTAAAGAAATAGAACAAAGCTGTATGTATATCTGGCAATTTGGCATTATGTTTGAAAATGGAGATATTGACTGCATAGTGGGTAGAACCTGGGAAGAATTTGAAGAGTTGTTATCAATTATTAAAGATGAATACAACCTTGGGATTGTTCCAATATTCGTCCATAACTTAAGTTATGAATTTCAGTTCTTGCGCTCTATATACCACTTCTCACCAGAAGAGGTTTTTTGCGTAAAAAATAGACGGATTCTTAAGTGTGATATGTATGATAAGTTTGAATTTAGGTGCTCATACTTACAGACAAATATGTCCCTTGATATGTTTACAAAGCAAATGAACGTAGAACATCAAAAGCTTTCGGGTGATAAATTCGACTACTCAAAAGCTAGATATCCGTGGACAGATTTAACAGAATATGAACTTGAGTACTCGTGCAATGATGTGATTGGTTTACTCGAAGCAATCCGAAAAAGGATGCTTATGTTTGGAGATAACATTTATACGTTTCCATTAACATCAACAGGTTACGTTCGCCGGGACACGAAAAAGGTAATGCTAAAGTACGCGCGAAAGTACTTGAGAGATTTATTCCCAACATATGATTGCTTTAATTTGTTGAGAGAAGCTTTCCGTGGAGGCGACACTCACGCAAACCGATACTATTCTGGAAAAATAATCGAGAACGTAGCAAGTTTTGACCGCTCATCCTCATATCCAGATGTTATCGAGAACTGTTATTTTCCGATGAAACGTTTTCAATTTATAGGGGATATATCAGAAGAGGAATTAAACCGAAAAATGGACAAAGGATATGCCTGTTTATTTAGAGTGCAGATAGAAGGACTCCACCAAAAAGATATTTATTACGGTGCACCGTACATTTCTTTTTCAAAATGTCGTGGAGTTGAAAATGCAATCAAAGATAATGGGCGCATATTAAGCGCAGACTTTTTAGCAACTACTTTAACTGACATTGATTATGGAATTATAAATGATGAATACGAATGGGACAGTATCGAAATACTAGATTGCTACGTTAGCAGATATGGCGCATTACCAAAGGAGCTTAAAGAGATAGTAAACAAATATTACAAAGATAAAACAGAGCTTAAAGGGATAGAAGGAAAAGAACAAATATACGCACTAGCCAAAGCCTTATTAAATGCAGTTTATGGCATGATGGTACAATCTCCTGTTAAACAGAGTATCGACTTTAATGAGGGAGATATCGAGAACCTTTTTAAAGCACAGGAAAATGAAGAAGAAGAGCTGTTAAACAGCTACCAAAGCAAAGCATTTCTCCCATATCAATGGGGCGTATGGGTAACAGCATGGGCGAGGTTGCGACTTAAAGAGTGCATTAACATAGTTGGTGATAGGTTTGTTTATTCCGATACCGATTCTGTAAAGTTTATATTATCCAAAAAAGACGAAAATAACAGGGAAATATTAGAAGCCATTGAACGCTATAATGTTTTACGTGAATCGTCATCTATGAAAAACAATGCTTATGCCACAGATAAACACGGCATCACTCATTACATGGGAGTATATGAGAATGAGGGTGTATACGAAAAATTTATAACACTTGGCGCAAAGAGATACGCTTATATTAAGAACGGAAAATTATCATTAACTGTATCGGGAGTAAGTAAAAAGAAAAATCCAGACACAGGGCTTTCTATTGCGGCAGAGGAACTTAACGAACACGGTGGAATTACCGCTTTTAATTTTGGATTTACTTTTAAAAAGTCTGGCGGTAGTGAAATCATATATAATGATGTGGCATACGGAGAATATAATGTAGATGCTAACCATTCTTTATATATCGGAATAAATAGCGTCATTAAAGATAGTGAATACACAATCAAAAAAGACTATGATTACATGGAACTTTTAAGTGATTCAAATAATATGATAGATTTTAAAAAATACCTTGACAATATAGACCGTGTATGGTAATATAACATTGTAGCTAAGAACTACTAAATATTGTGCAAATAATAAACAAAAAAGGAGATGAAAAACATGATTGCAAAAATCACAAGAACAGTGTTCAAACGTGAGGTAAATCTTACATGGTTTAACGAAGAAACCAGAGAAGTTACCGACACAAAAGCAGATATCTTTGAGGATATAACAGAAGCAGAACTTACAAAGAGAATGAAAAGAAGCGGTACAGACCACTCAGAATACGGTGTGCTTATCTCAGTTAGAATCAGCACGAATGCCGAAGAGCTGACAGCTTCCATGCCATTAAGCGAGTTTGTGAAATACGCAAGCCTTACACCAGTAACCAAAAAAGAAAATGAATAAAAGGAGATAACACTATGAAAATTTTAAAACAGTCCAGAGAGAACCTTTCAAACTATGACCTGTACGAACTTACTCAGTCTAACGCAATCCGTTCCATGAAAGATTGCGAGGACAGACTTATCATTAAAGTAGAGGACTATGTATTATATGAGGATACCGACCGGAACGGCAATGATATTACTCTGTTAGCTGTCATGGATGCAAAGACAGGCGATGTATATGCTTCCCAGTCCCAGACTTTCCGTGAAAATTTTGAAAAAGCACTTGAATTCGTGCAGAAAGGAGAGCCTCTCTTCATCAGAGTTCTTCACGGAAAATCTAGAGCAGGACGCTCTTTCATCAACTGCGCTCTTGTTTCCCCCAAAGTTGCAGAGAAAGAATTAATTCCTTTCAATAAATAATACATGAAGTCCTTTTACGATGAGCGTGGGTTTTTAAATGCCCGCGCTCTTTTAAAATATGGCATAGCTTTTAACTATATATGGGGTGGTAGGGGAACAGGAAAAACCTATGGATTTTTAAAGCTGTGCATTGAACATAATTTGAAATTTATATACATGCGCTCTCTTGAATCACAGATGAAAATGAGTAAGCGTCCAGAAATGACGATATATAAGAGAATTAATAAAGATATGGGATGGAACATCATTCCAGGCTCTTTAGGGATTGATAATATATATGGTATGTATAAAGCGGATGAAGATAACGCATTAATAGAATTAGTCGGCTACTGTGTATCTCTCAGCACTTGTGCAAATGTACGTGGAATTGATTTTTCGGACGTGGACGTAATCATATACGATGAATTTATCCCAAAGCCTACAGAGCGAAATGTAACGCAAGCAGGGTTTACCTTTAATGAATTTTACGAAACTGTAAACCGTAACCGTGAGTTGTTGGGTGAAAAACCTGTGCAATGCTTCTTACTTACAAATAGTAACCGCCTTGAATGCGATATGTTTATGTATAAAAAGCTGATGAACAAAGTTTCAGAAATGAGCCTAAACAAACAAAGTATATCAATACTGCGTGAAAAAAATATTGCTCTTTTTAATCTGTGTGACAGTCCGATATCTGATGAAAAGAAAGATACGGTTCTGTATCAATCCGAAGATGAAAATAGCGACTTTTACGCTATGAGCTTAAAGAATGAATTTTACAATGCTGATTACTCCGGAATTGTATCACGTAAGTTGAAAGAGTATATTCCAATATGTGATGTAGGGGAGATATCAATATATGAACACAAAAGTAAATGCTTATACTATATCACTTCTCACTCTTCGGGTAGTCCAGAAAAATACGATGTTACCACAAGAGATATAAAAGCTTTCCGTCGTAATTATATATGGCTATATGAGTACTATCTGGATAAGCTAGTAGAATTCGAGAATATATCCATAAAAGCGATGTTTGAGTATTATTTTAGGGAATTCAAAATTTAATATTGACATACATCCAATTATATGTTAATGTATGTATCAGAAAGACAAACGTCTACAGTACAAAGACAACGGTCGGAAGCCGTGTACATGCACTTGTCTGGTGCACGAAGATAGAATACGTTTAATCTTTCTCAACTAGCACCTATAGATTCAACCCTATAGGTGTTATTAGTGAAACACATGTTTCACGTGAAACAATTAAATAATTAGCCATACAAGGGGGTGAAAAAATGGATGTAAACGCAGTAATCACTATCATTCAGAATGTTGGGTTTCCCATATGCGTTGCGGTTGCGTTATTTTGGAAGTTAGACAAAGATGACCAGAGACACAGAGATGCCGAAGAAAAAATGACGGATGCTATTAACAACAACACCAACGTAATCACAAAACTGATTGACAGACTTGGGGGTGACAAAAATGCTGACTGATTTTGACAGAGCAAAATCCGCAATCTACACTGTAAACACAAAAAGTTCACCTCTGATGCTCAGAGTAATGCCAGATACCAAAAGCGCAGTTCTAGCAGAGATGCCAAAAGGAAGTAAAGTAGTGTGCTATGGCGTTTACTCTGGTGATTGGTTAATGGTGGATTATTTAAGAACGGACAATGTATTAGTGAGTGGGTTCACACACTCAGGATATTTAAGAAAAGGAGAGAGCTTAACATGAATATGATTGAATTATTAGCTACCCTTGGTAAGATGGGGTATACAAAAGATGATGTTGCAAAGATGTTGCCACAGTCACAGCCACAGTCACAGCCACAGGTACAGCCACAGCCACAGCCACAGTCACAGCCACAGTCACAGCCACAGCCACAGTCACAGCCACAGCCACAGCCACAGCCAGTTGACTATTTAACTCAGATGATGCAGTTATTTGCACATCCACAGACACAGGTACAGCCACAGTCACAGCCACTTACACAGACACAGGTACAGACACAGGTTGATAATGGGATTGAAGCTCAGTTAAAAGCACTGACCCAGGCGGTACAGCTTAGTAACGTAAATACGATGGCGAACGCGAGAACGCTTCCGACTACTGCGGATGATGTAATCGCAAGCATTATTAATCCGCCTGTTAATATTCCAGATAATACGATTAAATGAGGGGAGTGATATTAGATGAGTAATACTTTAAGTTTTGACCAGATTTCCACAGTTTTAAATTCGATTGTGTCTCAGGCTACAGGAAAAACAGCTCTTACCGCCACTGGTACCGCAAGTTTTGTGGCGCAGGCGAACACAGCTCTTTTAACTGGATATGATAATGTAATGAAGAGCATTTCACAGGTGCTGGATAAGACTATTTTTTCCACTCGCCCGTATAACCGTAAATTTGGAAGTCTTTGGAAAAATAATCAACAGTTCGGAAGCCATGTGAGAAAGCTTACAATGGTAGATGATGACTGGGAAGACGACCAGAGATTACCGCTTGATGATGGAACATCAGTAGACCAGTGGGAAATCAAAAAAGGAAAAGTTTTGCAGACAAACTTTTACGGAGGTTCAATGTTCCAGAGACATAGAACATACTTTAAAGACCAGCTTGACGTAGCGTTTAGAAGTCCAGAAGAGTTAGGACAGTTCATTTCCATGTACACTCAGAATACAATGGACATGATTGAACAGGCACATGAGAGCATGAGCCGTGGATGCTTGGTAAACTTTATCGCAGGAAAGATTGATGGTGATAGCAAGAATGTAATTCATTTGCTTACAGAATACAATAACTATTCAGGTACTACTTTTACAGCCGATACGATTAAACAGCCAGCGAATTTTCCAGACTTTGCTAAGTGGGCGTATGCTCGGATTGCGACTATTTCTAGTCTGCTTACAGAGCGTAGCCAGAAATACCATATCAATATTACGGGGAAAGAAGTTTCACGGCATACCCCATACAGAAATCAGAGATTGATGCTTTATGCTAGTGACATGAATCATATCACTACACAGGTCTTGAGCGACATTTTCAACGACAAATACATGAAAATGATGCAGTATGAGAAAGTAAACTTCTGGCAGTCCATTGAAACTCCCATCGGTATTAACGCACAACCTAACTATATTGATAATACGGGAGCTGCTAAATCAGCTACAAAACCAGTGGAAAAAGATGTATTCGGCGTTCTGTTTGATGAAGAAGCAATCGGACTTACCACTATTAATCAGTGGTCGATGCCAACTAACATGAATGCTGGTGGTGGTTACTGGAACGTATACTACCATTTTACGGACAGATACTACAACGACATGACGGAGAATGCCGTAGTATTCTTAATTGATTAATATAGGGGGTGTATCACATGGGATTCACAGCTAACTTTTATGTGTTCTCTAAAAAGGAGAATTCAACAGCAATTCCTACTGGTACACCCTCTTTTTCATACTCAATTGTTCTGACCGAAGAGTGTTCTATAGTAAATCCAATTGTTATTGTTCGGACAGATAGAACACCAACCGCACTAAATTACTGTTATATTGCAGAGTTTGGACGGTATTATTTTATAAATAATTGGGTGTGGAAAGAGGGTAGATGGGTTGCTTATATGCAGTGTGATGTTCTGGCAAGCTACAGAACTCAGATTGCTAGTGCAAGCTTATACTTTTTGAGGGCTTCTACTGCCAGCGATGGCAATATACAGGATATGCTTTACCCAGCGAAAAAAGACCCTGTTATTACACAGATTGAGCAGACAGAACAGTGGTGGTATAGTGGGACTTTTTCATACCGTACAGGGTATTGGGTGCTTGGTATTGTATCGAAAAAAGGAACTACTGAATATTATTGTATGGACTATACAACATTCAGAAAGTTCTGTGATAAACTTTTGGGTACAATTGATTGGGCTAATCTGAATACACAGGAGATATCAGATAGTTTAACAAAAGCGTTGTTTAACCCATTCCAGTATGTTGTTTCCTGTATATGGTTTCCTGATGTTGGGAGCAAGTCTGGTTGGTTTGTTCCATCTTCTATTGATTTTGGCTGGTGGTCTTTCGATACAGAAGTAGGAGTATTCGAACCTTATGAAATACCAGACAGCGCTTATATTGAAAGAACAATTCAGCTACGTTTTCCAGAACATCCGCAATCAAAAGAACGTGGAGAGTATTTGAACAAAAAGCCATATAGATATTGTTATCTTTACATTAACCCTTGGGGAGTTATCGAAGTTGATACGGATTTAATGAAATCAACATATTCTGAATTTAACGCAGTAATGAGGATTGATTTAATTTCGGGCACTGGAATATGCCGTGTAGTTGGAAAAAGCCCAGATATAAGCAAACCACAGGTTGTTACTCAAGCTTCAAGCCAATTTGGAGTTCCTGTGCAAATTTCTGATTTAAACAGAAATGTTGGTGGAGTTGCTAGTGGGGTTGTTCAGATGGTTTCGGGGGCAATATCTGGTGATTTTCTTGGTTTAGCTTCGGGAATTGGAAACGCTCTTACAAACAACATTCCAAATATTGACGCTTCTAAAGGTGTTAATGGAAGCGTTGTTGGAGTTTCTTACTATCCCACTTGTGTTACTGTATGTTATGAAATCGTAGATGAGGACAATTCTGATAATGGCAGACCATATTGTAAAAATGGAACTTGTAAAGCTTTAGGTGTTGGCTACTATATTGCCGAAAATGGTTCTATTTTAATTTCTGGTGCAACAAAAAATGAATTGGATTCGATAAAGTCATATTTAGAGGGGGGTTTCTATTATGCGTAGTTTCCCATCTTTTAATCAAAATCTTTTTATAGGTTATTGGGTGTTAAAAGGTTCAGGGTCTTATCCGTGGTGGGGTGGAAATGAGGGTATTGGCGGTTTGATGCTACAAGCGTGGCAGTGGGCTGTTGACACTTGTAACAAACCTAATGTGGGATACTCTCAGATTTACCGAAATGAACAAACTGTAAATGGCATAACCTACTATGATTGCTCATCATTTATCTGGTATGCTTTATTGTACGGAGGCTTTGAACTAGATAAAAATGCTTGGCCTTTTACTACTTATACAATGGGCGGAATTTTGAAAAAGCTTGGTTTCACGGAAATAAAAATCGACAGTTCTTTCCAGTTACAAAAAGGAGATATTGTAGTGGTAAATTCTAGTACCCGTCACCATACAGAAATGGCATATGATGATAAACATACCATGGGAGCACACACAGATAGATACCCCTTGGACGAACAAGTGTCTATCAATACCTATGAATTCTCTAATTCCTCTTATCAGTATGCGTATAGATTTCCATATACTCCATCTGGTGACTGGGTTACAAAAGTAGGAACTGGTGCTAGTAGCTATCTTACAGAAGATGAACAGAAAAATAATGTATCTATCATATGGAGCTACTTTAAAGCGCAAGGATGGACGAAAGAAGCTGTTGCAGGGCTTTGCGGAAATATGCAACAGGAAAGTACATTCAACCCGGGTTGCGAAGAAACTGGTTCAGAAAATGACGGATGGGGATTAGTGCAGTGGACGCCATTCTCAGATTTGGCAAAAGTGTTAGACGTGTTATATGGCAGTCATTCAGACTGGTATGATGGGTCTAAACAGTTAAGTGCATTATATGCAGAGTTTCAAGAGTACAACGGTACAGCTCACAGAGGAATTGAAAAACAGTGGTATGAGGGATTTAATACCGTCCCGTCTGCATACAAAATGAAATGGGGGGATTGGGCGAAATCTACAGAAAGTCCTGAATACTTGTGCATGGTATTCCAGTACTGTTATGAGCGTCCTGCTACTATTCATACGGAAAGACAGGAAATGGCTAGAAAATGGTATGATTTTATTAATACTTTAAAGTAAAGGAGTGATGTTAAATGAATGCGCCTTATATGTATGATTATATAAATACGTGCACTGTACAGGAAAATCCAAACACAGTTCATTGCAAGAATACATTTTTGCAAAAGTACTTTCAAAGATATTTACTGCAAAAGGCTATATCAGTAATGAAATGGGAAATGCCCGAAAACTGGGATAAGGACTACTTTTTATATTCCCTGTATTGTTGGGGTACTGTAGCTATCATTAATACTGACAAGTTCGGAGTAATTCCACAGGCTTGTACTTTACAGGGGTTCAATGTGTTTTACCGTCCGCTTAAAGTGGTGGTAAGCAATCCATTGTTAAGTGGGCTAAAAGAATTAACTATTGATAAACAATGTGTGTTGTTTAAAATGACCCCCGATTACGGCGGTATCATGGACTTAGTATCGTACTACGCAGACCAAATGGCTATTACCGCAGAAGCTTGCGCCATGAATGGAATGAACAGTAAACTAGCATATGTGTTCAGTGCTAAGAATAAAGCCGGGGCAGAAAGCTTGAAAAAGTTACTCGATAAAATAATGGGTGGAGATATTGGGGTATTCTATGATGAAAAGTTAAGAAGAGCGCAAGGCGAGAGTGATGTTGAGCCGTGGTCGACTTTTACGCAGAATTTATCACAGAATTTTATAATGCCTAATTTAATGGACTGCTTGAGAAGATGGGAAGAGTTGTTCTGTAATGAAATTGGAATACCGAACACAAGAAGTGATAAAAAAGAAAGACTGGTGTCAGAAGAAGCAACAAGCACAAGAGAAGAAAGCAAAACACGTATGGAAATGTGGTTAGATTCTTGGAAAAAATCGTGTGAAAAAGTTAAAAAAATGTTTGGCGTTAATGTTAGCGTGGATTGGAGATATAAAGAGAAAGAAGGTGATAGTAGTGAAATCGTTTTTAACCGTAATGGGGATGTATCAGTATGATAATACATTGTTTAAATACTTTTCAATACCTTCATCTATGGAAAGTCTTAAAGAAACAATTATTGATTCTATTTGTCTTGGTACACAGGAATTAGAGGTGCTATATGCGTCTGTTCCCGTAATGAGGATGGCTATTGGATGTTGGTGTAACTCAATGTATTCAATATGGGAAAAAATGTATAAAACCACAATATTAGAATATAACCCTATTGAAAACTATAACAGAACGGAAACCATTACAGAATCAGAAAAAAGAAATGATACTTTAAATAGCACTACAGAATCTACTGGAAATAGTGAACAGATTAATCAAAATGTTGCTTTTAACAATACAGATTTTGCGAACAATGAAAAGAATATGGTTAATAATGATACAAGTTTAACAGGAAATGCAAATAACGCATATAACACAGATAGGAAAACTACAAATAGCACTAAAGGAAATATTGGCGTAACTACAAGTCAACAGATGATTGAACAGGAAAGAAAGGTTGCGGAGTTTAATATCGTGCAATTTATTGTAGATGATTTTAAGCAAAGATTTTGTTTGATGATTTATTAGTAAGAAAGAGAGGTATAAATATGAGTTTTGAGAATTTTCCATATAGCAATTTCCATGATATGAACTTAGATTGGATTATTAACCAGTGGTTAGATATGAAAAAGTCCTTTTCTACTTATGAAGAAGCTTTTAAGGATTTAAAAGAGTTTGTGGATGGATATTTTGCAAATTTGGATGTGCAAAAAGAAATTAATGCCAAACTTGATAGCATGGTTGATGACGGGACGTTTATAAAATTAATTACACCTTTAATAAGCAATGATTCTTATCCAAAATTTGTTGATGATGTGAGCAAAATGATTGATACTAAATTAGTTTACGTTTTATCAACAAATGCACACATTTATTATTATAATAAGACATGGATTGATTCTGGCTTAGTATACGGGTCTTTTAATAGTTATACGCCTAGCGATATAATTATTACTCCAAGTAATATAAACACTTATTTTAATAATCTAAACAATGCACCTTTTAATAAAACGGTATTCTTATATAATATAACTAACAAAATAATGGATAATCTACCTACTTCACCAATAGAATATGGAGTTTTATCTACATTTCAATACTCGCCAACTAGCACTCAACCGGGTGGTTATCAATTATTAATAACAAAAAATGAGGTATATGTTAGATTAAACTATGGAGACCTTAATAATTATAATTGGTTTAACTGGAATGAAATAGATAATAGTAAAACATATGGCTCTAGTGAGGTAATTGTTACACCAAATAATATAAAAACTTATTTTAATAATCTAAACAATGCACCTTTAAATAAAACGATATTCTTATTTAATATAACTAGCGATATAATGGAAAATCTACCAAATGAAAAAATAGAATTTGGTTTATTATCTACTTTCCAATTTTCACAAGACTTTAAACAACCCGGCGGTTATCAATTATTAGTAACAAGTGACGGATTATATAGCAGGATAAATTGGGGTTCATATAATGATAATTTTAGTTGGTCTACATGGACTACAAGCGCTAATAAACAAAAAAATTATATTTTAGCATTTAATTTATTCCGTTCATTTTGTACGATTGGCGATAGTTTAAGCGTAGGATATCACACACTTAAAAATGGAACGAAAATAGAAGAAGATAAAAACTTATCATGGCCTAGTTATATAAAAAATAAGTACAATAATACTGTTTATTGGAGTGGAAAAAGTGGTGCTACTTGTAAAAGTTGGTTGAACGAAAAAAGCAATGACTGGGGTGTTAATTATTTAAAAAGTATTCCAGTACAACCTTTATATATATTATGTATGGGGGCGAATGAATCAGGAATACCTATAGGAACTGTAAGAGATATTGGCACTACAAACGATACATTGTACGCTTATGTTAGCAAAGTAATACAAGAGGTGAAAAATTACGCCCCTGACAGTATTATTATAAGTACAGGTATAGGAAGAGGAGAGGGTATATATGAAAGTGTTATAAATATTAATAATGTATATAAAGAGATGGAAAAACACTTTGAAAATTATTTTTACATTGATTGCATGAATGATTTAAATAAAATACCATTCACTTCGCTTTATAATAATTTTCACTATACACCTTTAGGTTATTCCGCTATTGCAGAACTATATGAAACAAAAATTAACGAATTAGTAAATAATAATATAGGCAAATTTTTATATTCCTGAGTAATAAGTATATATTCTATGTAATAAGTATATATTCTATGTAATAAGTATATAATGGGGTGTTTGTCCACTGCGGACATTCACCCTATTTTTTGTCCGTCCCCGAAAGACATCCGAACATGTCCGTGTCCGTGTGTGGCGAGATC
>OGXG01000893.1_pt1 | contig 15681 bp, 9 predicted proteins | sample 1576251 | NCBI WGS metagenome assembly OGXG01 (sample SAMEA3541533, study PRJEB24748) | human gut metagenome | biome: human gut; feature: human-associated habitat; material: faeces | place: China | collected 2012
GTCCATAATCTTTGGATAACATGATTATATTGCCACGGACTTATGCAACTGTGCCGTAATCTTTCCAATATTCTGTGCCTAATTCAAGCGTATACAATCTATTTATAGGTTTAGGATTGCCATACAATTCACCATCTACCATAAAACCAGTATGATGCCCTACCATATAACCACCTTCCGGCATTTGAGTATAAACTATTTTATTTCTAATACATCCAAAATCATTATTTAAATAATCATTTCTATCATTATTATCAACAAAATAAATATAGGATACATCACCATTTTCATCAAACTCAACACCCCAAATAGTCATTGCATGAGTATTCTTAACTGTTCCTGAATTAAAACCTATACCCTTATTGTTCAATAAAGCATCCTTTATCGCTTTATTAAAGGTTTCTTTTCCCATTCCAGCTATATTCGCAGCCAATTTTACACCATCCGGAAATACATCTTTAAAATATCCGGCATAATTGGCAGGTAAATCCATTGCAGGCAACCTAGGTTTTACTCCATGTATAAACCAGTTTATACCATCGTCTATATTTCCAGCTTCATCCTCAAACGAATCCATAAATGTTTGGAAAATTTGGCTTTCCTGTTCTGTTTGCGTTTTGGCATTTACAAAATTATACTTACAATCCGGCCCCTTATATTTTCCTAATTTAATATATTTATCAATATATTCTTCGTTTCTATCCATCCACCAATGTAACAAGTTTGAAGCAGAAGCAGCCCAACACATCATTCCATCAGGAAATTTGTCCGGCGCATCAGAAGTATATCGCTTATTCACATCATACCATCCATACTCCTCTTTCAAAGATAAATAATAGGTAGAATAATTAGAAAAGATCTGTCTCCATGCTCCTTCCTCTGGTGGATTAATTCCATACACCCAAACCTTCTTATTAGCCCAATCAAAATCCGGAGCTACAGTTTTCAGATTTATAGAAAACTTTTTTCCCGCCTCAAAGGCAGTCAACAATTCTCCATCATTTCCCTCTTCCGGAACTTTATATATCAGTTTTTTACCATTAAGTGATATTTCTATCAAACCTTCATCACTCTTATAAGGAGTTGTAGGTTGTGGATATATGATAGCCTCCAAACTTCCATCAGCATTTTTTTAGGAGTAACAAAATCAAAAGTAGCACCTGTAGAAGACACCTCCGTTTCACCTGTCAGCAAATTTACCTCACCATTTACAATAGTTCTAACCTTTATTCCAGCATTCTTTAATTCATCACTTAAATTGATTATCAATCTGTGCATTTTATGATTGAATACCATATTAGATTTATATTCTCCTGCAGGCAAAGTATTTTGCGCAAACAATATATCAGCAGAATTGTATCCTTCTGAATTCTGTTCTGTTGGAATTTGATATGAAAACTCAAATTCAGTTTCCGACAATAAAGGATAATGTGCCGAAAAAGTAAGTTCCCCATCCCCAAAATCCGAACGTCTTAAACCAGGAGCCCATTTGCCACCACTATATATCAATTTTCTAAACTCTGTTTTACTTCCATTATTAATATACAAACCAACAGCATCTCCTTCTGTAAAAAATCCACTTCCATCAGCATTTACATTGGCTCTTGAATTATTTGTACTGAAAGTAAACTCGATATATTCTCCATTATTTTGTGTCTCATCTAATTTATCAATTTCTGATGTACACGAAAACAAGAACAATAACACTCCCAACATAAATATAGAATGGTGAGAAAAAAAGGAAGTCAGAAAAACTTTTCTCATAACATTATTATAATGTAAATTTAGTTTAAGCAACTTTATCAGTTCTTTTATAAGCCTAGTCTTATGATATCCGTCTATAAAAATCCGTCTCAAAATCTCTGGTATTAGTCATAAATTGAAAACACTTTTTCTATTCCATAAATTCAATTTAACCGGGTAATTTCCAAGACCATCTTAACACTAAGATTAAAAGAGAATGATAGCAACCCTTGTGAATTGAAAAAGTATACAATATTCGTAAAAATTGTCGATATTGACAAATAAAATAAGTTGTTTATTACATAAATCATAAAAAACAAGCTCTACAACCCATTATAACATCAAGCAACAGACTTGCATCCTTATGCTTTTTATTCAATTCATCCAAGTAAGCAAATCTTCTTCATCTATAATTGATAAAAACGGTCCATCATTTCCTTTTTATATTTCTTAGAAACCAGTAAGTCTCCTGATTGATTAAAAGGAGGATACATGATACAGCGATTGTCCTGAACCATAATAAGGAAATTCATATTAATGATATACGACTGATGTACTTGAATAAAAGAAGAGTCGTAAGCACAAAGTTGTTCAGCTGTTGTGTTACGTTTCAAAGGAAGGAAAGTCCCATTTGAAAGAGCAACTTCCCAGATTTTACGATTAGATAAATAGCGAAAGTATCCTATTTCGGAAGCACGGAGAAAGCGCAGATCACCTGTAGGAGTGACTACCATAAATAGCTTTTCTCCTTCAATCCCTGTAGTAATACGATTGGATGACAATTGAGCAGATGAATGCATTCTATCAATAAAACGTGTCATCACAAGTTCCAACTCTTTGGAATCAATAGGTTTTAATAAGAAATCAAAAGCATAATTCCGGAAAGCATCAAGCACATATTTATTATAGGCTGTATAAAATATAATGCAAGCGTTTTCCGATAACTTATCATGTATTTTGGACACCACATCCATTCCCAGCATATCTGGCAACTCCACATCCTGAAAAATAAGATCAGGATGTACCTTCTCTACAAGTTTTATTCCTGAAATACCATTACGTGCAGTTCCCTCAACAGAAATAAAATCATATTTTTTTAGTTCAAAACATAAATTATCAATCGCACATTCTTCATCATCTATAATAACAACTTTATAAACCTTCTCCATCATAGTAACTTTTTATTTCCCTTTTAATTGATACGAATAGACAAAAGGTACAGTGAAACAAACTTCACATCCCACTTCTCCCCTTTCTACCGATACATTATTTATAGTCATAACAATTTGTCTACGATTATACGAATTCAGCAATTGTATGGTTTGTGTAAGCACTTTCATTCCTGTGCCGGTTCCTTTGTTCTGACTGTGAAGTCTATAACCTCCTCCATTGTCGCAAATTACAATTTTTATGTACTCAGATTCTTTTTTGATACGAATCCAAAGCTTTTGTTGCCCTTCTTTCATTCGTAAAGCATGCTTAATGGCATTTTCTACAGGAATCTGCAACAACATAGAAGGAACTTGTACAGTTTTCAAATCCACGTCAGAAGCAATATCCTCCACGTAAATAAAATCATTCCGTAAAGTACGACGTTCCAATTGAATATAAGTGTTTACAAAATCCAATTCATCAGCAAGAGTGACAGCCATATGGCTCGTAAATTCCAGATTTTTTCTAATTATTTTTATCAGATTCTGTAAATTATCACTTTCCGTTCTCTGTAAGGCAACTTCTCTATTCAGCACATTAAATATAAAATGAGGAGAAATGCGATTACGTATATTTTCCAGTCGCAATGAAGTCATTGCCTGTTGCATATTCCATTTATCACGATCTCTTTTCCTCTTTCTGTAAAATACAATAAACAATGAAACAGCAATTAATACTACCACAATCAACACAATCCGATACAACCATTGATTCAACAACAAAACCTCATTTTGTTTTTCACGTATGAGAATTTCCTTCTTCATCAATGTACTATCCTGCTTGTATTTCAAGGCAATCTCGGCAGCTCTCATTTTTACCCGCTCACTTCGGATTGAGTCATCAATCCGCTGATTCTCTCTTTGGTAATAATATGCATTCTTAAAGTCACCCACTTTTTCAAAATAAAGCTGCAAATATCGATTTCGTATATGTACCATATCAGGTTCTACATACTTTGGAGTTACAGCATTTTGCAAGCGCTTTCGTGCAAGTTGTACATTATCTTCTTTCAATGCCAATTCTATAAGTTGCGTATCGATATAATACAATGCACTATAATTTTCCTCTTTTTGAAAATAATTATAGCAACGGTCCAAATAATAAGCCGCAGAATCTATTTCACCCATAGAAAGAAATACGTCACCCAAATTAACCATGGTAATATTTCTTTCAAATGTCATCTCAGGGTATTCCTGGAGGAAATCCATCAGACGGCGAAAATACGTCAAAGCAGAAGGGTAATCTTCACGAAAATAATAAGAGTTTCCCCTATTATTTAGATAAAATCTTTTCTCATGAGGGGTCATCCTGTCATAATACTTTCCTGCTAAATCATAATAATAATCAGACCGTACAAAATCACGTAGTTCCATATTTACCTGCCCCAATCCTCCATAAGCAGGAAAGCGTTTCTCGTCAGGAAGCTGTAAAGAATCTGCCAATGACAATGAATAACGATACCAATAAGAGCTCAAATCATAATGTCCTGCCCTGAGATAGGCATCTGCTAAATTCAGTGATAAAAAGACCAGTTTTTCTTTATCACCACCCTTCATGCACAAGCTACATGCCTGATTATAAGGAACAAGAGCCGAATCGAACATTGTCTTACGAGAGAAAAGATTCCCTTTTCCATTTAATATCTGAATATAGAAATCCTCTATATGAGGCAGTTCTTTATTGCGTCTATAAAAGTCTTCTGCACGATTCAATAAAATCTCTGAAGAATCATGCTTTGACAAAAACATCATTGCTTTTGCCTTTACAACCAGCAACTCATAATATGTTACACTGTCTTTTTCTATTACAAGCAAACTATCCAGCAAATTAGAAGCTTGTAAAGGATTGACAGATACTGAATCAAGTATCTCCCTGATCAGGAATCGGTCACGATAATCTTCCTGATCTGATTCATTTCCTTTCCTTTTACAGCACAAACAGGAAAAGAAAATAAGTATATATAGTATAATATGTAATCCAAATTTCATTTCACAATTCAAGGTAGTGACACAAATGTATGTAAAAATAATAAACAAACAAAAAAATAAGTTTCTATTTTTATACTGTTCAGTGAATAAATTCACTACTTTTGATGAAAGATTTACAACTTAAAAGAAAACAAAATGAAAACACTTTCTAATGATAAGATTACACTACAAATAGCCGAACATGGGGCTGAATTAGTAAGTATAAATGTTAATAATACAGAGTATTTGTGGCAAGGTGATCCTAAGTTTTGGGGAAGACATTCTCCTGTTCTTTTTCCTATCGTAGGCCGTGTATGGAACAATCAGTATCACCACGAGGGGATTACATACGAATTAGGACAGCATGGCTTTGCCCGAGACATGGATTTTCAACTGACTTACGAAGAAGATAATGCATTGATCTATACACTGGAAAGTTCACAGGAAACTCTTAATAAATACCCATTTCCTTTTGTTCTTGAAATAGGCTATCGACTGAAAGGAAATCGAATAGAAGTGATGTGGAGTGTACAAAATACGGGAGATAAGGACATGTATTTCCAAATTGGAGCGCACCCAGCCTTCTATTATCGCGACTTAGATCCGACAACACATAAACGTGGATATCTGGATTTTGGCAAAAAACATACCGACTTAGAATACATTTCACCGGCAGAAAAAGGATGTGTATCTGACAAACGGCATATTTTACACACAGAAAATGGAATCATGGAGCTAACCAGCGATACATTTATGTGCGATACTTATATGTTTGATAATAGTCAACTGCAAAAAATCACACTGATGGATAAAGAGCAAAAGCCTTACATCAGCCTGGAATTTAGCAGCCCATTAGTTGCTGTATGGTCACCGAGTGCTGTACATCCGGATGTTCCATTTGTTTGCATTGAGCCTTGGTATGGACGTTGTGATAAAGTGGGATATCATGGTGAGTTTAAAGACCGCGAATGGATGCAACATCTTGCTCCCAACAAAAGCTTTACAACAAGTTACTCAATCATTATAGAAGATATAGAATGATCATTTTTCAATACGATCATACTTTCGAAGGAATATTATCGGCTCTATTCGATGCATACAGTCGAAAAACATTTCCAGATTTACTTTTGCCGGAAAAAGAGCCACTTCCTTTGTTTTATGATTCCGTATTTCATGTTGTAACAGACAATAAAAAAGCAGAACGGGTATGGACTGCTTTAAAGAAAAAACTATCCAGGGGAGCCTTGTCTCAGCTCACTTATTGCTGGCTTTCGGAGAAGCCTGAGGCTCCCCTCCTTTTATTCAACTATATGCGGAAAATAGTCATCGCACCGCATTCTATAGAGATAAACTTTAGCGATCCAGACATATTGGCTATCACACAGCTAGGGAAAAAAGTAAGTTCTGAACAACATAGAGTTCTCCAATTCATGCGTTTTCAAAAAACGTATAATGGAATTTATTATGGAGCAATGGCTCCTTTATACAATGTATTTCCACTTACAATCTCTCATTTTCAAAACCGTTTTTCCGATCAGCCTTGGCTCATTTATGACACCAAGCGGAAATATGGATATTATTATGATCAAAATACAGTAAGCGAAATCACTTTTGAATTTCCCGAACAGTCTCATTTCACAACAGGAAAGTTAAATGATAGTCTACTGGATAAAAAAGAAAAGCTTTTCCAAACACTTTGGAAAAGCTATTTCGATTCTATCTGTATAAAAGAAAGACTTAATCCAATAAAGCATAAAAAAGATATGCCTGTACGTTTTTGGAAGTATCTGACAGAAAAGCAATAATTATCCTATTTTGCTGATTTTTTTCAAATGCTCTTCGTCTATCAACTTAATCTTACGGCCATCAATAGCAATCAACTTTTCAGAAGCAAAATTAGACAAAGTTCGAATTGCATTAGAAGTAGTCATATTTGACAAATTGGCCAGATCTTCACGAGACAGATAAATACTCAATGTTCTGCCATCTTCCTCCAAACCATATGTATCTTTTAAGAACAACAATGATTCAGCCAGACGGCCACGGATATGTTTTTGAGTTAAACTTACTGTACGTTCGTCCGAAATACCTAAATCTTTTGATAACTGACGAATAAAGAACATAGCCAAATCTGTGTTCTCTTGAATCAGTTTTACAATAGTAGGCATTGGTATAAGACAAATCGTACAAGGCTCGAAAGCAGCAGCAGCCGTTACAAAATTTTCTTCTGCAAAATAAGCACGATATGCAAAATATTCTTTATTTTTAATTACACGTATAATCTGACTACGCCCACCAACTCCGTCTTTATAAATTTTTACCTTTCCGGTAAGCAAACACATTAAATGCATAGGAGTTTCCCCTTCGCAGTAGATTGTTTCATTTTTTTTATATTTCTGTACAGTAAAGTCCCGTGCAAGAATCGCACGCTGTTCCGTAGTCAGAGGCTGCCATAAATCAGGTATACTTTCTGCAATTTCAGCTTCTGTAAGTTCTTTCTTAACCATAAATGCTATAAAACCATGTTTTCGAACACAAAGGTAGGAAGAAAAAATGAAATCTACATTTTAATTTCTAAAAATCTCATGCAACAAACCGCTTTTATTATATATTTGTCACTAGTATGGAGAGAGTCAAGAAGAGATATCATAATTATATACACATATTGCTGGTACTTTTCCTATTTGTTATTTTTGGAAAGGCACATGCCAACGATGTCTTTATTAATAACAGACTCAATAAACCATACGTATCAGATTCCATCCTTGAGCACATCTTCCAATCAGCCAATATTTATGCGACAAAAGTGAAGAGCTATCAGGCAGATCTCTATTTAAAAGGGAAAATGCAAATTCACAAACAAAACCGTATCATCAAGTATGTGCCATCCATGTTCCGGTTAGAAAAAGGCATAAAAGACTATATACATGAGTCCATCAGTGAATTACAGTATACAGCTCCAGATATTTACGATCGTAAAATACGAGCGATTTCAACAACCTTCCCAGGAGGGAATAGTCGTTTTTTCGACATATTAGATTACCTTAAATTCAACATTTATTCTCCCTCTGTAATGGGAGATAAGATTCTGTCACCCCTGAATAAGCAGTCGAAAATACATTATAATTATTACCTGGAATCTATCAGCTACTGGTTAGGAACAAAGACCTATAAGATACAGATTATTCCGCGTTTCAAGAGCACTCAATTATTGGAAGGATACATATGGATATCAGCTGACGACTTTACAATCCGTCACCTTGAATTTAAAGGAAGATACGATGTAATCCGTTTCCAACTAAGCATGAGAATGGGAAATACAGAAGAAACAAAATACCTCCCCCAACTTATCAACCTAGATGTAAATTTCAAGTTTCTACTTAACCATTTGGAAATGAAATATACTGGATGGCTTACCTATAAAGACGTTAAATTCAGGAGCGAAGAAGATATCACACCCAAGTACTTATATAAAGATAAAAGCAAATACAATCTGACCAAATCTTATACTTTAACCTGCGACACGGCATGTCTGATACAAAACCGTGACTCCTTCAACCGTATCCGCCCTATCCCGCTCAATGAATGGGAAGATTCCTTGTATCTGGCATTCGACCAACGCCACCAAATTCAGGTACAAGATACACTTAAAAAAGAAGAGACAAAATTCCAAAGAAACTTAACCTATATAGGACAGCTGGGAGATGCACTGATAAGCAGCTATGAAATAGACATCACTAAAATAGGAAGTATCAACTGCTCCCCTCTAATCAATCCTTTATTAATCAGCTACAGCCATACAAATGGAATATCTTACCGGCAGGAGTTTAAATACAACAAACTGTTCCATAATGGAAGACTACTACATATTGTTCCTCAAATAGGATACAATTTCACCAAAAAAGAACTTTACGCCCAAATGGATGCAGAATATATGTATAATCCAATGAAGCATGGTTCTTTTACATTCAGTATAGGAAACGGCAACCGCATTTACAGCAGTATTGTACTTGACCAATTAAAAAATCTACCCGATAGCGCCTTCAGTTTTGATGGCCTGGAACTGGATTATTTTAAGGATGTATACCTACATGCTTCACACAACATCGAAATTATAAACGGATTGAATCTTTGGACGGGAATAACCATGCACTGGCGTCATACAAAAAGCACACCGGAAGTGGCAGCTCGTGGTATACGGTCACAATATAACAGTTTTGCTCCCCGCGTACGATTAGAATGGACTCCCGGCATGTATTACTATATAAATGGGAACCGAAAAATCAATGTAGGCTCTAAATTTCCTACATTCGTTATCGACTACGAAAGAGGTATCAATATTATGAAAAACTCCGGGAAATATGAACGGGTAGAATTTTCAGCCGAGCAAAAAATCCGTTTCAGGCAATTACACACCATTGCATATCACTTAGGGGGAGGATTCTTCACCAATCAAGATGATATGTATTTTGTCGACTACGTAAATTTTGCAAATCGTAATTTGCCACAAGGATGGAATGATGATATGGGAGGTACTTTTCAAATGCTGGATGGAAGATGGTACAATGCTTCCCGGCATTATTTCAGAGGAAATATGACTTACGAAACCCCGTTCCTTTTATTATATCCGGTCACCCGTCTACTTTCATTCATCCAAAAAGAACGTATTTATGCAGGAATCCTTTTTATGCCACATTTAAACCCATATATTGAATTAGGGTACGGCATTGGCACTCATTTATTCGATGGAGGTATATTTATTGGTAATGAAAAAGGGAAATTCACCTCAATAGGATTTAAATTCACTTTTGAATTGTTTAACAAATAAAATATCAGACATAAAATAAATACCTGTTTGTGAAATATTATCTCTGAGTTAATAGTTACCAAATTCAAGAGTCATCCTCTTCACATAAGAGCCGGCAGAGATTAATTATACAAAATATTAGGACAATCCCTCCGAAAAGCATATCTTTGCCACAAATCCTTTAACATAATATACATCTTTATTTATGAAAAGACCTTTTTCAGTAATTGCAGGGTTGCTACTTGCAGCCATGCCTGTAATGGCCCAAACCTCTTTTGACAGCCGGATACACGCCGACTTTCAGAAGAAAAAGGAAGCATTACCTCACGGAGATCTGTTCAATGTTTTTCAAAAACAACTCACACAAGAGGAACGTGATGCTTTGACTTTTTATTATGCTTACATGCCTGTAGGCGATATCACTGATTATTCGGGAGATTTTTATTTGGAAAATGTGCGCACCTCACTTGCTACACGCAAAGAAACAAGTTGGGGGAAAAACATTCCAGACGATATTTTCAACCATTTCGTTCTCCCAATACGTATTAATAATGAGAATCTTGACCGTGCTCGTATGGTATTCCATGACGAACTGATGCCTCGTATCAAAGGTTTGTCCATGCACGATGCAGTACTCGAAGTAAATCACTGGTGTCACGAAAAAGTAAGTTACCAGCCCGCTGACGCGCGTACCAGTGCCCCACTTGCTTCTGTAAAGACAGCATACGGACGTTGCGGCGAGGAGTCTACTTTTTTAGTAGCTGCTTTACGTGCGGTAGGTATTCCAGCCCGACAAGTATACACCCCACGATGGGCCCATACAGACGACAATCACGCATGGGTAGAAGCATGGGTAGATGGCAAGTGGCATTTCTTAGGAGCCTGCGAACCGGAACCAGTACTGAATCTGGGATGGTTTAATCTGCCTGCAAGCCGTGGTATGCTAATGCACACCAAAGTGTTCGGAGCATATAATGGTCCGGAAGAAGTTATGCGTACTACAGCTAATTATACAGAAATTAATATTATCGGCAATTATGCTAAATTTGAGCCTTTGACCGTAAAAGTAGTAGACGAGAAAGGAGTGGCTGTAGAAGGAGCCAGCGTGCAGTTTAAAATCTACAACTATGCTGAATTCTTCACAGTACATACCGTACTGACACCTAAAGACGGAACAGCTAACCTTTCTGCCGGATTAGGCGATATGATCGTAATTGCTACCAAAGGAGACAAATTTGGAATCCGTAAAGTATCTTTTGGAAAAGAGCGTGAAGCTATTTTAAAATTAGATCACCACACCGGAGAAGAATTTTCATTCCCCGTTGATTTGCTTCCTCCACCTGCCAAACTCAATTTACCGGAAGTTACCCCAGAACAGCGTGCAGAAAACGATCGCCGCTTCAATCTGGAAGACTCTATTCGTAATGCATATATTGCCACCTTCCCTAATGCCGAAGCAATCCAAAAATTTGCTACCGCTAACGGATACAAGGCAGAAGACATACAAAAATATATTGTAGCATCACGTGGAAATCATGCAGAAATCATGGGCTTCCTGAAAAAAGCCGCAGAGAAGAAATATGAAGCACGTGCTCTTGAACTGTTGGCTACATTATCAGCCAAAGACCTTCGTGATACCCCGGAAGACATTTTGAACGATCACTTATACCACACTTCTATAACATCTGATGCAGCCAAAGTTTTGGCCCCGCGCATTGCAGGTGAAATGTTGTCGGCCTATCGTTCATTCTTCCAAAAAGAAATCAAGGCAAGCGATGCACGCCGTTACAGAAAGACACCGGAAAAATTGGCAGAATGGTGTCTAAAGAATATTACTTTACGCGATGACCTTTGTTGCGTAGGTACATTCATCTCACCCGCTGGAGTATGGAAAAGCCGTACCGCTGACCGTATTTCACGCGATATCTTCTTTGTTGCCGTAGCTCGTTCTTTAGAAATCCCTGCATGGATAGACGGAGTAACCGGAAATGTATTCTACCAAAAAGACGGCAAAGATATCAAGGTGAATTTTGAAAGTGGTATTTCCGGAGCAGCAGAAACAGGAACTCTTAAGCTGAGTTATTCTTCTATTCCACAACTTGATGATCCTGAATATCTGCGTCATTTCACCTTGTCAAAATTCAACAACGGACGTTTTGATTTGCTTAACTATCCAGACTTTGCAAAATGGAGCAGTCTGTTTAAAGATGGAGCCTCAATTGATACAGGCTATTATATGATGGTAACAGGAAGCCGTTTGGCTGATGGAGGTGTATTAGCTCAGGTTTCTTTGTTTAACATTCACAAGAATCAGACCAAAGAAGATAAACTGATTGTCCGTGACAATACAGAGGAGATCATGGTTATTGGCAACTTCAACTCAGAGTCTAAATTCATAGAAACTACAAGTGGAAAAGAAACAAGCATTCTCAACTCCTGCGGAAGAGGACTTTATGTATTGGCTATTCTGGGTGTAGGACAGGAACCTACAGATCATACTTTAAAAGACATTGCCGTAAAAGCAAAAGAGTTCGACGAATGTGGCCGTAAAATGGTATTGCTTTTCCAAAGCCGTGAAGCATACAACAAATACCTGAAAGCACCTGTTCCAGGTCTTCCTGAACACGTTGTATGGGGTATCGATACTGATGGAAGTATTCAAAAGGATCTACTGGGAGCACTTAACCTCGAAGCCAATACACCATTACCTTTGTTTATTATTGGCGACACATTCAACCGTATTGTCTTCACTTCACATGGATATACCATTGGATTGGGCGAACGCTTGTTGAAAATTATCAATAAGATTACAGAAGAAGAAGTCCAACAGTAAATGTCAAAAAGGAGACAGAAAGAGCATAAGCTTAATCTGTATTCCTAAAAATAATATTTAAATAGCCGAAATGAGTTGTAAAATTCATTCCGGCTATTTTTATCAGCTTATTTCTCACATCAAAACAGAAATACTATCTTTATTATTTAAGCACCTCTAATTGCCCCACAAGAGATTGAAAAAGGAGGTCATTCTGAGCGTAGCGCAGAATCTTGAAAGCATTAGCTATTATATACGAGATCTTTCGCTTTCGCTCAAAATGACATATGATAGTTAAATCTTATTTTGATTCACCCTCTTCGACAATCTTCATATTATACTATAATCATATTCTTACAAATAAATATATTTTCCTTCCAAACAATGTTATACGACATAAATCAGTGTCATTAAAAACACTATAATAAAAACAAAAAAAACATAGAATAGGCAATAAAAGCAGCAAAAAGACATAGTATAACAAGGTAGTAACCCTGTTCAAAATCGATTTGTCACACTTAGCAAAGCAGCCTATTTTCCTCGAAACTTACACCAGTAAGAAGCATTTATTATCGCCTTATAAATCTCTGATATTAAATATTTTATACAAAAATATTACAAAAAGAATACACAATATAACGCTACACTATGAGTTAATAAGCGTTAAAACACAGATAATCTTTTTTCTACATATTCAATAATTCTTAACTATTTCATATTTTTACTAAAGAATAAGTAAAAAGCTAAACACACAAACAAATATAACTAATTATAAAAGAGACATATATGACCATTTAATAAGTTTAATCTTACAATACTAACGGAAACGATAAATATATCTTAACCCTAATAACAAAATGTCAACCTATGAAAATTAAAAGATTTTCACAAGTATTTTTATTAATGATGGCTTCCGGTTGCGGTACAGTAATGGCTGCATCCGAGAATGCACCTGAAGTATTTGCCTTACAGCAAACAGGTAAAATTACTGTTCAGGGAACAGTAGTCGATGCAACAGGGGAACCCCTTATCGGTGTAAGTATCCTTGAAATGGGTACCACAAACGGTACTATTACAGACTTTGATGGAAAGTTCACTTTGTCTGTAAGCGAAAAATCCAAATTGGAGCTTTCATACATCGGTTACAAATCTCAGCAATTGGCACCAAAAGCAGATTTGGGTGTTATTACTCTTACTGAAGACACAGAGGTATTGGATGAGGTAGTGGTAACTGCATTGGGTATCAAACGCGAAAAGAAAGCGTTGGGTTACGCTATGCAGGAAGTAAAAGGTGAATCATTGGTAGCATCACGCGAAACCAATATTGCCAATGCACTTTCTGGTAAAATTGCCGGTGTACAGATTACACGTTCAAGTAACGGTCCTGGCGGTTCTTCTAAAATCCAGTTGCGTGGTGCAAACTCTGTTACTGGCTTGAACCAGCCATTGATTGTAGTCGATGGTGTTCCTATGGATAACTTTACAGGTTCAGACGGTGGCGATGGTTTTTACAATGTGGGCTTGGACATGGGTAACGGTTTGTCTGATATCAACCCTGAAGATATCGAATCAATGTCTGTACTGAAAGGTGCATCTGCAGCTGCTCTTTATGGTTCACGTGCTGGTAGCGGTGTAATCTTGATTACAACCAAGAAAGGTAGCAAGCGTGAAGGTCTTGGTGTAACGATCTCTGCATCTGTATCTGCTGAAACCATCTTCATGAAACCGAATATGCAGACTTCATTCGGTCAAGGTAGAGACGGCGTTTATAATGGAGAAAGTGGAGAATCCCGTCTGATAAATACCGTTGCCTCTTCTTTCTTCGGGCGGAATGATGTGAAACTCTATGAGAAGCGTTTCCTGTCTTTCCAAAATAAGATCGAACTGGCGAATAGTTTGTTGCTTTCTACCTCGCTTTCCTGGCAGCGACGACAGATGCTGGAGAATCATATACACCGGAGCTGGTTCAAGAAAGAAGCGGAGTCGAATATTCCGGACAGCCGGGCATTCTATCCGATGCCGGAAAATGAATTGTTGAAAGCTTCCTTTGCCTTGGAATATACACCGGCTCATTATTACCGGATGTACAGAGGAAAGAAAGTATATGAAGAATCCAAATGCCCTACCTTTACATTGCGTTATGACCGTGCTTTCCCGTTGAAAGGGGCTTTGCCTTCTCCGTCCTATCACTTGGCGGAGTTTTCGGCCAGGCAGAGCATAGAGTTCGGAATGTTTAATACACTAGGCTGGGCTGTTAATGCCGGAACATTCTGGAATAAGAGCGGTATGCAATTCCCCGATTTCAAGCATTTTGCGACCACAGGTTTGCCGGTGACGGAACGCTCGTTTGATACAGGATTCTCTTTGCTGGATAATTATGCATACTCTACCAATACCCGTTGGGTACAAGCTAATATTTCCTGGTACACACCCTGTTTGTTGCTGAAATTTCTTCCTTTTCTGAAAAAGAAGAACCTCGATGAAGCGCTGCATCTCCGTACACTTGTGGAATACGACCGCCGTCCCTATTCGGAAATCGGTTACTCCATCGGATTCATGAAACTGGCACGGTTAGGCGTCTTCCTTGGCTTCGACAGTTTGAAATACCGCTCGGCGGGAGTTTCCGTCAGCATTCCGTTGTCAACGTTTGCGGGAGAATAGCACCTGTGTAGAAATAGTATGAATCATTCTTGCAATTCCGAAAAAAAACGTATTTTTGTCAATCTTATAACCTGAATAAATAAAAGAAATGGCCGAGAACCAAAAGATACAGCAGATAGATTGTACGAAAGTGCCGGAGCCTACTTTGCGCAGACTGCCTTGGTACTTGTCGAATGTCAAGTTGCTGAAGCAAAGAGGCGAACGTTTTGTCTCTTCTACGCAGATATCTAAGGAAATAAATATTGACGCTTCACAGATAGCAAAAGACTTGTCGTATGTGAATATCTCCGGGCGTACACGTGTCGGGTACGAGGTCGATGCGCTCATTGAGGTTTTAGAGCACTTCCTGGGGTTTACGGAGATACATAAGGCTTTTCTTTTTGGAGTCGGCAGTTTGGGAGGCGCACTTTTGCAGGACTCCGGTCTGAAGCATTTCGGGCTTGAGATTGTGGCTGCTTTTGATGTAGACCCGACTTTGG
>OGXG01000901.1_pt1 | contig 15635 bp, 10 predicted proteins | sample 1576251 | NCBI WGS metagenome assembly OGXG01 (sample SAMEA3541533, study PRJEB24748) | human gut metagenome | biome: human gut; feature: human-associated habitat; material: faeces | place: China | collected 2012
CACTTGCCGTGGACAAAATTTCTTCGCTGATTCTGCGCTTTTCCGTACCGAGCATTATCGCCATGCTTGTCAGTGCGGTATACAACATTGCAGACCAGCTTTTTATCGGAAATGCGGTCGGCACACTCGGCAATGCCGCTACCAACATTGCATTCCCACTTGCCATGATGTGCACAGGACTTGGACTTCTGTTTGGAATCGGCGGTGCGGCAAGCTTCAACCTTCACATGGGTGCCGGCAAAAAAGAAAGAGCTCCCTATTTTGTCGGAAACGCCATCACAATGCTTCTTACCGTTGGCATCCTTCTTTTTGCCATAACCGAATTATTTTTGAATCCTCTGCTGGTCGGATTTGGTTCCCCTGCAGATGTTCTCCCGCTTGCCCGACAATACGTCCGTGTGACGGCGATCGGTTTTCCTTTTTTAATTCTTACGATCGGAAGTGGACACTTAATCCGTGCAGACGGCAGCCCGAAGATGGCGATGTTTGTAAATATTTCCGGTGCCGTCATCAACATTGTATTGGATGCCGTGTTTGTTCTGGGATTCCACTGGGGCATGTACGGTGCTGCAGCGGCAACCGTGATCGGTCAGGTCATCTCTGCGATTATTGCGGTCTGCTATCTGTCACACTACCGCACAGTAACCCTGCACTCCGAGCATTTCCGGCCGAATGCTTCCCATCTGGCACAGATCTGCTCACTTGGCATGGCTTCTGCCATCAACCAGGTTGCCATGATGATCGTGCAGATTACGATGAACAACCTGCTAAAGCATTACGGTGCACAGTCCGTTTACGGAGAGTCAATTCCGATTGCCTGTTCCGGAATTGTCATGAAAGTCAACCAGCTTTACTTTTCCGTGATTATCGGCCTGTCACAGGGCAGCCAGCCGATCCAGAGTTTTAACTACGGTGCGAAACAGTACAACCGGGTAAAGGAATCGTATCGTCTGGCGATTACGGTCGGTGCCATTGTATCCATTGTATCCTTTCTGCTGTTTCAGATTTTTCCGCGACAGATCCTCGGTCTGTTTGGCAGCGGAAGCAAAGAATATTTTGATTTCGGTGTAAACTATTTCCGGATTTTCCTGCTGTTTACATGGCTTAATTTTATGCAGCCGATTTCCTCGACGTTTTTCAGTTCGATCGGAAAAGCATATAAGGGAACGTTTCTTTCTCTGACAAGACAGATTTTATTCCTGCTTCCTCTGCTTTTGCTTTTCCCGCGTTTCTGGGGAATTAAGGGAATTCTTTATGCGAGTCCGGTTGCGGATGTGTTATCTTTTGCAGTTGGACTGGCAATGGTTATACATGAATTCCAGTTGATCCGGAAGTTGGAAGTTTCTGAACAGAATACAACGACTTTCTAACATGAAAGTAAAAATATATTTTCCTGCAAAAAAGCGCGCAGCAAAAGGGGGGCACCACTTTTTGCTGCGCGCATTTTTTACTGTTTCAAATCGGCTTTTATTTATTTTTCAGCCCCGATATGAGTTCTCAGCTTATTTTTGATCTCATTCTCAAGCTTCTCCACAAACTCATCCAGTGGAAGAACTGTGGTATCTTTTTCTCCATGCAGACGGAAGGATACGGTTCTGTCTTCTTTCTCATTGAAGCCGACAACCAGAAGATACGGCACCTTCTGCACCTGTCCTTCACGCATACGATAGCCAAGCTTCTCGGATCTGTCATCGAGTTCTACACGGACATCCTTTGCCTCTAAGGCATCGCAGATTTCCTTTGCATAAGCAGTCAGTTCCTCGTTGTCTGTCTTAACCGGCATCACACGAACCTGAACCGGAGCCAGCCATGTCGGCAGATTTCCCTTGGTCTCCTCAAGAATATATGCCATGAAACGATCGAGGGAACCAAGAATTGCACGGTGCAGAACAACCGGTGTCTTCTTCTCGCCATCGCGGTCTACATAAGACAGATTGAATTTTGCCGGGAGGCAGAAATCAAGCTGGCAGGTAGAAAGTGTGATCTCATTGCCGACTGCAGGCTGTACGTTTACATCCAGCTTTGGTCCATAGAAAGCAGCCTCTCCAATTTCCTCTGTATAATCAATTTTCAGATCATTCAATACCGTGCGGAGTGCATCCTCTGCCTTGTTCCACATAGCATCATCATCATGATACTTTTCTTTGTTTGCCGGATCACGCAGAGACAGTACACAACGGTAATTGGTAATTCCGAAATCCTTGTAGGTACTGAAAATCAAGTCTACAACCTTGGTAAACTCATCCTCAATCTGCTCTGGTGTTACAAACAGATGCGCATCGTTCTGACAGAAATGTCTGCCTCGCTCGATACCCTTTAACGTTCCGCTGGATTCGTAACGGAAATCATGTGCGATCTCACCGATACGGATCGGCAGATCCTTATAGGAATGTCTTCTGTTTGCATAGATCATCATATGATGCGGGCAGTTCATCGGACGAAGAACGAAAGACTCTCCCTCCATCTCCATTGGTGGGAACATGTTTTCTTTGTAGTGATCCCAGTGACCGGATGTCTTGTACAGATTTACGGTACCGACACAAGGAGTCATAACATGCAGATAGCCCAGCTTTCTTTCCTTGTTCTTGATATAGTTCTCCAGCTCCTGCCAGATCACATATCCCTTCGGAAGGAACATCGGAAGTCCACGGCCAACCAGATCATCAACCATAAACAGGTTCATGTCCTTTCCGATTTTTCTGTGATCTCTTTCCTTTGCTTCCTCTAAAAGCTTAAGGTGTGCCTCCAGCTCCTCTGCGGTCGGGAAACATACACCATAAATTCTCTGCAGCACTTTGTTTTTGCTGTCACCTTTCCAGTATGCACCAGAGTGACGGATCAGCTTGAAGTTTCTGCAAAGCTTTACATTATCTACATGCGGTCCACGGCACAGATCCGTGAAATCGCCCTGATCGTATACAGTGATATTTCCATCCTCCAGATCGGAGATCAGATCCAGCTTATACTCATCATCCTTGAACATTTCCATAGCCTCTGCCTTAGAAACTTCGCGGCGCATGATTTTCTTTCCGGATTTTGCAACCTTTTTCATCTCTTTTTCGATCTTTTCGATATCCTCGTCGCGGATAACATCCTCTCCAAGATCCACATCATAATAAAATCCTTCGGCTACAACCGGTCCTACCCAGAATTTGGCCTGCGGATACAGATGCTTGATTGCCTGTGCCATCAGATGTGCACAGGAATGGTTTAATGTTTTTAATTCTTCGTTTTCCTTAAAGTTTACCATATTACAACTCTCCTTCTTTTTGTATGGAAATAAAAAACACCCTGATATGTCATTTGACATATCTAAGGGTGCTTCTACACGGTTCCACCTTAATATTTTACTCTTATAGCCTGTAACGCAGCTACACGGTGACGCTTCTTTCGCGCACAGCTCAGGAGTGGTTTTCATGAAATCTTTCCATAAGTGGCTCGCACCATCTGCCACTCTCTCTGCATGTTCTGATTCCATTACTCGTTCCGTCAATGCTTTTTCTTTTCCTATGCATTGTACCACGTTCTGATTTCTAATACAATAGGGTAATTTTGCTAAACCATGGGTTAATCCATATAGGTGATTTTCAAATCAAATGACCACGGAACACCCGAAAGATACTGTTCTGCATAATAATCATTTTCTTTTGTAATCTTCTTTTTAAAGCGGAATGAATCCGGTGTAAAAAGAACCAGCAGATACGTATTTCCTTTTTTCAGACGGTAGGTATTTGTCTCTGATCCCATGCTGTATTTGGAAATACTGTCTTTTTTCTTCTGCAGTTCTCTCTGTATGGCACTGGTATATCCCGGTGAATTTTTGATGGCACGATTGGCACTTCTTGTAAGTTTCTTTCCGGCATTGGCATCGTACCATACCTTACCATATCCACTCGCAAAATTTCTGGAGAGGAACTGGTAGTAGGTACGATTCCATGGATCATAAATCTCATATCCGTTTTTTAACTCTTTCGGCAGAAACATAAGATAGTTGTTGTCGTTATAAATAACTTTCTTCTTGGATTTTCCCTTAAAATTATTTTCCGTAAACTGGTATTTGCCGGTTTTTGTACATTGGAATTTGACAAAGGAAACGTTTTCCCCCATACCGTCATCATTGACATAGCTGGTATTTGCCTTGCCCTTCATCCCCGGCACATTGATATGGTTCGACCCCTCTTTCAGTGCGGGAACCTGCTGCATGGTATAGCTGTACACACCTTTTGAAATCAGTTTTCTCTCATAAGCACTTGTCTCAAGCTGCCGGTACGTCAGTTTATCTGCATTGGATTTGTTTACAAGATTTCCAGTCATCAGTGCCGTAACGGAATGCACCATTGCCGCATCCGCATGATCCATTTCAACCGGTGTCACAGCAAGCGCTGCCAAAATCATAGCCAGAACAAAACAAACTCTCTTTTTCCACATTTGCTTTCGCATATTAAATGATCCTTTTTTTTGTTATTATTTTATTCTATCTTTCCGATTCCTTCAAGTACTTTCTGCTCTATTTTCATTATCTCATAAATAAAACCATCAGCCACCTTACCGCAAATGCTGCCACCCAGGCGATCATACACTGCCAGATCACCATGCCAACTGCCCATTTTCGTCCAAGTTCCCGGCGAATGGAAGCAATTGCTGCAATACACGGCGTGTACAACAGACTAAATACCAGAAGTGAAGCTGCCGCTACCTGTGTCAATGCATCCTTTACTGCTCCTCCAAATAAAATTTCCAGAGTTGAGATCACGCTCTCCTTTGCCATAACGCCGCTGATCAATGAAGTACAGATCCTCCAATCTCCCAGTCCAAGCGGTGCAAAAATTGGAACCAGGCAGTTTGAAATCATCGCAAGAATACTGTCTTTAGAATCTGCCACCAGATTAAAATGCAAATCAAATTTCTGTAAGAACCAGATACAGATCGTTGCTACAAAAATAACGGTAAATGCTTTCTGCAGGAAATCTTTTGCTTTCTCCCACAAAAGCTGCATAACATTTTTCAGCCCCGGCAGACGATAATTTGGCAGCTCCATGACAAACGGAACCGCATCTCCACGGAACAGTGTTTTCCGATACAACAACGCAACCAGGATTCCAATCACAATTCCGGTCAGATACAAAGCACACATCACGAGTGCTCCATACTCCGGGAAAAATGCGCTGGTAAAAAATGCATAAATCGGCAGTTTTGCCGAACAGCTCATAAACGGAGTCAGCAAAATCGTCATCTTCCGGTCTCTCTCACTCGGTAGCGTGCGGGTCGACATCACCGCCGGAACTGTACATCCAAATCCGATGAGCATCGGTACAATGCTTCGTCCGGAAAGTCCGATTTTTCGCAGAAGTTTATCCATAAAAAATGCAACTCGCGCAATGTAACCACTGTCTTCCATCAATGACAGAAAGAAAAATAATGTTACGATAATTGGCAGGAAACTCAGTACACTTCCGACTCCGGCAAAAATACCGTCAATGATCAGTCCGTGAAGCACTTCATTGACTCCCGCTGCCGTCAGCGCACGGTCTGTCACATTAGACAGTGCGTCAATCCCCATGGCAAGCAGGTTCTGTAAAAAAGCGCCGATCACATGGAACGTAAGGAAGAACACCAACAGCATAATACCAATAAAACATGGAATTGCTGTATATTTTCCGGTCAGAATCCGATCAATTTTCTCACTGCGGATGCGCTCCCGGCTTGCCTTCGGCTTTACTACCGTTTTCTCGCACACCTTTTCGATGAAATTAAAACGCATATCCGCAATCGCCGCACTGCGATCGAGCCCACGCTCTTTTTCCATCTGTACAATCAGATGTTCCATTGCTTCGTGCTCATTCTCGTCCAGTTCCAGTTTCTGCAGAATCAGATGATCCCCTTCAATGATCTTAGAAGCTGCAAAACGCAGAGGAATTCCCGCATGCTCTGCGTGATCCTCGATCAGATGGCTGACTGCATGAATACAGCGGTGCACGGCTCCACCAAACTCATTTTCACTACAGAAATCCTGTCGTCCCGGCCGCTCCTGATATTTTGCGATATGCAGTGCATGCCTTACCAGTTCATCCACTCCCTCATTTTTTGCAGCAGAAATCGGGACCACCGGCACACCCAGCATTGCTTCCATCCCGTTTACATCCACCGATCCTGAATTTCCGGTCATCTCATCCATCATATTGAGTGCCACAACCATCGGGATATCCATTTCCAGCAGCTGCATCGTCAGATACAGATTCCGCTCGATATTGGTTGCATCAATAATATTGATGATCGCCTTTGGTTTATCCTCCAGCACAAAATTTCTTGAAACAATCTCCTCACTGCTGTAAGGGGACATCGAATAGATTCCCGGCAGATCTGTCACCAAAGTGTCTGGGTGTCCTTTGATCGGTCCATCCTTGCGGTCAACCGTAACCCCCGGAAAGTTTCCGATATGCTGGTTTGAACCGGTCAGCTGGTTAAACAGCGTCGTCTTTCCACAATTCTGATTTCCCACCAGCGCATATGTAAGCCTCGTCTTTTCCGGCAAAGGGTTTCCATCCCCTTTTACATGATACTTTCCTTCTTCTCCGAGGCCGGGATGTACCGATTGGTTGATGTTTCGGGCGCCTTCGTGTTTTCTGGTACGGGAGGAAATTCTCTCTATCGTAATCTGATCCGCATCTGCCAGCCGGAGTGTCAGCTCGTATCCATGGATCTGCAGTTCCATCGGGTCTCCCATGGGAGCAAACTTAATCACTGTCACTTCCGCTCCCGGAATCACTCCCATATCCAGGAAATGCTGCCGAAGCGCACCCTCGCCGCCTACGGTTTTAATGACTGCACTTTTCCCGATTTCCAATTCTTTTAATGTCATATTGTCTTATCCTTTGCATTCTTTCTTTTGTGTTATTGATAATTTTTCTTAATTATACACGTAAATTACTAAAAGAGAAAGTTTTTCAATAAGAAAATATGGAAAAGAACAAGTCTATAAAGTTAGTTTTTTGTACATGGAAATTGTTTCTTCATTCGTCTCCCCGTAAATAAAATAATAGTCGATCTGATCCTCGCCCAGTGTACTGATGTAAGGCCCATAGGTTTTGATATTACAGAGCAAAACGGTTTCTTTAGCCGCTATCCCAAGCCCATACCCCTTCCTGGATAAAACAAGAGGCATCCGCATAGGCTTTCCTCCAAAGGAAATATACTTTGCCTTTGCACGCAGCACGAGCAGATCCGTAGAAAGAATTCCCTTTGCATTAATCTTTTCCGAAGAATCCCATTCAAAAAATTCCCAGGTCTGCTGATCCATAATCAGGCGCGGTTCCACGGAGCGTTCCTTTAACAGTACCGTCCCATCTGCTGTTTCAAATTGTATGGCACCTGTTTTTTTATCAATCACAGCACTGACTTTTTCCGTGGAAACTTTTAATGCCGTCTTTGACTCTCTGACACTCCACGAAAAAACATCCGTTGCCTCCGGTTTCCAGTAGGTATCCTTGATTTCTGTCGTCACACCTTTGACGAAACTTACCCTTATCACCTCGGGTGTCATCGGTGTCAGCCGAAGAATTCCTGCCATACTTGCAATGTCTATATGCTTTTTCGTTTTTTTGGCCCATTTCACCGTATAATTCATGCGGGAATGTCCACGTACCGGTAGCAACCGGTTATCCGGCAGATCCCCAAATGCATAAGGAGACGGATTGATCTGCGCAATCTCCGGGGCCTTCGACACCTTTGAAACCGGATGGATGTCAGATTTCTCTTTCTCGAGTACAGACTTCTCTGAAACCGGATGGATGACAGGTTTCTCTTTCTTGGGTACTGACTTCTCTGAAACCGGATGGATGTCAGGTTCCTCTTCCTTCGGTGCAGACACCTCGATCCGTTCCGGACCGATATAACTTCGCGCATTGCGTTCCTTATCTGCCTCCGTCCGTCGCTGCTGCTCTATTTCTTTTTGCGTAAAGGTTTTCTTTTCATATTCCTTTGCCTTGGTCAGTGTTTCTGCTGCAAACACTTTCTGCTTTTTCTCTTTTGAAACCGGATCTGTCAGAATTCTGCTCAGATTTCCGTGATACAACACCACAAGCTCATGCAGCGCGCGGGTTGCCGCAACATACAAAAGTTTCACATGTCCGTTATCTGCCGGATATTTTTTCTGCGTCGGATCATACAAAAGAACCGCATCAAACTCCAGTCCTTTCGTGTAGGCAACCGAAAGCACCATAACACCGTCTCCAAATTCCGTAGTTCCCGGGTTACAGTCCACAATCTCCATATAAGATTTCAACTGTTCCGCCAGCTCTGCTGCCTCTTTTTCCTCACGACAGATCACCGCAATCGTTTCATATCCATCTTGCTGCCACTTCTGGATCGTGTGTACCGTCTCTTCTAAAAGCACTGTTGCATCCGGCTGTTTCTCCACCCGCACGGCTGCTCCATGCCGGATAATCGGTTCCACCGGATACACAGCAAAATCTCCATGCCGCAAAATATCATTTGCAAATTCGGAAATTTCCACCGTATTCCGGTAACTTTTCCGCAACAGCCCAAACGCATCATACGTGCCGGTCAGCACCAGTTTCCGCAATTCCTCCCAGTCATTTAGCCCATACCGGAAATGTATGTTCTGGGAGGTATCCCCCATGATCGTGTATGTGCATCCCCGCAGACAATAGTGCAGACAGCAATATGCCATCATTCCAAAATCCTGTGCCTCATCGATGACCACATGACTGGCCTCCCGCACCGGATCAGTTTCCTTGATCCGCTTGTAAATATAGGCAAGCGCTGCAAGGTCGTATACATCAAAAGAAGTTTCTGGTATATCTACTTCTTTCCCGGCAACTGCCTGCACCTGTAAGAATTCCCGGTAAAAATCGTAAATAGATGTCTTCCATTTTCCATCTCCAAAAAAAGAAGCATATTTCTTATCCAGTGCCTTTTTTACTTTTGCCGGATAGGATATTTGTTTTCCCAGAACTTCGTTTTCGTATTTGGAATATAAAACCTCGTTGAGCATAAGAATTTTGCTCTGCATGGAAAGATCCGGATGTTCCCGCAGATAAGTATTGATCAGCACATGCCCGACCAGAAGTGTCTTTGTGTTTTCCAGATAAACTTCCTCGTGTGAAATTTCCCTCTGTTCATAAGCTGCACAATATAATTCCAGATCATGAAACCACTCACGTTTTCCTTTCTGCGCATTCTTTTCATCATCTTTTTCCAGGAGGTGAAAACAATATTTCCGTTCATCCCAGTCCTCATACAACAGACGGATGAACAGCTGTTCCATCGTCATCTGCCGGATGCCATACACATCCAGTTCCGGCAATACCCCCGTAATGTAATTCAAGAGTATCCGGTTGCTCCCTATAATATAGAAATCTTCCGGCCGGAAATCATCGCTGTAATTGTATAAAATATAGGAAATACGGTGCATAGCGACGGTTGTCTTTCCCGAACCGGCTACACCCTGTACAATGATATTGGTCTTTGGAGAACGCCGGATAATCAGATTCTGTTCTTTCTGAATCGTTGCAATGATCTCACCGAGCACCGCCTTCTTGTTTTTCGCCAGATACTTTGTCAGAAGTTCATCATTTGCCACCACATCGGAATCAAAAAAATCTTTCAGATGATCATTTTCAATCTCATACGTGCGTTTCCGTTTCAGGTCAATCGTAAAGGTTCCCTCCGAACTGACGGTATACTGACATGGTCCCAGACCACTCTCATAATATACCGATGCAATCGGTGCTCTCCAGTCCAATACGACCGGTTCCGAGTTATTTTTTGCAATTCCCACTCTTCCGATATAGTAAGACTCGTCCCCTTTTACATTCGGATCTTTGAAATCAATTCGTCCAAAATACGGTTTCCTGCGCGCTTTCTCATAACGCACCAGATCATACTCATTTTCCTTCAGACGCGCGGTTGCATTATTCCACAACGCCAGGCCTTCCTTATCCTGTGCCTCATACACGTCCAGCAGGTCTTCCAGATCCTCGTTCACTTTCCGGATATCTGCTCTGGCGCGTTCAAGATTTTGCTGTGCAATCCCGATAATCTCCTGCAGTTTTTGTTCTTCGGCCTCCCGCGTCAGTCCCGGAAGCATGTTTTTCTGTTCCAAATGTATTACCCTCCTGTAATTTACAGAATGTTTGAAAGACACAGGTTTCGCAACCGGCGTGTCAGGGAAAACGTGCCTGCATCTTTTTTCTGTGCTCCCATAAGGATCGTGATATCCTGTTCCGGCAGATTTGCAAAATATACGCCCAGCCAGCCATCCCAGCCATATTCTCCCTTTACACAGATTCCCTGCTGCAATTCAGGTGCCACACATCTCCGCATAAAATTTGCATAGGTATACCCTTCCAGTCCGATCCACTGCTGCATTGCCTGCTGCGGGTTTGCCGACATACTGCCAGCTTGTCCCAGGTGCAAATACCAGTGGACATGCCGCAATTTTTTCTGCCATTTCCTGTGTGCTCACCGAGTGATCACTTTCCAGACGCGCACATGCTTCCTCAAACACTTTTGTGACTGCACGTCCACCCATGGTCTGTTCCTCCGGATATACCAGCCCGGAAGTCATCGCTAAAAGATCATGCATCAGTATCGGCCTCTCCGGTGTATACAATTTTCCGTCTCGCTCCACTTTCTAGTGTGCAAATGCCGGAAGGATATCCGCTACCGGCTCGTACAGATCAAGCATTCCTCTTTCCATCAGAATCATTGGCGCCACTGCTGTAATCGGTTTTGTCATGGAATATAACCGGAAAATAGTATTCCGTTCGATTGGTTTTTCCGCTTCCCGGTCCGCCATTCCAGCCTGTGCATAGACCAGTTCTTCATTTCCTTTTGTTATGAGAAGATTAGCACCCATGACTTCGCCTGAGGCGATAGATTGTATTATCAGATCCGTAGCCTGTTGCGTTAATTTTTTCAACATTTTTTCTCCCTGTTTCATCCCGTTTTTCACTATTTATAAAATTTTACTCTTAATTCGTAGAATGTGCAATTTATTTTACTTTAAAATTAAAAAGAAACGGTCACCATACTTTCAACTTTAAAAATACAGTGACCGTTCTACTCGGTTTCGCTATTCAATTTTTTATTCCTTTCTTTTGTAATTTAATTCTTCCAGCTCACAAATGTTTCCACCTGTTTAGAAAATTAGTGATATGTATGCTCTATATTGAATAATAATCTGAAGTATGCTCTCTCGCTTTTTATAGAATGAACTTCTTCCGCACATCCTACCCTCAAATTACCTTCCGTGGTATCTTTCCGCAGTATCTTCATCTGTAAAATGTCTGTACATATCCATTGCCTTCCATCGTCTCTGTTATCCTCTACTAATAACTTTAAGAATTATTCTCATCCATTTGAAAAGGCTTTTCCTGCTGAAAACTATCAGACACTACCACACTTACCATGAAGTTTTGGATTTTACTTATCGTCCCATTGGACTGTACCTCCTCTTCTCATTCAATTCCTGCTTACTCCAAGCTTCTCTTTATTTCCAATTGGCTTCCCAACCGCTTGGTTCGATTGGAAGTCTTGTGTAATTAGGTCTTGTTTGTTTTGTTGACTGTATATTACCATATGCGTTTTATATTGTCAACTATTTTGCTTAAAATTTTTATTTTTTCTCTTTATTTTTTATCTATTCTTAAATTGTGTATGTTTTATATTTAAATATATATTTTTAACTGAAAGTTTAAAATGCAAAAAACACGGCAAAATCCTGATAATACAAGATCTTTGCCGTGTGCAGATTTTCTTACAGGCACTGTTTTAAGAATTACATCTTTCCGCCATAAACCGGGAAACCGCTGCTCTCTCCGTAATTTTCGATATGCTTGAAGTTCTTAAGTACTTCCATATCCTCCTTGCGGATCTCAAAATCAACCTCTGCATTTGTTTTCATATGCTCCGGATTTGCCGTCTTCGGCAGGGATACTACGCCAAGCTGTATCGTATACCGAATGCAAAGCTGTGGAACGGTTACTCCATACTTTTCTGCCATTGCAGCAATTTCCGGCTGCTTTAAGATTTCCCCGTGAGCGATTGGGGAATATGCCTCCACAACGATACCATTCTTCTGACAATAATCCACAAGTTCTGTTGGTGTGTTACTAATATGAAGAAGAATCTGATTCACCATCGGTTTGATCTCACAGTTTTTTATCAGATTTTCAATATCACCGATCTGGAAATTAGATACACCGATCGCTTTCAGTTTGCCTGCTTTATAAGCATCCTCAAGAGCTCTCCACGCCTCACGGTTTCCCTCTTCATAACGGTTCTGGCTCTGATTGACTTCTGTCCATGGCTGAGGGCTGTGGATGATCATCATATCCAGATAATCCAGTCCCATCTTCTTTAAGGTTTCATCGATTCCCGCCATTGCCTGCTCATATGTCTTGTGCTCTGCTGCAACTTTTGACACAACAAATAAGTCTTCTCTCGGGATTCCACAGGTGCGGACCCCTTCCCCGACACCACGCTCATTGCCGTACGCCTGCGCCGTATCAATCATGCGATAACCGATTTTTATGGCTTCTCTTACCGCTTCTGCCACTTCACTGTCATCGATAAACCAGGTACCGAGTCCTAATTTTGGGATTTTAATTCCGTTTTCCAGTGTATATGTATTTTCTAACATGTTTTTCATCCTTTCAATGCACCTTTTATATTTATTTATACTTCCCTATTTTTCCTCATTCCATACTTCTTTTGCCATGCGGAACACTGCCCATGCTTTCGGCCATCCGCAATAAAACGCTGCATGTGTAACGATCTCTGCTATTTCCTCTTTGGTAATACCATTTGCCTTTGCACTCTGCAGATGATATTTGAATGATTCATCGGTAAGTCCCTGTGCCATCAGTGCCACAACCGTCACAAGGGAACGGTCGTGCAGGGAAAGTTGTTCTTCTCTGCTCCACACTTCACCAAAAAGCACATCATCATTCAATTCTGCAAACTTTGGCGCAAACTCTCCCAACTGTGTTCTTCCTGCTGTCTGTTTTACTGCCATAATTTAAAACCTCTCTATTTTAGCACTGTTATATTGCTCATCCGTTACCGGCTCACACCACTCATTGCTGCAGTTTTCTCCCGGACATTCCACCGCAATATGACTGAACCAGGAATCTGCTGCCGCTCCGTGATAATGCTTTACACCCGGTTTAATATATACCACATCCCCCGGATGCAGAATCTGCGGTTCTTTGCCCCACTCCTGATATACACCCTCACCGGCGGTACAGACAAGGATCTGTCCACCACCTTTATCTGCGTGATGAATATGCCAGTTATTCCGGCATCCCGGTTCAAATGTGACATTCGCCATATAAACCGGACATTCTTTTGGATCTGTCAGCGGATGCAAAAAGGAATCTCCGACAAAATACTGCGCATATGCATCATTCGGTGCTCCGATTCCAAAGGCATCTGCCTGTTCAAATGCTGCTCTTTCTTCGTACTTCATACTTTTAAATCTCCCTTATTCTTTTCTTAGTTGTATTTTAACCGTTCTTTTCTTGACGTAGAAGAATCGATATTATAATATCGTATTAACTTATAAGCAATACATATGAGGAGGTATTTTCCATATGTTCAATCATTTACTCACTGTTTTTGTCTGTGCCGCTGACTGCGGAAGTTTTAACAAAGCAGCGGAAAAACTTTATCTGTCCGCACCTTCTGTCATGAAACAGGTAAACGCATTGGAAAAACAGCTGGACATGAAACTGTTTCACCGCACTAACCAGGGACTGCATCTGACCCCCGCCGGTCAGGTGATCTACCGCCATGCCAAATACCTTTTTTCTTATTCCCGGAATGCCATCGCGGAAGCCCGTGCCGCTGCCAGCCTTTCTGAAAAAACGTTTTGTATCGGAAGTTCGCTTCTCAATCCGTGCAAACCTTTTATGGATCTGTGGTACAAAGTAAATGCTTCGTTTCCGGGTTACCGGCTGCACATTGTTCCTTTTGAGGACGACCATCAGGGCATTCTTACCGAAATTTCCTCCCTGGGCAAAAAATTTGATTTTCTCATCGGAGTCTGTGACTCTGCGCTCTGGCTGGACCGCTGTAACTTTCTGCCTCTCGGCACTTATCAGCACTGCATGTCTATGTCGCGTGAACACCGGCTGGCGTCAAAAAAACGCCTGCGCATCGAAGATCTCTATGGAGAAACACTTATGATGGTAAAACAGGGCGATTCCGATACCGTCGATGCGATCCGCGCCGAGATTTTGAAGCATCCACAGATTCACATTGCAGATGCTCCGCAGTTTTACGATATTGAGGTATTTAACCAGTGTGAACAGTCCCAGAACCTCATGGTCACAATTGAATGCTGGAAAGATGTCCATCCGGCTCTTGTAACACTCCCTGTTGACTGGGATCACCCGATCCCTTACGGAATTCTCTATGCCAAAGAACCGGATGCCGATGTAACACACTTCATTGAAACCGTGAAAAAAGTACAGGAAAAAAACATGTGACCAAATTCCCCCAAAATTTCAAAAACGGGAAAATTTCATACAAATTTTATTGATTTTATTGGGTAATTATGTATAATACTAAATTAGGGAAAAAGGAATTTTTTCTTACTATACTATAAAGAAAGAGGTTTAAATCAAGATGGCAGAAATCAATTTAAGCAAGTATGGTATCACCGGTACCACAGAAATCGTTCACAACCCTTCTTATGAGAAATTATTCGAAGAAGAGACAAAAGCTGGCCTTGAAGGATATGAAGTTGGTCAGGAGACAGAGCTTGGTGCAGTTAACGTAATGACTGGTATCTACACCGGACGTTCTCCAAAAGACAAATATATCGTTATGGACAAGAACTCAAAGGACACTGTATGGTGGACATCTGATGAGTACAAGAACGACAACCACCCAATGACAGAAGACACATGGGCAGTTGTTAAGGATATTGCAAAGAAAGAGCTCTGCAACAAGAAACTTTTCGTTGTAGATGCATTCTGTGGTGCAAACAAAGACACCCGTATGGCTATCCGTTTCATCGTAGAGGTAGCTTGGCAGGCACATTTCGTAACAAACATGTTCATCAAGCCTTCCGCTGAAGAACTTGAGAATTTCGAGCCTGATTTCGTAGTATACAATGCTTCTAAGGCTAAAGTTGCAAACTACAAAGAGTTAGGATTAAACTCTGAGACATGTGTAGCTTTCAACATCACAAGCAAAGAGCAGGTTATCATCAATACATGGTACGGCGGAGAAATGAAGAAAGGTATGTTCTCTATGATGAACTACTTCCTTCCACTCAAGGGTATGGCTTCTATGCACTGCTCCGCAAACACAGATTTAGATGGCAAGAATACAGCAATCTTCTTCGGTCTGTCCGGAACAGGAAAGACTACACTTTCTACAGATCCTAAGCGTCTCCTGATCGGTGATGATGAGCACGGCTGGGATGACAACGGCGTTTTCAACTTCGAAGGTGGATGCTATGCTAAGGTTATCAACCTGGATAAGGATTCTGAGCCAGATATCTACAACGCAATCAGAAGAGATGCTCTTCTTGAGAACGTAACTGTAGATGCAAACGGCAAGATCGATTTCGCAGACAAGAGCGTTACCGAGAACACTCGTGT
>OGXG01000903.1_pt1 | contig 15612 bp, 9 predicted proteins | sample 1576251 | NCBI WGS metagenome assembly OGXG01 (sample SAMEA3541533, study PRJEB24748) | human gut metagenome | biome: human gut; feature: human-associated habitat; material: faeces | place: China | collected 2012
ATGCAGCTGCTGTTTCTTCATCTGTTCTTCCTGGCTGGATCAGTTTCTCTGTTAAGTCAAACTCTTCTCTGGATCCCATGATGATATCTGCTTCTCTTGCTACCATAGAATAGTAAATAGAGATTTCATCTTCACTCTTCCAGTTATATTCTCTATAATCAATATCAAAAATGATCTTTGTATCATTTTTCTTTGCTAACATCACTGCTTTTAAAGCTGCTTCTCTTGATGGGCTTTCTGCAAGTGCTGTTCCTGAGATCAGGATTGCTTTTGACTGTTTGATGTAATCTTCATCAATGTCATCGACAGATAACTGTAAGTCTGCGATGCAATTTCGATACATCAGGATGCTGCTTTCTTTTTCTGATAGCATCTCTGTAAATGTAAGTCCTAGTTTTTCACCGTTTGTACATTTTGTAATATGACTTGTATCAATTCCTTCTTTATTGAAAAAGTCAACTACGAATTTACCAAACTTATCATCAGATACTTTCCCAAGAAATCCTGCTTTTAATCCATGTCTTGTAACCCCAACTGCGATATTTGCTGGAGAACCACCAACATACTTCTTAAAAGTTCTGACATTCTCAAGTGGTCCGAATGGCTCATCTTCTGATGGATTAAAATCAATAGCGACACGTCCTAATAAAATTAAATCCATAGGTCTTGTTTCATCAAATTCTACATATCTCATAACCTTCACCTCATACTATGTGCTTTGCGTGCTTTTTATTTTTGTTTTGCGTGTTTTCTTTATGTGCTTATATTATCACGCACGCATTTAGTGTGCAAGTGTTTTTTATCATTTTCTTTCTTTTCATCTTTTTGCACAATTACATCTTGCTGTTTTTGTGCATTTTAAATAAATCAGACTCCATTTAGCACGCAAAAGCACACTTTTAATCTTTCCATATTCGATTTGTTCTCAACTGCTTCTGCTTGAATTTTTCACACACCAAAAAGAGGTTTTGAAATCTATTGCAGATTTCAAAACCTCTTTTTCCTTTATTCTCTTTTACAAATTGTACTTCGTCTTTATACTAATATCCGTATAAGCATACTCTTTCTCTATCTTCTCGCCTTTTCTTATCATATTATATAACAGATGTGGTGGACGATATCCTTGTTCAAAGCCTTCCTGATCGATCAGAAAATCCAGTCCGGCAGCTGCGCCTCCAATGGCAGCCCCGATCGATGTCACACCGATTCCACCCACAAAGAGGACAGCGCCAATGATTGCCATTTTTTTCATCCATTTTTTCATTTTCCTATCCTCCTACGCCCTGGCTGACAGATAACCTGCCGCCTGACGGCAAAGCTGAATGATTCCCTTGACTGCCCACGGCAGAAATACACCGTAAAACAGGATACAGCCGCATATCAGAAGCAGACAGCTGCCCTCTGCCGCGATACCCAATCCGATGAACATCAGTCCCATCGCAAAATGTTCAAACAGACTCGCCGTACCCAGAACAAACAGCATAATTCCGCCAACAAACACCAGCACCGTCATCAGTCCCAGCACCACCAATATCGCTGCCAGTGCGACTGCCAGCCCAAAAACACTTCCCACAGTCCCCGTTACCAGCGAAAAGATAAATGGAAGAACTGCAAGCACTACCAGAACTACCACAACCATTCCAATCTTGGAACCGGTTATTTTTTCTTTTAAGCAATGCAGCATCTCGCTCAGACGGCTTCTTTGATTCTCATTGGATGCCGCATTTTCTCCCGTTTCCTCATCCCGAAATTCCCGGAATGGGGCATCCTCGTGCTGATCGGATTTATACAACTTCTGCACATCGTCCTTCAGCAACGAATACTGAAAGTTTTCCGTACCATATACTTCCCTTTCCAGCTTCCGCAGATAATCTATCACCTGAGAAAGTTTGCCCGGCTGACATGCTATCTGATACACGTCTCCCCGCATAGTAGGAGAAACCATGAACAGCATGGGACGTACTCCTTTGGAGATATGTCCGCTATAATAATCCTCTATCACTCCCACAATGGGACGGGCCTGCAAATCCGGAACAAATTCTTTCATACGGAGGTCCAACACGGTAGCTCCCTCCAAAGAGGTGTATCCCAAAGCACGCAAAGCCGCCCGATTTACCACAAACCCGTCTTCTTCAACAGGCAGTTTCCCTTCCACAAGTTTCAAATTGAACAAGGTAAAGAATTCGGGAGTGGCAAAATTCTGATTCAATGAAACGGTTTCTCCCTTCGCATTCTGAAACTCCGCCGTATAGTCGAAATCCAAAATGGAATACAAACCAGCTGTCCAACATGAAATGTCTGGACATTTACTCAACGCCTCATCAATCTGAGCAACACGCTGCTTCCGGGCCTGTATCGATTCATCGGTATAAGAGGCATAGTCAGTCGACTCATACACTAAGTTGGCATGAATCACATTTTCCACCTGAAATCCCGGTGGAGTATTCAACAGCAAGTTGAGATGACGATGGAAGAACAAGGCAAGGGCAACCAGTACAATGGTTACCGTATATTGCACGAACAAGAATCCCTGACGCAAGCGTATTGACTTCCTGTCATTCCCCGAACGAACCAGCGACATACCCAACGGGGATTTCCAGCACCGAACTACCGTGCATAATGATATGAGCAACGGCAACCACACCAAAAGAGACAATGACACCCATACGTCAAACGTCCCTACGGTAAATACCGTGTCAAACAAACGGTTGACAAAAGGTTGGGCAAGTTCCACCACTGTCCAGGCCAGCAACAACGACAAGACCGACAGCACCAGATTTTCCCAGTACACCAACATGAAGAGAGGACGGAAGCCTGCTCCCCACACCCGATGAAGTAGATAAATCCGTAATCGCTTGCCCAACAGCACCGCATACAAATTGATGTAATTAAGCAGACCGATAAAGAATATAAAGATACACATGGCCGACAAAACATACAACTGAGCCCTGTTGCCCGACACACACATCGTAGGAGAAGTGCGGTACAACAAGCGTGACTCCCAATATACATCCTTCAGTGACAGGAGGGAGAAAGTGTACATACTGCCATCTCCCACCTGCGTAGGACGCAAGATCTTGCCTGCCTCATTTAATTTCTGAATATCCGCTCCCGGCACAAAACGGACAAACTCCATGGGCATTCTTTCCCAAAGTGCTCCAGGCATTTCAGAAAGAATGGCATCTACCTGCAAGATAGACTTGTTTTCAGGAGTAGCGAAGATTCCGGATACCGTCACTGATTTCCCAGTAGACAGAACAAAGGTCTCTCCAATGGGATTCTGCTTACCAAACAACTTATGTGCCAGGTGCTCACTCAACAAGGCCATCCCTGGCTTTGAAAGGGAATATTCTCCTTGCAAAAGCTGATAACGGAACAGTTTCAGAAAGGTCGTATCGGCCACTATCATATTCACCTGCAGACGATTGTCCTTGTAACGTATCATGTCATGATCCAGCAGTGTGACCCGTGAACGTTGCATGACCAGTGACGGGTCTACAGCCAGCGTATCACCATTCAATGTGGAAGAGACCAATGCATCGTTCTCGCCAATCTGACAACGAGACACATACACATTTTCCCGGTCCACACAATGGGTATCGACCGTCAGTTCCCGATGGATGTATCGAAGCAAAATGATGCAGCAGGCCAGACTGAATGCCAGCCCCAACAGATTAATCAGTGTGTACGTCCGTGCACGGAGCAGGAAACGTAATGCATAGCGTAGTGTGTTCATATTGTTTTGTTTTCTTTTCTTATTTCTATAGCATTCTTTTATATCATTCACTCTTTATCACCTCTGCCGGATTCTCATTTGCCGTTTTCCAAATGCGATGCCCGATACAAGCCGCCACGCAAAGGGCAACGCCGACAAAAATCAGCAGAAATGGAAGGAATCCGATTTCCACCTGACGGTTATAATGCTCTATCCAACGTCTCATCACCCACCAGGCAGCTGGGAAGGCAATCAGCGAAGAAACGAGCAGCAGCAAAGCATATTCTCTGAAAAACAGCGTAAGGATATTCCTCACCGTGGCTCCGTTTACCTTGCGGATAGCTATCTCCTTACGGCGCCGCTCGCATGCCAGTGTCACCAGCGAGTAGATACCGAATATCGAAATGAAGATACACACCAGCGATGAGAACCCAAGCAATGACGACAAAGCATCTTCCGACTTCAGATAATCGTTGTAACGTTCTTCTTCACTATAGAGAAAGAGCTTACGGTCGGGCAGCTCGGCACGCTGCATCTCTTCAATGCGACGGCGACATTCGTCCCACGTTCCCGGACGGTATTTGAAGAGTACGAAGCAACGGGCGTGCATCCACTTCATCTGGTCAGTGTTGACAAATACAGTGTTAGGCAGCTCAGCGGTAGGCGACTTGTAGGCACAGTCTTTCACTACGCCGATAACGGTCATAGGCTCCTGTTCGCGGTTGACGAAGAACAGTTGCTTGCCTACAGCTTCTTCGGGATTCCAGCCCATACGACGGGCTGTGCTCTCCATGATGTTCACCTGACAGTATTCCGACTTGGCCGATACCCATTCACCAGACAGCAGCTGCATGTCGTAAAAGCGGAAGAACTCTTCACCCGCCAGCACTTCGTCGAAGGTCAGGGGTTGCTCCAGCCGGCCTTCCATGCCTGTATATCCATCTATCAGGTACGACGAATAAGCCCCTTCGCCCAGCAGCGGCCAATAGGCCGGACGTATCACTTCCGTCACCATCGGCAAGGCCTTGATTTTCTCGGCCCATACGTTCATGTCCACATTCATCCAAATGCTGACGGCTGCCCGTCCGCGATAGTCCATGCCTGTATCCACATTCCGCAAATGGTGCAGTTGCAGCTGCATAGCCACCGTACAGAAGATGAAAGCCATACAGACTGTCAGCTGAAGAATGACACTTCCCTTCCGCCAAGCGATACCCGAAAGCGCATTGCCCGTATGCATATTTCCATGCAATGACCGCTTTTGAAACAGCCATACCCACAGCACTACGATAGCCATCATGACTACCGATACCGACAGAATGTAGAACAAGATTGAACGGTAGTTCGAAAAGTCGGCATCCTGAATCAGAGAATATCGGAGGAAAATCGGCATCAGCAACTCTACCAATACCATCCCTACGACCAAGGCCGCCAGGACTGTCAGCAGAAAATCAGTACAAAGCAAAGTAACCAACGAACGCAGTCCTGCCCCACAAACCTGCCGCAACACCATTTCTCTTCTGCGCGTACGGAAACGGTCGATGTAGATTGTCAGGTAATTGATAAAAGCACAAACGATAATAAGTCCACCTACAGCAGCAAACCAGGTGATATAACGGAACTGCACCGTCTGGTTGTTTTTAAGGATGAAACCTTCCGTGGCACTAAGACCCGTCAGCGGCTCCAGGTAGAAACGTGTCAGTCCCGTGTTCTCCTGATACCTGCTTTTGGTCAGTTCTTCGGGGAAGTGGGCATTCATCTTCTCCAGTAATCGGGAGACATCCGTACCTGGCTTCACTTTGACAAGTGTCCGGTAGGTGTAATCGTCCCAGCCTGTCCGTCCGCTTCCGTTACCCAGGAAGGCGTACGGGAAATTGGTGTGCACTCCCCAGTCGCTCACCACAGCACCAATGGTATATTCCTTGTTCCAGTTGGCATTGGTCACGGTCTGGCCAATCACATCCGTAGTGCCAAACAGCTGTTTTGCGGCCTTCTCCGTAATAGCAATACGGTTATCTGTGGTACCGGCACGAAGAAAACTTTCATCCCCCTCCAAAGCACGGATGTCCAGCATACGCAAAGCAGTAGTATCGGGCAGAAGCATGGGCAACTCCAGCATCCGGTTGTCTTTCAGCACAAAAAAAGTTTCTGCCTCAAACAAACAGTAATCTTCAATTTCCGAATAATGTTCCTTTAGGTAACGTCCCAAGGCATAAGGCGTGAAGCTCGCGGAAGACCCGCCGAAACTATCGTCATTCACTCCAACCAGATACAAACGGTCTGCATCACGATGAAACGTATCGTACGTCATCTCATAATGTATCCAGAAGGCAGAAAGGGCAAAACATGCCAAGCCCACGGCCAGTCCTAAAATACTGACCACACTCTGCATACGGTATTTCAGCAAGTTACGCCAGGCTATTTTCAGGTAATGTGCAATCATATCTTTTCACTCATTCGTGTCAACAATTATAAAATCAGGTATTTTTAATACCCACATTATATCGCCTTCAATTTCCAATCATAAATTGAATCGGTTTCAGAAACCTTCTCCTTATTCTCCACCTTCATGAGAAATTCCAACGCATGGTTATGTCCTTGGGCGGACGCCTGTTGGAACAAATGTTTTGCCTTGGCATAATCCTTCTCAACACCTTTTCCGAAATAGTACATCAATCCCAGATTAAACTGCGCTGCGGGAGAATTCAGTTCAGCCGCTCTTGAAAGAAGTTCAGCTCCTTTCGATAAATCTTTGGGGTATCCATGTCCTTCAATATGAAACACAGCCAGATTAAACAAGGCGAAAACATTGTCTCTTGAAGCAGATTTTTCAAACCAGTATATAGCATCGCCCGCGCTGGTTGAAGTTCCGTAACCGAATGTGTACATATATCCTAAATTATTCATAGCATCAGTATTATCATGTGCCGCAGCCTTTTTATATAGCTTGAATGCTTCCGAATAGCTCTTGGTAACTCCCCAGCCATGCCTGTAAAGACTACCCAATCCCACTTGCGCTTGAGAGTGTCCTTGCAAAGCAGCCAGACTGAGATATTTTTTAGCTTTAGAATAGTCGATGTCTGTTCCTATGCCATACGCATACATATAGCCCAGATTGTTCTGAGAATCCGCATTGCCGTTATCTGCCGATTCCAGGAATAACTTCATGGCCTTTTTGTAATTCCTTACCCCTGTCTTACCCTGATAATATATATCGCCCAAAATAAACTGGCAACGTTTTGCTGTGTCTATTTTTGCCAGTTTTGAATACAGAGTCGCGGCATCCTCGTATCTTTTCTGTCTGTACAAACTATCTGCCTGCATATAAAGATTCTGAACATCGCCCAAAAACCAGGTATATATAGTATTACGGTTTTTAAGCCCCAGTACAATCATTGCCAATAAAAGACAGATTCCCAAAGCAATAGTTATGTGTTTTATTTTCCCTTTCATAAATCAATAATTATATTCGACTATAGGATACTCCGGAGAGTCACTGTTTCCAATATTCACTATTAATTTCCCAACTTTCTGTAATTCTTCACTTTAAGCGTTCCCAGTACTTTCTTTGCAGTACTCCAGTACTTCCCTGAAAGTACTACAGTACTTCTTAGGCAGTACTCCGGTACTTTCGGGGAAGTACTGGAAGCAGGTGAAAGCATCTGGTTCATTCACTTAAACACCAGCTCTTCCGCGTCGCCAAAGTTATTATATCCTGTGGTAATCACCCAATCGCCGGGCTGCAAACCTTCGGTTATTTCGTATTGCAAGGGGTTCTGACGCCCGATTACCACCGGAACCCTTCTCGCCCGGGTCTTGTCGGCATTGAGTTTGTAAATCCACTGCCCGCCGGTCTGCGAATAGAAATTACCGCGCGGAATTACCAAGGCTTGTTCCGGTTGCCCTAACTCAATCTGTACCCGGAAGCTTTTTCCCAGACGGACGTTTTCAGGCATTTCTCCCGTAAAGACTAAGTCCACATCAAAGGTGCGGTCTTTCACCTCCGGCACCACCTTGCTGACTTTCAAAGCATAGCGTTTTCCCTGATAAGTCACGGATGCCGGCAGACCTACTGTCACCCGGTCTACGTAGTATTCGCTCAGAGAAGCATGCACCTTGAACTGCGACATGACCTTTACTTCCGCCAGATTCTCTCCGGCTGCCACCTGCTGGCCTAATGTGACCTTCACAAAACTGAGCTGCCCATCGGTCGGTGCACGTACCACCAGCTCTTCCATCCGCAGCAAAGAACGCTCCAGCTTCTTCTGTTCCCGTTCCCGGTCGTTTCGCAACAGTTCTCTGCGAATGACCGTCATGGCCGAATCGCTCTGCAGGCTCTGCATCTTCAGCTGAGTAGAAGCCGTTTTATAGCGGTACTCATCTTCCGACACTTCCAGCTGCGCCTTGCTGCGGATGCCCATACGGTATTCTTCCTGCTCCAGTGCAAAGCTTTTCCGTATCTTGTTCAACTCGTAGGCAGCCTCCAATGTCTGTTGTTTCAGAGTCAGACTTTTCTGTTCCATCTCAAGAGCCTTCTCCTGATAAGAGATGCGTTGCTTCTCCCATTCATCCCGCTGGTCGTCTATCTCGCGCAACAGGTCCGGATTGGTCAGCAGCAAGATGGTATCTCCCTGCTGTAAAAGGCTTCCCTCCTCGGCTACGATGCGGGCTACATTACCCGACTCGCGGGCATTGACCATCAAAGTCAGAATGGGATGCACCACTCCTTCCACGTCCACGTATTCACGGAAAGGGGCCTGCTTCACCTCGGCCAGTTGCACAGAGTCCGCATCAATGCGTAAACGCTGGGGGCCGGAAGCCAGTATAATCACATAAATCAGTCCGGCCAGCAAGAGTACGCCGCCCGCCAGATAAAGGCGATAGCGAACGTACCAGGGTTTCTTTTTCAATTGTATATCCATAATCGGTTTGTGTTATATTTCAGGTAAAGTTTCAGTCAGCGGACAGTTCCGGTAAAAATCATATTGCGTCAGGCTGCGGAGTCCGTAATACAGCATCCAGTAGGTTTTCAGAGCCTCGATATAATTGCGCCGGGAGGTATCTTTCTCCGTAGTGGCCGCATTCAAATCGAGCACCGAGGATTTGCCCATCAGGTAAAGGCGGAGTGCCACTTCATACCGTCGGCGGGCTGTTTCGTCGGTACGGGAGGCTACTTCCACCTGCCGTGCCTGAAGATTAAACTGCCGTACCATCTGCCGCACGTTCAGTTCAAAATCATTCATGCCCTGTTCCACCTGGGTATTGACCAGCTCGATGTTCGATTTGGCCACACGCACTTTTCCCTTGCCTCTCCCCCAGTCCAGTATCGGAATCACTACGGACAGGCTCACGTATTGCTGGTCGAGCGGGTCACGATAGGAATCCCGAAGACAGGCAGCGGTCTGCGAAAGTCCGAACTGAAGGTACAAATCTGCCTTTAGTCCCCGACTGGCACGAGCGGAGGCCAACTGGCTGCGACTCTCCAACTGCATCCGCCGGTAGGTCTCGATTTCCGGACTGTGAAAATGCGCCTGTTCCAGCGCTTTGTCCAAAGGCACTTCAAAATCCGGTACACTGTCATGCGGAACCACCTCTATCTCTTCTTCCTCCCGGATACCTAAGAAAGAACGGAAGGTAAGCATCGCGTCTTCCACACTGATACGGGCTTTCATCAGGTTAGTTTCTTCGGTCAGCTTGTTCACTTCCAGTTGCAACATCTCGTTCTCCGTAATGCTGCCGATGCGATACCGTCCGCGGGCATAGCGATACAAGGTATCGGCGGAAGCATAGTTGGCTCGGGCAATCTCCAAATCGGACTGGGCAGATGCCAGTGCAAAAAACAACTCGCATGTTTTCGAAGCAATCAGCTCCAGCGTCTCACTATATGTTTTCTTAGCCTCCTGAAAACGGACGGGCTCAATGCGGCGGTTCCACTTCAAGGAGTTATAACCAAAGAGCGACTGACGGTAACCTACCGTGAAAGGCTGGGTGTTATAAGCCGTGCTTTTCTCGCCCAGTTCATCCATACGCTGGGCAGCCGTCTGCATGAACAAGTTACCTCCCGTGAACCAGACGTTCTGGCTAACGGAAAGCGTCAAGTCGGTAGCCAGCTGGTTCTGTCGGAGAAACAGTTCCGTACCGTCGGGCTGGGTTACCTTATTAATCTGCCGGTTCAGATAAGGCGATGCAGACAAACTTACCTCAGGCAGGTAGTCTGCCCGAAACGAACGGTAACTCCAGTAAGCTGCCCGGTAGGTATGCCGGGCAGCTTCTGCCTCTGGAGAGCTGGCCTGCGCCAACTGAATAGCCTCTTGCAGTGTCAGCTTCTCTCCCCACACAACTTGCCCGCAAAAAAGCAGGCAACTCATAAGCCACAGTATCTTGTTTCCCATCTTCATACGCATAGTTATCTGCTTTTTTATATCCAAAAACTGTGCCATTCGGATAACGCACTGATTATGTAGAAGATAGAAAAATCGAGCAAATTCACTTCGTGTGCGCATCCGCACAAAAAGCGTGCGAAAATGCACATACAGCACATGCAAAAAAGCATTATCTTTGCGAAAGACACCTTGATATTGTATGGAAGAAAAAGGAAAAATACTCATCATTGACGATAACGAAGACGTGCTCTTCGCCTTGAACCTGCTATTAGAGCCCTATATGGAGCAGATTCGAGTGACTACACAGCCTACACGAATTGAACATTTCATGACTACCTTCCATCCCGATGTGATTCTGCTCGACATGAATTTCCAGCGGGATGCCATCAGCGGGCAGGAAGGGTTTGACTACCTGAAGCAGATCCTCCGTATCGACCCGCAAGCGGTAGTGGTATTCATGACGGCCTACGCGGATACGGGAAAAGCGGTGCAGGCCATTAAAGCCGGGGCTACTGATTTTATCTCCAAACCATGGGAGAAGGAAAAGCTGTTGGCTACATTGTCGGCTGCCGTCAAACTCAGCCGTTCACGCCAGGAAGTAGGACGGTTGCAGAATGAGGTACAGGCCCTGAAGGGAGACGATCGCATTCCGGAACTGATTGGCAACTCCCCCGCCATGCAGAAGGTAAAAGAAACCATCTACAAGCTTTCTGATACGGATGCCAACTTGCTCATACTGGGAGAAAATGGTACCGGGAAGGACCTGGCTGCACGCATGCTGCGTTTCTTCTCTCCCCGCCGGGAACAGGTCTTTATTCCCATCGACTTGGGAAGTATTCCGGAGCAGTTGTTCGAAAGTGAGCTCTTCGGGTACGAAAAGGGGGCCTTTACGGATGCCCGGAAAGCGAAACCCGGCAGAATGGAAACAGCTTCAGGGGGTACGTTGTTTCTGGATGAAATCGGCAACTTGTCCCTGCCCATGCAGGCCAAGTTGCTGACGGCCATCGAAAAGCAGTGCATCACCCGACTGGGGGCAGTCAATCCGATACACATCGATGTACGGCTGATTTGTGCCACCAATGCCAACCTGCATCAGTTGGTGGCAGAAGGAAAATTCCGTCAGGATTTGTTGTACCGCATCAATACTGTGGAACTTCACATCCCTCCTTTACGGGAACGTGGAGAAGATATTCTGCTGTTAGCTACACATTTTCTGAATCAGTACAACCGGAAATACCGCAAGGAAATCAAGGGACTGACGCGTGAAGCCAAAAACAAGCTGCTGAAATACGAATGGCCGGGTAATGTGCGTGAGTTACAGCACACCGTGGAACGTGCCGTCATTCTGAGCGAAAACGGACTCCTGAAACCGGATGATTTCTTGTTTCCACAAGGGAATGCCGCCGCGCACCAGCCTGCACTGACGGAAGAACTCAACTTAGAGAAACTGGAAAAGAATGCTATCGAACGGGCCTTGAAAGTGAGCACAGGAAACATGAGCAAGGCCGCCGAACTATTAGGAATTACACGTTTTGCACTTTATCGGAAACTGGAAAAATGGGGCTTATGAAAACGTATGGATACTACCTGATACTGCACATTTTAGGACTGACAGGTCTGATTATCGCAGGTGTTTTAGCCATGCTGCATGGACTGTGGTTCTGTACCATCATCTGCGGACTGTTGCTCATTGGCATCTGTTACAGCCTGTACCGCATACAAATCCGGCAGACTGAAACCATGTACCGGCTCGTGGAATGCATGAAACAGAATGACCTGGGACAGCGGGTTTGCGCACCTTTTGCCGACCCGCAGATGCAGAAGTTAGCAGAAGAACTTTCACAGGCTCTGAAGAACCTGCGCACCCGTATAGTAGATGAGGAGGTAAAGCACCAATACTATGAAATGCTGCTGAACAAGGTAGATACGGCCGTCCTCGTCACCGACCGAAGCAACCGGATGGAATGGATGAACAAGGCAGCCCGCGAACTATTGGGACACTGCGCCCATCTGCCCGAAGAAATCAGCACGGCCATTCAGGAAAACCAGCAGGTGGCTCACCTGCAAAAAGGAAACGCCACTTTCGACCTCTCCCTGTCGGTCACTCACATCCAGCTGCAAGGACGAACCTGCCGGCTGATTAGCTTGAAAAACATCCACGGCGCATTGGAGTACAAAGAAATGGAAGCTTGGCAAAAGCTGATACGGGTACTGACGCATGAAATCATGAATTCCATCACCCCAATTATCTCTCTGGCAGATACATTGAATGAACGAAGCCAGGAGCATCCTGATGATGCACGTACGCATACCTACATACAGCAAGGGCTACAGGTCATCTACCGCCGGGGAAAAGGCTTGCTGGAGTTTGTAGAAAATTACCGGAAACTGACCCGTATCTCGGCCCCGATGAAGACGGAAATCCCACTGGAACAGTTTCTTTCCGACCTGCAACGACTTTACCCGGAACTGGAAGTGCAGTATAAATGCCCGTCTTCCCAGCTCACCTGGTATGCTGACCGCACACAGATGGAGCAGCTATTTATAAACCTGCTGAAGAATGCCCGTGAAGCATGTGCCCATCGCTCCCATCCGGACATTCGCATCCAGGTAGAAACTCATGCCCAGGAACTCATTTTCGAAATCAGCGATAACGGAGAAGGTATGCTGCCGGAAGTGACGGAACGTATCTTCGTGCCTTTCTTCACCACTAAGAATAACGGTTCCGGTATCGGCCTTACCCTCTGTAAACAGATTATCAGCCTGCACGGGGGACAAATCAGCGTACAAAGCACAGCGGGGAAAGGAAGCCGTTTCCGCCTCTCTTTCCCCGCCGTATAAGTATATGGTTTAATTACTTATTTCATAACCCATTGCAGACAAACCGGTTTATCGGTATGGATAGTCTTGCCAGTATCCTGCAAAAGACCGGTTTCTGCATCACGCGCAAACACCTGAATCTCATTGGTATCCCGGCAAGCTACCAGCAGAAACTTGCCGTTCGGTGTAATCGTGAAATTACGCGGATGAATGCCCGTCAACTGATAGCCCACCTTGGTCAGTGTACCATCGGAAGGAGAAACCTTGAAAATAGCCACGCCATCTGCTTGCAGACGGTTGGAAGCATACAGGAATTTTCCATCGGGCGACAGATGAATATCCGCACTACCTTTCGCGCCCACCGTATCTGCCTTGATGACTTGCTGCTGTATCAGGGCCTTTCCATCATACGTCCACACCACTACTTCGCCAGACAGTTCCGTCAACAGATACGCATGTTTTCCCTGCTTGTCAAAACAAGTATGACGCGGACCTGAACCTGGAGCCAACTCAATATCAAAAGCAGCCGCTTCATCCAATAAATCCGTTCCTTTCGTTCCTGGAGTTTGTTTTACCGGAAAAGCGTGAATACGGTCCAGTCCCAAATCGTTTGCCAAAAGCAACTTCCCGTCGGGAGTGAAATACACACAGTGCAAGTGAGGCTGCTCCTGCCGTTCCTTATCGGCTCCTTTTCCCTGGAAGGAAATGACATGCCCCTCTCCTAACTTTCCATCCGCCAGACGAGGGAAAACCGTAATATTCGCTCCCATGTAATTGGCGGTCAACACAAACTTGCCATCCGGACTCACCGTAATATAACACGGTGAAGCTCCACCCGTAGACTGGCTGTTCAGCAACGCCAGCCCCGAAGTCAACGTATCCAATGCCAGCGCATTAGCCGTAAACCCTTTTTCCGTCTCTCCCACGGCATACACATGCGTACCGTCTTCCGTCGGCACTAAAAACGACGGATTCTCAATCCCAGACAACGTACTGGCCAGCACAGCCTCTCCCGTCTCCTGATTGAAGCGATACGTCTTTATCCCTTCTTGATCTGCACTTGCATAACTGCCCACCAGCATCAACAAAGTATCCGGTTCTTGTGACACATCATTTTCTGTAGAATTATTTTCACGGATCTTTTCCGCTGTCTTCAGATTGCTCTTTTTCTGCTTACCCGATTCCATGAGCATCTGAATCCACACTCCGAGTACCGCTGCCACTATGCATAATACAATATGGATCCATCTCATATTTACAGGAATCAGATAATAAATACAGCTTCCTGTAACCATACCGCCAAAAATGGAAGTGACAAAAATCGTAACAATGCTTGAAAACCAAATAAAGACTACTGCTACAAGCAGACCGACACCGATACAGACTCCCCACAGAATCACACTGTCCGGTTTCAGAAGATGGACTCCCACCAGTGCTGTCATCAGCCAGCATAACCAAAAACCGCCCACTTTTTTCTTCCATATACTTAATGCGGTCAGAACTACTCCCACTACCAGTCCCGGAATCCATATGTAATCCACAGCAAGTCCCGCGAAATATGCTGCTGCCGCTCCACCGACAGTTCCAGATACAAAGCCGAATATAACTGCCCACACTCTGACAAATTTCCACCCGGTCAGGCAGATTCCAATTCCTAACACGCCTAATACGATCAGTGAGATCAATTCTACCTGAGTCAGCACATGAGAGCTGTCATTAAACCCTGCCAGCAGTACATTAAAATCAAAATTTCCGATCGAATCCACAATCATTTTCATATTCATATACTCCACCTTCGTTCTTCTGCGATTCTTTTCCCCTTTGTTACCTCTTCTGATCTGAAGACATTCCCTGTTATATATTTTAGCAATTTTCACATTATAATACAAGATAATTGACTTATAATATCTCTCCCTTTAAAATAAAGAGGAATGCTGTTGACAATCGCAGACATTGAATCATATAAAGGAGAAATCATATGGAACAGTTAAAAATTCCTGAAGGCTATACCTCTCCGCTCACGATCCGTGAAACGGAAGTTGCCATCAAGGAAGTAAAAGATCATTTTGAACGTGCACTTGCAAAGAATCTGCATCTGACCCGCGTTTCCGCTCCTCTTTTCGTCCGTCCTGAATCCGGGCTGAACGATAACTTAAATGGAGTAGAACGTCCGGTTTCTTTTGGAATTAAAGAACAGAATGATGCTGCAGCAGAGATCGTCCATTCTCTTGCGAAATGGAAAAGATATGCACTGAAGCATTATGGATTCCACTCAGGGGAAGGACTCTATACTGATATGAGTGCCATCCGCAGAGACGAGGATACCGACAACATCCACTCTCTCTATGTAGACCAGTGGGACTGGGAGAAAGTTATCTCCAAGGAAGAACGCAACATGGAAACCCTGGAGTATACCGTCCGCAAGGTTTATGTGGCACTGAAGGATACAGAAGATTACATATCCAGAAGATACAATTACATCGAACCTCTTCTTCCGGATGATATTTTCTTCATCACCTCTCAGGAATTAGAAGATCTTTATCCTGATCTTTCCACAAAAGAACGTGAGACAAAGATTGCCAAAGAAAAGGGAGCGGTATTTATTTCCAAGATTGGCGGACTTCTTGCATCCGGTGAGAAGCATACAATATGGTTGGTTAATGACGGCTTCTTCACGTTCGCTAAATCCTGCGC
>OGXG01000904.1_pt1 | contig 15612 bp, 19 predicted proteins | sample 1576251 | NCBI WGS metagenome assembly OGXG01 (sample SAMEA3541533, study PRJEB24748) | human gut metagenome | biome: human gut; feature: human-associated habitat; material: faeces | place: China | collected 2012
TATTTTTATAAGTTATGTTGAGAAACTGAAGCTTTAAAGTGGCTGTTGGGAAAGCCGGTACAGTCCGATATTGAACATGTATGCAAAAAATGCTAGATGTGAAAGATGCAGCAAAGTGGTGGTTAACAGTCTGTCTGTGGTGGAGGACAGACTGTTAAAAATAAAGCAACAGGAAAGGACAGAATGGGTTCCCCACCGGGCGGAACCGTATTCCATGCCGTGCCTGTACTTCTTGGCGTTCTTGCTTTTCAGGTACACAGCCAGCCGCAGGCCGCCGCAGCAGCACAGGCCCACCAGCAGGTCCAGCGGGTGCAGGCTGGGCCACCAGCTGGCCAGCGCCACCGGCAGCGTGGAGAAGAACGAGAGCATTTTTGCCGAAGCGTCCGCACCCACGGCCATCCGCCACGCTTCACCGAAGTTGGTGGAGAAAAGCCCCATCAGGATATACGGCAGATTCAGCAAAATGAGCTTTTTGATGTTCAGCTGCTTTTTCATCGTTCCAGCTCCTTCCGCTTGTTCCGGTCCACGACGGCGTGTTTTACCAGTTCTTTGAACTGGCTCAGCTTTGCCAGCACGGACGGGCGCTCGGATTTCTCCGCCTTCCTGACCTTTTTCCCGGTGTACTCGGTAAAAGCAGCGGTCAGGGCATCCGCGTCCCGACCCTTGAAAAAGATCAGGTACTTGGGTGGGGAGCTGCTGCGGTCCTTCTTCACCGCATAGTCCACGCCGTATTTCCGGGCGATCTTCTCAAACTCCTTGATGGAGGGGTCGGTGATCTCGATGTTGGAAACCCCTTGGTTTTGACCAATCAGCTGTTTCACCGTCTGCTTGCCCTGGGGCTTCACAGGCGCGTCACGGCTTCTCTGCTTTTGCAGCTTCTTTTCCTTGCGGTGGGCAAGGTACTTGGTGATGGCGGCTTTCATCAACCGCCCGGTAAACTTTGTTCCGCTGACTACCAGCGTCAAAGTCCTGTTTTCCACTTCCTCCTGCATAGGTCATCGCCTCCTTTCCACGGATTTTGCAGGGGTGGCGCTTGATACTAAGGCGGGACCACCAGCCGCCGCAGCAGGTATTTCAGCATGGCAGGCTCCTTTCAGCGCAGCTGGTCGGAGCGGTCATAGTACAGATGGCCCTGGCGCACTTTGGCATGGCTGAGAATCTTGATGTGGCCCTTTTCCTGGTTCTCCAGGCTTTTCTGGTATCCGGCCTCCGTCAGAAACAGGCGGGTCCGTTCACCTTTCCAGCCCACCGGGGAATCGTCGGTCAGCACATCGAAGATAATCATGTGCCGGGTGTCCTCGGCAAACCGCTCCAAATCCATGTACTCATGGCCGTGGTAGTTCTGCGCCCCGGCTTTGAGGCGCATTTCCTCCATCAGCTGGCCCACGGTCTTACGCTCAGGCATGGCGTGCGCCTCCTTTCCCGCGTCCCTGGCCCTTCACGGTCAGGATACCGTCCAGGGTGGTGGCGGTGATCCGCAGGCGCTCGGCGGTGGCAATGTCATTCTTCACGGTCTCGTCGATGCCGTGGCCGCAGACCACCAGCACATGGGACCGGCGCAGGTAGTCCCGCGCCATATCCAGCCCGTCCTTGTGTTCCTGGGGAATCTCGTCTTTGAGGAAGGTAGGCAGGAACAGCACCGGGCAGATGGGCGAATACCCGGCATCGTACACCTGACGGCAGTAGGCCGCAGCGTTCTCGGCGTTCTCATACTGGCTGTTGCTCCAGGGAGCCGTAATGTAGGCAAGAGGTCGTTTCATGGCAAAATCCTTTCTCCCGGTGTTTTCGGGCAGCAGAAAAGCGGCTGTTTACCAGCCGCCTGCGTACATATCGTGGTTAACTTGTGCGGTGTAGTGGTTGCTGATCGTGGTCGGCGCATTAAACAGCACCGCAAGCAGATACTGCTTCATGTTGCGGATTTCGGTGGTATTGTTCCGCAGGCATTCCATGACAAACTCGATGTGGGAGCAATCCAGCTTCAAAAAACGGGAGCGGACCACCTCATGGGGGAAGTCGCTGCCAGCGATCCGGGTGGTTTTCCGCTTGGCGCAGACGGTCTCCACCATCAGCTCCACAATCTCGTCCAGGTCCTCCCGGTAGGTGGTAAACTCCCGGCACAGGTGGTCATACTCGATGTTCTCCAGAATCAAATCCCGATAACTTTCCATCTCTGAGACAGACATCGCATCCCTTCCTTTCCGTTCCGGCAGCTGTGCTGCCGCTGTTTCCCGGAAGGGAATGGAATCGGTACTTGATCCATAAGTAATTGATTTTTCTGTATTTGATTTCTCTATATTTAATTCTGCGGGCTTTTCCGTATCCGGTTTTACCATATCCGGGTTTTCCGTATCTGGTGAAGCCGTATCCGGCTGGGGCGTATCCGGGTTCTTCGGCTGTGGCTGCTCATATATGACATACTCCGTATCACTGATGCGTCCCTGGCGGTCACGCAGTTTGTGCCGCACAATGTAACCGGCAGCCTCCAATTCCCGCAACGCAGCGCCTATGGCATCCACGCCCTCCTTACAAATCTTTGCAAGACCACGGGTGGTGTAATTCCAGTCCTCTGGCAAAGACAGCATCATGGAAAGCAGCCCCTTGGCTTTTAACGACAGATTTGCATTTCGTAAATGATGATTGCTCATCACGGTATAATCACGGGTCCGTTCAATGCGAAAAACGGCCATCGACCTCACTCCTTCCGAATTTTGGGTACAAAAAAACCGCAATCCTCATTTCAAAGAATTGCGGTGTTCAGCGCTTTTCAAATTTTCTTGCATAGAACCAAAACAGCGGCTTTTGGGGACGCGCCTCTGTAAATGGCTCCTCCTGGGCGAAAGGAAGTGTTTGCATCACGCGGTCAATATCCGTTGTATCCATGTCATGCTGAGATTTGCAATCTTCCCGGATTGCTTCTTGAATTTCCTTTACCGTACACATAGTCATTCCTTTCCTTTCGTTGTATGGGTTTATGAGCGGCGGCGTTTTCCCGGTTTGAAATCGAGGATATGTCCCTCAATCACACGAGCGTAACGCTTGATCTTGATCTCCCGGCGCTGCTGGCTTTGCAGGGCGGCCTGATACCCGTCCTCAGTCAAAAACAGTCGCATTTCCTCTCCGGGGCTGCCGTAAGCTGTGCTGGGACGCAGGACGGAAAACTCGATCATCCAGCGGGTATTATCCCAAAACCTCTCTACGGCGAGAATGTTGTGTCCTTTCAGCTCACGGGCTGAAATATCCCTCATAGGCGGCTCCTTTCATCGTTCCTGGTCTCTCTGACGCTTTTTCTGCCATGCCTCCAGCAGCTTGATGATGGTTTCCTGCATCCGCTGGGGCGTATAGCTTTTAGGGAAATACTTCCGCAAGGTGTCAGAGGTAAATGTCACTCGGTCCAGATCGCTTTTCTTTTCCTCACCCATGATGACACGCATCATATCGAGGGTCAGATGCCCCTCCTGACTGTATTTCTTGAGCCGCTGGGCTTGAGAAAGAGAAGGGGTAGCCTGTTCGCTGTCCATCGCGTCCAACAGGTCTACCTGTTCCTCCTTTTTGAGAAAGGACAGCTCATAGGCAGGGTTCAGGGCAATCTTCTTTTCATCCACCATATCCATCAATTCAGGAATCAGCTCTGTCAGACGGATAAATCTCTTAATCTGTGATTTGCTATCTGGACTGTTCTCCGCGATTTTTTCTGCCGCAGTCAACTTCGGCCCAACTTGGGCCGAAGTTAAATCCGTCCTGGCTCCTTGGTGCTTAATGGCATCCAGCTTCATTTTATAAGCAAATGCTCTTTCACTGGGGAGCAGGCTTTCTCGTTGTAAATTGCTGTCAACCATAATGATTGTAGCGGCATCATCATCCAAATCCCGAACAATGACCGGCATGGTCTCCTTTTCTGCCAGTTCACTGGCTCTGTGCCGCCTGTGTCCGGCTACCAGCTCATAACCGCCCTCCGGGTCCGGTCGAGCAATCGCCGGAACCAGAACGCCATACTGCTTGATACTGTCAGCGGTCTCCATCATGGCTTCGTCATCCTTGACTTTGAATGGGTGGTTCTTAAAGGGATGCAGTTCAGACAGCGGAATCTCCTGAATCTTTTCCAGCTTTGCATCCTGACGGCCTTCTTCGGTGGAGAACAGATCATCTACCGAGGCCAGCTCTATTTTTTTCGCGCTGCTTTTCAAGTTTCAACACCTCCTTCGTCAGATTTTTGTAGCCCTCTGCCACCTTGCCGCCGGGATCATGGGCAAAAATGCTTTTTCCCTCGGCGCTGATTTCCTTTGCCCGGACAGAATGGGGAATCTCTGTGCCGAATACTTTGATCTTGCTGCCATAGGTCTCACGCAGGAGCGCGGAGATCTCTTTGGCAAAGTTGGTTCGGCTGTCCACCATCGTCAGCAGGATACCGTCTATCTGGAGCTTGGGGTTGATCTGCCGCTTTACCTTGTTTACCGTGGAGAGCAGCTGTTCCAGCCCTTTGGCGGGCAGATACTCCGCCTGAACGGGAATTATGATCCTGTTTGCAGCGGCCAGCGCATTGACTGTGAGCATCCCCAGGGAGGGCTGGCAGTCGATGAGGATATGGGAGTATTGCCCCTTCAGCGTGTCCAGATATTGCCGCAAGATAGTCTCACGGCTCATGGCGTTTACCAGGGATACCTCCATACCGGATAACTGGATGTCCGCAGGCATCAGGTCAACGCCTTCTGCATGATGCAGAATACCTTCTCCGGGGCGTATAGGCTGATCCATCAGAATTTTGCCCATTGCATCGGACAATGTAAATGGCAACTTGTCCGGTTGCGGATTTCCCAGGCTGATTGTCAGGCTCCCTTGTGGGTCCCCGTCGATCAGAAGGACTTTCTTTCCGGCCTGCGCCAGCCCGATTCCCAAGTTGGCACAGGTCGTTGTCTTGCCAACGCCGCCTTTCTGGTTGGCAATGGCGATGATTTGCGTGTTCATTGACTTCACCTCATTTCTAATTATTGCTGTTGCTTCTGGAAATAGAAAAAGCCGCCACTTCAAAATTAACAGTGAAGTGACGGCTCTTTCTATCGCCGGAATACGAGTTCCTGAAATGAAAAAAGCACCCAGTCATTTTATACTGAGTGCTGTATCAAATTCATATTCAATTATTCAAATTAGGTCAAACTATGCCAAACTGCCACAGCCAAAAACGAGGGGAAAGAGGGCTGAAAAGTAGCCCCCAAAACACCCACAAAATCGGCTCTCGGTTAACCACTTTGGGCACCACTTGACCCTCTTTTTGCCCTCTTTTTGGCCGGTTAACCACTTGCGGACCACTAAAAATTGGGTGAAAACGGCTCTCGTTTTGCTAAATTTGGTCAAACTATATCAGCCCGTTTAGATACAGTAAAACCCCGGAAAACCTTGATTTTCCGGGGTTTTTGAACCATTTTGATACGGTTTGAACAGCAGATTATCTCTTGCTGAACTGAGGCGCGCGACGTGCAGCCTTGAGACCGTATTTCTTACGCTCTTTCATACGTGGATCACGTGTTAAGAATCCAGCAGACTTAAGAACCGGTCTGTACTCTGAATCTACCTGAAGGAGTGCACGAGCGATTCCGTGACGGATTGCTCCAGCCTGTCCTGTGTATCCACCACCACGAACGTTAACTAAAACGTCGAACTTGTCAACTGTCTCAGTTGCAACTAATGGCTGGCGAACAACTACCTTTAATGTCTCAAGACCAAGGTACTCATCGATATCTCTTTTATTGATTGTAATCTTTCCTGTTCCAGGTACTAAATATACTCTAGCAACAGATGATTTTCTTCTTCCTGTTCCGTAATACTTTGTAGTAGCCAATTTACTTTACCTCCTATTAAAACTCTAATGTCTCAGGCTTCTGAGCTGCATGTTTGTGATCTGGTCCAGCGTATACGAATAACTTTGTATACATCTGACGTCCAAGAGGTCCCTTTGGAAGCATTCCCTTTACAGCGTACTCGATAACGCGCTCTGGGTGCTTGTTCATCATCTCTCTTAATGTTGTCTCTTTCATACCACCGATATAATCTGAGTGATGATAGTAAATCTTCTGGTCTAATTTCTTACCAGTAACCTTAACCTTGTCAGCATTGACAACGATTACATAATCACCTGTGTCAATGTGTGGTGTAAAGATTGCTTTATTCTTTCCTCTTAATACTTTAGCAACTTCTGATGCTAAACGTCCTAATGTCTTACCTTCAGCGTCTACTACGTACCATTTTCTGTCGATTGTAGCAGGACTAGCCATAAATGTTTTCATCGGTTTTCCTCCTTAAATGATTCGATTACTTTTAATGCCGATGCCTCTTGAAATCGCGTATGTCCGGACGCCACTTCCTTTTTGACATCTTATGGTCCTCTGTTCCATCTCAGATGACTATCATTATCTATACTAAATGGTTGCCGGGGCTTTGGCTTCCATTTATCTACTTTTACAGACCTAGATATTATACTTGCGTAACCGACTGTTGTCAAGTGTTTTTCACCCTTATTTTCGGCTTTTTCTTTAAACTTTTATTTTAAAACTGCATATATACAAAATCAGCCGGATTCACTCCCGGTCCGTAGTAACCGAATATTATTACTATAAAGATGCCAAGATATATTATCGCCCAGCGAAGCGGCAGCTTTCTTGAAAGTATGAAATCGCGCATGTCGAGCTTTTTATTTTCCTCAACGAAGCTGATAAAGAACCACAGCAGCGTACATATTATAAGTAAAAGTATATCGTACTCATCCAGTCCGCATGCTCCTAGATTCAAAATGATGTTGTTTATTCCAAGCTCGCTGATATGAAAATCCGTGACCGATTTAAAAAGCATGTGAAATGCAGTCGACGCATTTGCTGCTATGTCAAAATAGTAGCCTACCAGTATGAGCATAAAGGTCCAAAACACTGATACAATTGTTGCAAAGATGCCCTTTTCCCTTAGGCCGGTCAGCTTAAAAAAGCCGCCTGCCACCTTTTTGTTTACCGGAGCAAAAAGCTCTGCAAGCATGATTACAATGCCGTTCCAAAGTCCGAAATACAGGTATTTCATATTGGCACCGTGCCATACTCCGATGACGATAAATGTGATGACACTCGCGATGCAGCCCGGCAGCACCTTACTGATATGCGCACCAAATCTCGGCTTTAGCCATTTGCCAAAGTTCAGGAAACGCTTTGAGATTGAAAGCGGGTAGAAGATATAGTTTCTGCACCAGTCTCCAAGAGTCATATGCCAGCGGTGCCAGTACTCTGTGAGTGAGCGCGAAAAATACGGATGGTTGAAGTTTGTTGACATTGTTATGCCAAACATCTCCGCAATACCGCGCACTATATCGATTCCTCCCGAGAAATCCGCATATAGCTGCAGCGCATACACTACTGCCGCAAAAAATACATAAGTGCCCGAAAAATCCATCGGCTTATCCATCACAAAATTGATGATATTTACCGCGCGGTCTGCTATCACAAGCTTTTTCATGACTCCCCAGAGCACCAGAAGCGCACCCTTTTGCAGATTTTCAAGTCTTAGGGAATGTCCCTCGTAAAGCTGTCCCGCAAGCTTATCATATATCGCAATCGGTCCCTGTATGATCTGTGGGAAAAATGACACGAACAGCGCTACCTTAAGGAAATTCTTTTCAGGCTCGACAATTTCCCTGTATACATCCATCACATAGCCCATGGACTGGAAGGTGTAGAAGGATATGCCAAGTGGAAGCAAAAGTCCAAGCTCGCCCGCATATGGTATATATTTAAGGAATGCCAGAATGCCGAAATTGCAAAGCAGCGCAAACAGCATGACTGCCACTCTCTTTTTTCTGCCCTTTTCCTTGTATTCCTTTCTGGTCTGCCTGTCCCAGTCCTCCTTGTGGCTTTTTACGATGGCATTCTGCTTCTTTAACAGCTTGTCAATCCATATTGTTGAGCCATAGGTGGTGCATATTGTAAAAATGATAAACAGCACATACCACTTACATATAATCACATAGTATGCCATGCTTCCCGCCAGAAGCACATACCAGCGGTATTTCTTCGGAAAGCAATAATATAGTACAAGCAATACGATTACAAATATCGCATATTTTAATGAAATGAGTTCCATTTTATTTACTCCAAATCTATTTTTTAATGTAATACTGCCAGACATACTTTAATTGACTGGCAGTATTTATTTTAAAGGCCATACACTATCATGCTATTTTTTAACCGGGGTATTTAACTCCTTTACAGGCTTTGCATCGTTGTTCGTATCTGCTACCTTATTTGTCGCAAGGCTTGACGAAAAATTATAAGGCAGATAAACGGACATCTCAAAATAATGATTGCCCAGACTCAGATCCGTATCCTTTGCGCAGGCACTTATCACCTTGTCAGCGCGCCTTGTGCACTCGCCCCATGCACTCTGAAGCTCCGGTGAGTGGTCTGCATTAAGCCTGTAATTATCAGACAGATATTTTCCCATATATGCAGTGAATTTGAGGCTTCCATTTATATTCAGGTGCTCTGAATTGTAGAAATCCTCCCTCTCATTGATTCCGATAAGTTCCTTATCGCCTTCAAAGCTCACAAAATCATAGCCATAAGACTCCACCAGCTCCTTCACGTCGCAAAGCACCTGTGGATTCTTTACCTTCTTCTCATGAGGGAACCTCGCAAAAAGCACCTTTTCCACCCCCTGTGCTTTACAATACTCAAGCAGATCAGTCATATACGCTCTGCTCTTGTCGGTAAAATAGAGCTTTTTCTGCTTGCCTGATGGACAATCGGAATATTTTGCAATAGATGAAAATCCCTTCATGCATGATGTTTTTGCAAAATACATTCCAACTCTTGTGGCAAAGGTGTGTGCACACTTGCCTATATCCTTCCAGTTGCTATGATGCAGCTTTAAAGGATTTGTAAAGTTGTCCTGCTCATCCTTTGGCACAATCTCTTGTATTGTATCAAACCTGTTTTCCTTATTGTGGATATTGTCTATCCAGCTATGCAGCTTTACCGTCCTGTCGTAATAGCTGTCATTTTGTAAAAAGCCATTCACTTCAAAAACCACAACCTTCGGATGCTGTCTGGTGAGAGCTTCTCTGAGCATTGATTTGTACAGGCTGCCGGGCACTCCTGATACCCCAAGCGAGTATGATGTGTATCCATAATTCTTCCAGGCCTCGGTTGCGCTGTAATCAGCGTATACCTCGCTGGCTCCTATCATCATCACATCAATTGTGTTCTTCGGCTCCTTGTAAAACCCCTCTATAGTCGCAATATTGACAGCATCCGTCATCTTAAAAAATGTCGAGACAAACGAAAACAGCACGACAAATACCAGGGCAAACGCTCCTATACGGATTACCTTACGATGTCTGCCTTTTCCTTCGTCTGTGCTGTTTATGGGTTTGTTTTTTATAATTTTCTCTTTTACTTTTGTAAATCTCATAACCGTCTTCATCTCCAAGCTTCTTTTTACCGTACCGTGTATTAACTGTAACGACATTATAGCCTATTATTGAAGCTAAAAACTGATATTCCAAAAATCTTAATATAATATTAAAAATCTAAAGCTGTTACTCGTACTTGAGTCCTATCATTGTAAGCCCATGGGCCGGGGCTGTAGGACCTGCTGCTGCCCTGTCTGTTGCGGCTATTATGTCCTTCATCGCATCTGCCGGCATATCGCTTCCACCTATCTTCACAAGTGTTCCTGCGATTATGCGCACCATATTGTATAAAAAGCCGTTTCCTGTCACACGTATTGTGATGATGTCACCGACCTTTGACACCGTACAGTCATATATCGTGCGGACTGTGGTCTGTGCCTGCGAGTTTGCCGAGCAGAAGCTTGCAAAATCATGCTCTCCTATGAGATATTTTGCAGCCTCACTCATCTTTTCTGTGTCAAGCGGATAATGATAGAAATATGTGTCAAGCCTGCGTGTCGGATTTCTGAACCTCGCATTTAAAATGCGGTATTCATAGGTTTTACGGCTCTTTGAGAAGCGTGGATGAAAATCATCGCTTACCTCACATGAATCGACCACCACTATATCCTCCGGCAGCTTCTGGTTCAGTGCATACGATATCTTTTCCGCCGGCATGCGGGTATTGGTGTCAAACATACACACATTTCCAAGTGAATGCACTCCTGCATCGGTGCGGCTTGCTCCTGTCACCTTTATATCCTCCTTTAACAGGCGGCTCAGGTGCTCGTTTAATACCTGCTCAATTGTTATGCCGTTTGGCTGTATCTGCCATCCGCAGTAATTTGTGCCATCGTAGGCTACAATCATTTTTACACGCATATATCTCTCCTGTTTTGCCTGCACTATCTATTTCACTATCTGAAAATAAGATTGCCCAGATTCACCGGCAGAAGGATTCTAAGCACTATCACAACCGCTAAAAACGCAAATATGAAAAGATATGCTATTTTATCGTCCTTTTCATATACGAGCGGCTTCATCTTTGTCCTGCCCTCTCCGCCATTGTAGCATCTGGCCTCCATGGCCATTGCAAGGTCATCCGCACGCCTGAAGGCCGATACGAAAAGCGGCACTAAAAGAGGCACCATGCTCTTTGCTCTTTTTATGATATTTCCATGCTCAAAATCAGCACCTCTTGCCATCTGTGCTTTCATTATTTTATCCGTCTCCTCAATAAGGATTGGAATAAAACGAAGCGCTATAGACATCATCATGGCTATCGCATGCACCGGAACATGTATTTTGTTTAAAAAGCCCAGTGATTTCTCAAGACCGTCCGTGAGCTGGTTTGGTGTGGTGGTGAGTGTCATGAGCGAGGTTCCTATAATGAGCAGCACAAGTCGTATCATCATGGTTGCTGCATTTATCAGTCCGGTGTCAGAAATGTGTAGTATACCGTACTCCCAGATAGTGTACTCTCCCTGTGTGAAAAACACGCTGAAGCATGCTGTTAAAAGCAGTAGTATTATAATGGATTTGAGTCCCTTTACCATGAACTTAAAGGGCACCTTTGATATCTTTATAACTGCGGCAAGCGCGGCAACTATAAACAGCACACCGGCTATTCCCTTGTAGGAAAACAGCGCAATAATATATATAAGTGTTGCGAAAAGCTTTACTCTTGGGTCCAGTTTATGTATTGGCGACTGAGCCGGATAATACTGGCCTATGGTAATATCACGAATCATTTTTGTATTCCTTCCTCATAATTTGTATCAAAATGTCAGCATTGGTGAGCTATTTAAAGGCTTTTAGTATTGAGTCCCTCGCCTCCGCAACTGTCGTTGCCGAAAGGTCAACCGGTATGCCCTTTTCCGCCAGATCATGCATCAGATATGTGACCTGCGGTGCTGCAAGTCCGACTGCCTCGAGCTCCTTGTAGTGTGAGAATACCTCCTTCGGCACTCCGTCAAACATCACCTCTCCTGAATTCATAACAATGATGCGATCCACATACTCCGCAACATCCTCCATGCTGTGTGATACGAGTATGATTGTGATACCCAGATCCTTTTTCATCTGTAAAAGCAGTCCCAGTATCTCATCTCTGCCCGCAGGATCCAGTCCCGCTGTCGGCTCATCGAGTATAAGTACGTCAGGGTGCATTGCAAGTACTCCAGCTATGGCTACACGCCTTTTTTGTCCTCCGGACAAATCAAACGGCGGCTGATAGTAGAGATCCTCCGGAAAATGTACATTCTGCAGTGCCTCATAGGCTCTTAGCTCCACTGTTTTCCTATCGAGCCCCTGATTTTTCGGTCCAAAGCATACATCCTCAAAGTTGGTTGTCTCAAAAAGCTGATGCTCCGGATACTGGAACACCATCCCCACCTTGTGACGCAGCTTGCTTAAATCATAATCATTGTCATATATATCCTGTCCATTGTAGTATATATGACCGCTTGTCGCCTTCAAAAGGCCGTTCATATGCTGGATAAGTGTGGATTTTCCCGAACCGGTGTGACCGATTATTCCAATAAACTCTCCATCATTTATCTCAAGGCTTACATCCTTAAGTGCCTGCACCTTGTAGGCTGAGTCGGCACTGTAGCAATAGTTTATGTGATCTAGAATTATTGACATATTTTCTCCCGCCTATCTGTTTTTCAGCGCAACAAGCGCATTTACAAGTTCTTCTCTCGTCAGGATTCCATCAGGGATATCAAGCCCTGCCTTTTTGAGCTCATCGGCTACCAGTGTCACCTGCGGCACATCAAGCCTGTGCTCCTTCAGCTCGTCCACCCTTGAAAAAATCTCACGCGGTGTGCCATCCATGACCACCTTGCCCTTTTCCATGACATAGACATGGTCTGCGCCGACCACCTCCTCCATGTAATGGGTGATGAGAATGATGGTCACGCCCTTTTTCTTATTGAGCTCATGTGCTGTGGCTATGACCTCCTTGCGGCCGTTTGGGTCAAGCATGGCTGTAGGCTCGTCAAATACTATGCATTTTGGCTCCATTGCCACAACTCCCGCGATTGCCACACGCTGCTTCTGTCCTCCGGAGAGCTTGTTCGGTGAATGTGTGCGGTACTTTGTCATACCGACAGCCCTTAGTGCATAGTCCACGCGCTGCCAGATTTCATCTGTCGGCACACCGATATTCTCAGGTCCAAAGCCCACATCCTCCTCCACGACATTGGCGATAATCTGATTGTCGGGATTCTGGAAAACCATACCTGCACTTTTCCTGACAGGTATGACATTCTCTTCCTTTGACACATCCATGCCATCCACCCATATGGTGCCGTCGCTCGGCGCAAGAAGTGCATTGATATGCTTTGCAAGAGTTGATTTTCCTGAACCATTGTGACCGAGGATTGCAATAAACTGTCCCTCTTTTATGTCGAGGTTTACGTTGTCGAGTGCTGTAGTGATTGACTCTACATTGCCTTCCTCGTCTCTTCGTATAAATTCATGTACTAATTTGCTTGTTTTAATTATGCCCATTTCTTTTTCCTAAAAATCTACCGTATTTACAATTATCATAGCTGTTAAAGCCCAAATAGCTGCCAAAAATATGCGCTTTGCCGCTTGATTTAGTCATCCCAGCTCAGGTGATGAAGCTCTCCCTCAAGCCTCATATGATCAAAATTATTCTGTCTCAATGCCTCGTAGAGCACGATAGCTACTGAATTTGACAGATTAAGTGACCTTGTCTCACCTATCATCGGTATCCTGATGCACTCATCCGGATGCTCCTTTAGTATCTCCTCCGGAATGCCTGCGCTTTCCTTGCCAAACATAATATAGCAGTCTGGCTCAAAATGAGCATCAGAGTACACATGTCTGCCCTTTGTTGTCGCATAATATATCTTTGCGCCCGGATTTCTCTCAAGGAAATCCTCCCAGTCCACATATGTGGTGACGTCGAGGTCCTTCCAGTAATCCATTCCGGCTCTCTTTAGTGCCTTCTCTGAAAGTGAGAATCCAAGCGGCTCTATAAGATGAAGCCTCGTGCCTGTCGCGACGCAGGTTCTTCCGATATTTCCTGTATTTGCCGGAATTTCCGACTCATGCAACACTATGTTCAGCTTTGCCATTTTGTCTCCTGTCAATTTAAACTATTTATTCTCCATCCCGGCGCGAAGCTCTGTGACAAACTCCTCAATGCGGCCGAGCGCCTCCTTTAAATCATCAAGCGAATATGCATATGATATACGTAAAAAGCCCTCACCGCACTCTCCGAATGCAGTTCCCGGAACCACTGCAATCTTCTTACTGTTTAGAAGCTTTGTGGCAAACTCATCGGATGTCATGCCAAACTCCTTGATGCTTGGGAACGCATAAAAGGCCCCGAAAGGCTCAAAGCACTTAAGCCCCATCTCCTTAAAGCGGTGAAGCACATAGCGTCTGCGGCCGTTGTATTCCTCCCTCATCTGTGCAACATCCTCATCGCCGTTTTTCATAGCCTCGACAGCTGCATACTGGCTCGTGGTCGGCGCACACATGATTGCAAACTGATGAATCTTTAGCATCTGCTTTAAAATGCTCTCAGGTGCACATGCATATCCAAGCCTCCAGCCTGTCATGGCATAAGCCTTGGAAAAACCGTTTATAAGCACTGTGCGCTCCTTCATTCCCGGAAACGATGCTATAGACACATGCTTATCCACATATGTAAGCTCAGAATAAATCTCGTCACTTATCACAAACAGATCATGCTCCTTAACCACCTGAACAATTGCTTCAAGATCTGCTTTTTCCATGATAGCGCCTGTAGGGTTATTAGGGAAAGGCATGATAAGTATCTTTGTCTTTGGAGTGATAACAGCCTCAAGCTCCTCGGCTGTCAGCCTGAAATCATTTTCCTCCTTGAGCTCCACAATCACAGGTGCGCCTCCTGCCAAAACAGTACATGGCACATATGAAACATAGCTTGGCTGTGGGATAATCACCTCATCTCCCGCATCGAGCATGGCGCGCAGTGCAATATCTATAGCCTCGCTGCCGCCGACAGTTACCATGATCTCTTTGTTGTAATCATATGTCATGCCGTATCTTCTGTCGAGATATCTTGCAATCTCAACCTTTAACTCCTTAAGTCCGGCATTTGAGGTGTAGAAGGTGCGTCCCTTTTCAAGGGAATATATGCCCTCATCCCTGATATGCCACGGTGTGTCAAAATCAGGCTCACCTACTCCGAGCGAAATCGCATCCTTCATCTCGCTCACTATATCAAAAAACTTACGGATGCCCGATGGCTGGATAGTCTTTATTGTACTGGATAAAGGGTCTCTCATTATGACATAATTCCCCTTTCATCGGATTTGACAGGTGCCGCCATGATAGTTCCATGGTCCTTGTATTTCTTCAGAATAAAGTTTGTCTTTGTCGAAAGCACCTGATCCAGTGTGGAAAGCTTATCTGTCACAAACTGTGATACCTCGCGCAGAGTCTTGCCCTCGAGTGTGACCATGAGGTCGAAGCCGCCTGAGATAAGGTATACCGACTTCACCTCAGGATAATTGTATATACGCTCGGCAATCTTGTCGAAGCCCATGCCGCGCTGTGGTGTCACTCTGACCTCTATCATGGCTGTGACCTTCTCAAGGCCTGCCTTGTCCCAGTCAATCAATGTGTGATATCCGCAGATGACATTCTCCTGCTCCATAGCAGCAATCTCGTTTGCCACACTTGCCTCATCCACACCAAGCATGATTGCAAGCTCCTTCAGGTTTATCCTGCTGTTTTTCTCTATAAATGTTAATATCTTTTCTCTCATGATATATATTCTCCTGATTCAAATATATTAGTTGAAAACCTTGTATATCTCGTCAGTCTGGGCAGTCTCCAAAAAACGTCTCTCCTCGCCGGAAATCAGCACTCTGTCGTTTGAATCGGTTGTGGCACCGACTATAACAGCATTTTGTCCTGTTTTCTCAAGCTCTCTGACCACGCGGGTACCATCTGCAGCTATGATTATCAGACTTCCTCCTGACAAAAGCTTATACGGGTTTATATCAAAAAATTCACTTATTTCAATCGTATCCTGCCTGATAGGGAGCTTCTTTAAATCGATGTCAAGACCAATTCCCGAAGCCTCTGCCATATCCCAGAGTGCTCCAAAGATGCCTCCCTGCGAAGCGTCATGGATTGCCGCCACACCGGCGCCAATCGCGGAT
>OGXG01000907.1_pt1 | contig 15576 bp, 14 predicted proteins | sample 1576251 | NCBI WGS metagenome assembly OGXG01 (sample SAMEA3541533, study PRJEB24748) | human gut metagenome | biome: human gut; feature: human-associated habitat; material: faeces | place: China | collected 2012
CATCTTCGGCATCGTGCATGTCCATCCCACGGTGGTGGTGAACGCTTTTGTCATGGGCCTGGTGCTGGCCTTCATCTACCTGCGCACCGATTCGCTCTGGTCTGCGATCATACTCCATGCAATCAACAACGGCATAGCCTACCTGGCGCTGATTGCCGGACACGGTAATTCCATGCTGATCGACATGGTCGGCAGCCGGACGCTTTACGTGCTGTTTTATATTGCGGCGCTGGCTGTCTTCGCCGTTTCGGGTTACATGATGCTCGTGTCGCTGCGCCGCCTGAAGGCCGAGGAGAAAAATCGCGGCGCGGCGTAATAATCTGGGCGGAGGCTGCGTTAGTTACGAGTAAAAACAGTATCTTTGTCCTCCGGATTATGACTTTGCGAACGAAAATAGCGGTCGTGGCGGCTACATTGTTCCTGGGCGGTTGCCAGGAACTGCCCGGCTATTTTGCCAGCGATACCACGCTGGCGCGGGCGGGCGGCAGCGAACTGAAGATGCGTGATGTCGAGTCGGTAGTTCCGAAAGGGGTTACGGGCGAGGACAGCGCGGCCTTCATGAAGGTCTATATCGACCGCTGGGTGCGCAAACAACTCAAATTGCAGGAGGCCGAGATCCTTTTTTCCGCCTCGGCGGACGATATCGACAAGATGGTCGAGGAGTACCGGCAGGCGCTGCTGATCCGCAAGCTGGATCAGCATTACGTCGACCGCAGCATCGACACGACCTTCACGGAGAACGAGATCGCGGCCTATTACAACGCCCACAAGGCCGATTTCCGGCTCGACCGTACGTTGGTCAAAGGGCGGATCGTGCAGTTCGGCGAAGGGTACCGCCAGGCGCGCAAATTGCGGGAGCTGATGGGGACGAAGAGCGAAGCCCGGCAGCAGGATTTCCGGGACATATGTGCGAAGAACGACTTTACGGTCACCGATTTCAGCGACCAGTGGGTGGATTTCCCGGAATTTCTGAGTTACCTGCCTACGCTCCGGTCGCAGAACTACGACCCGGTGCTCGCATCGACGGCCGTGCAGGAGATGCGCGACAGCCATTCGCACTACTATTTCCAGATCGACGCCGTGCGCCGCGAAGGGGAGCTGCCAGTGCATATTTAAACGTAAACAAATAGCTTTTTCCCACGCGGGAATCCGTAAACAGATCTGCATAGTTCCGGAATCCGACATAATCGTACGTTCCGTATCCTTTATAATTGGTAAAACTGTAAATCACACCTTTGATCATTGGAAGTGTATTGAATGCAAAAAATAAGATCACAACCGGTATGACAACCGCCCAGAATGTTTTGTCCCTGTTTGACATTTTCTTTTTCATTGTGCATCCTCCTGTTCTTTCTGATAATCCTGTACTTTCCGAATCAGATCCCGGTTATAGCGCTTCCAGCCGGAATCAAATTTTTTCAAAAACTTTTCCTGTGCATTATCGCTTGTATCCAGCAGGAACGTCTGGATCATGGCATCCACACTCATCTCACTCGGATAATGGTGATCCTGATAATCTGCCATGCGGTTATTTTCAATGTAAGGACGCATATCCTTAAGTGTTTCCGGAATTGCAAAATCCCCATCCTTGCAGGCAATTCCGCCCTGATCATCCAGATAAATCTGAATGGTCTCATCGTCATACAGATATTTTAAAACTTCATATGCTGCTTCTTTGTTTTTGCATGCTTTCATCACAGAAAACTGTAAATCAATTCCTGAATTTAATACATTGTCTGATTCCTCATCATTTGCAGGAAATGTAAAAGAGCCGATATTCATATCCGGATTGACCGATTTGATCTGCGGGATCGCATAGCTTCCGATCGGATACATGGCAGATTCCCCGCGGGCAAATGCTGTACAGGCATCGTTATAACCGTATGCATACGGATTTTTTTCGGCGTAATCCAAAAGCGCACGCATCTTTTCTGCTACCGGTCCATACGTATCGGAAAATGTGGTATTTCCCATATTTACCTGATTGCAGGTGTCCGAATCGGTAAGTCCGACTGCCAGCGCATTCCACGGAGCCAGACAGGTCCAGGTATCTTTAAATCCCAGATACAGCGGAAGTGTTCCGCTCTGTTTTATTTCATCACACAGTGTGGTAAATTCCTGCCAGGTGGTCGGAACTTTCCAGCCATTTTCCTCAAACAGATCTTTGTTATATAAAATTCCTGCCGCGTTTGCCACATATGGAAGTGCATACGTGCCATCCTTTGGAATAAACTCCAGTTCCTTATCCATATCCAGATATGCCTGTTTTACGGTCTGGACTTCATCCAGATCGGAAATATCCTCAAACAGATCTGCATCTAAAAAGTTGGAATAGTTGATGTCTCCTCCGATTGCGATGATATCCGGATAATCCTCCCGGATAAAACGTGTCTTTAAAATGGTCATTGCTTCATTTGGAGATGAAATCGTCAAATGAATGTCATCATGTGTTTCATTGAACCGCTTTTCAATTTTTTCAAATGCCTTAACTGCTTCTGGTTTGTAGGAAACCACTTCAATCTCCGTTTTTCCATCCGCCCTTTTTTCGCTTCCGCATCCAGCAAGTCCTGTCATACACATACCAAGTGCAAGCACAGCCGCAAGACCACGGAAAATATTCCTTTTTGCCATATTCCTCTCTCCTTTTCTTAAATATATCCGCTTGCCTTTTTGATAATCTAATTATAACATACCTTTATGCGTCCTTAAATACCCATATTTTTTTAATTTTATACCTAAATGCAATATTTTGTGCTATAATAGATACTAATATCGCATTTTGGTATATACGGAGTGTTTTATGAGTAATACATTTTTTAATATTTTTCCAAATGAAAATTTTATTGATCTGTGCATGTATCAGTTTGGATACGAACAGTGTGATCCCGGTCATTCTTTCGGACCTGCAACACGCAACCACTACCTGTTTCACTACATTCTTTCCGGAACCGGAACACTCATGGCAGACAATTCCAAAGGAGAAACACGGACCTATTCTGTAAAAAGCGGACAGGGGTTTATGATTTTCCCGGGGCAGATCAATACTTACATTGCCGATGAACAGCTTCCATGGGAATATATGTGGATCGAATTTGACGGCTTACGTGTAAAAGAGGCTTTAAGTGTCACAGATTTGTGCAAAGACGCGCCCGTTTATCATTCCCATTCCAAAGAATTACGAAAAAAACTTGCCGATGAAATGCTTTATATCGTCAATCATCCGCAGGAATCCTCCTTCCATCTGATCGGGCATCTGTATCTGTTTTTGGATTATCTGCTGCAGTCGGCAAAATCAGCAACGCTGATCTCCAGTGGGCGCATGAGTGATTATTATATAAAAGAAGCGATCAATTATATGGAACAGAATTTTCAGAATACTATTTCGATTGAAGATATCGCTGCGGTATGTGGCATCAACCGGAGTTATTTCGGAAAAATCTTCCGCAACTCGACCGGTCGCTCCCCACAGGAATTTCTTATGAACTACCGAATGGTAAAGGCTACGGAATTATTAAAGCTGACTTCCTTATCCATTGCAGATGTCGGCTCTGCTGTCGGATACGAAAATCAGCTTCATTTTTCCCGTGCATTTAAAAATATTTATGGTGTTTCCCCTCGGGAATGGAGAAAACAGAACAAATAGCTTATGCTTCCTGCTTCTTTGCAGTAAACAGTTTCTTCAGACAGCTGAATGCAACCAGCACACCGAGAACCATCAGAAGAATAGCCACGATAAACTGCAGACCGTCTACCAGGAAAGTTGCCTGACCACCGGCAATATTGGAAACCAGTGCAATGGTCTTCTGGATCAGTGCGGTAAACGTAACTGCCAGCATAACAAACATCGGTATGTAAAGTGTCCAGCCGGTTCTTCCGGTTGTCTTTAAGAATACCGCAAGTGCAATCAGTACAAGTGCTGCAAGCAGCTGGTTCGCAGAACCAAACAGTGGCCAGATATTATTGTATCCGCCAAGAGTCAGTAAATAACCAAAGAATAAGGTAATAATTGTTGCAAAATATTTATTGGTCAGAACTTTCTGCCAGCCCGGCATCTTGGAAGTGTCAGTAGTATCCCCGTAAAACAGCTCCTGAAACGACATACGTCCGATCCGTGCAACAGAATCGAGAGAGGTCAGTGCCAGTGCAGATACACACATCGTCATAAATACGGTAGCAACCTGTACCGGAATACCGAATTTTTCGAAAAATCCTGCAACACCAGCAGAGAAAATAGAAAACGGAGTGCCCTCCGGCTTGGTTCCGTTTACAGCGACCGCACCAACTACAACGAGTGCAACGACACCAAGCAGAGACTCTACCACCATGGCACCATAACCGACCATCGGCATATCTTTCTCATTACTGATGGTCTTTGATGATGTTCCGGAAGAAACCAGACTGTGGAATCCGGATACCGCACCACAGGCAATCGTTACAAATAAAGTAGGAAACAGATAACTGCCATCTACATTAAATCCGCTAAATGCGTTCAGCTTCATGGTCGGATGCTCGGCAATGACACCGACAACAGCACCAATAATCATACCGAGCAGCATGAAAGTGGTCATGTAATCACGCGGCTCCATGAGCAGCCACATCGGCATAACCGATGCAAGGAACAGGTAAGCCATTACAATGTAGATCCAGGCTGTCTTTGTTGCATACATTGGAAGTTTCATACCAATGACAAACATAACAACCAACAGAGCGATTGCGACAACGGCGCGCACCCACTCTTTCATCTTTCCGACTTTTTTCTGGATCAGACCAAAAATGATTGCTACGACGATAAACAACATGGAAATCGATGCTGCAGCGGAATTGGCATAGCTTGTTGCCTTTGTCATTCCCTCGACACCTTTTCCGACAAATGTTCCGGCAACCATATCGGTAAATGCTGCCATAACAAGCAGTGTAAACAGCCAGCAGAACAGCATAAATAATTTCCGTCCGGTTCTGCCGATGTATTTTTCGATGATCATTCCCATCGATTTTCCTTCATTCTTAACAGATGCATACAATGCTCCGAAATCCTGTACCGCTCCGAAGAACAGACCTCCGATTAAAAGCCACAGCAGTACCGGAACCCAGCCGAATACCGATGCTAAAATCGGTCCGGTGACAGGTCCTGCACCTGCGATCGAAGAAAACTGATGAGCAAATACCGTCATTTTGGAAGACGGAACGTAATCCTGTCCATCCTCATGTGTGTAAGCAGGGGTTTTTGCCTTTGGATCAAGCCCCCATTTGTTGGCAAGCCAGCGTCCGTAAAACAGATAACCGGCACCAAGTACCACAATTGCAATTAATACGATAACTAAACCATTCATTGTTTTTTCGCCATTTGGCGACTCCCTTCTTAAAGATTCACAAAGAGTTCAGACATACAATAAAAAACCTCCGTCTCTATATACCTCTTATCAGTATATAAAGACGAAGGCTTATGTTATGCTTCCGCGTTACCACTTTATTTGCCGTATGAAACGACCACTCACTCTCATCTCAACAGACTCCCCTCTGCAGAAATAAGGTTCCTGATAACGGTAGAAAACCGGTGATGCTTACTGTCCCACACAGGATTCAGCACACTGCTCGCAGAGGATGGTCACCATATCTGTCTGTTGTCTCACACCGCCCGACAACTCTCTGGAAAAAAGTATATTGTGATCGTATTCCGTTCTATGCATTTGCTCTATGACTCTTCGTTAACAAAAAACATAGCACTTGATTCAACAATTGTCAATACACCTTTCAACTATTTTTTCTTTTTTCTTGCAAGAACGACACTTTGGATCACCAGGAACAGACAAAGCATTGCTGCAATTGTGATACCTGTCCACCATGCCTGATCCAGTCCGGCGGAGGAAACAATATTCTGAATCGTACTGAGGGAGAGTACACCGAAGAATGTTCCAATGATGTTTCCGACACCGCCGGTCAGGAGTGTTCCACCAATAATGGATGATGCAATCGCGTTCATTTCCATCCCGCTTGCATGTGTTGCCGCACCGGAACCGACATGCAGGAAATATACATAGCCTGCAATACCGGCGAGCAACCCACTCAGCAGATGCGCAAGAAAACGTGTCTTTTTAACGTTAATTCCAAGCATAAGAGCACTCTGGCGGTTACCTCCAACCGCATAAAACGAACGGCCAAGCTTCGTCCAACGAAGCATGACAAACATAATCACAACGATCAGGATTGCCACAATCACACCGATTTCCACATATGCATTCACATATTTGCCAATACGGTTGACAGATCCCATTCCCGGAACAATTACACGGGTATCTTTCAATTTCACAAATGCCTCATTTTGTACATTGAACGGATCTGTATGTACGATAGAAGTCATACCTCTTGCAAAGAACATACCTGCAAGTGTTACGATAAATGGCTGAATATCCAGATACGCTACCAAAAATCCCTGTACCAGCCCAAATCCAAGACCAATGGCAAGTGCAATCAGGAGAGATACAAACACATTTCCGCCCTTGAAATCCAGATATACCGCGCAGCACATACTTACAAGTGCAACGACACCGCCGACTGAAATATCAATGCTTCCGGTAATCATAACCAGACTAAGTCCGCATGCTGTAATGATCAATGCGCCATTGGCGTTTAAAATATTAAAAAATGTCTGTGGTTTTAAAAATCCGCCGCCCTCAAAAATCATCGCGCCGATATACATCAGGAAAAATACAACGATGGTGATTGTCAAAAGCAGGTTGGCATCGGAAAGTGATACCTTTTTTAAGGATTTTGATTTCATATTAGCCTACCTCCTTTGCATTTCTTACTTTCATCTTCTGTGAAAAAGATGCAAATTTTTCCCGTACCACCGGAGCACTGATGACAACTAGGATAATAACAACAATTGCCTTATAAGCAGAGATTGCTTCGGATTTTACGTTGAACTTATACAGTGTTGTAGTTAAAAACTGAATGACATATGCACCCAGAATAGATGCCGGCAGATTAAATTTGCCACCGCTTAATGAATTTCCTCCAAGTGCTACTGCAAGGATCGCATCCATCTCAATATCTTTTGCAATAACAGAATAGTTAATTGTGGAAATACGACTTACTTTGATCAGTGCTGCCACTGCCACACAAAGTCCTAAAATAACAAAGCTCAAAAACTTGATAAATGCCGGATTTAATCCGTTTAATCGTGAAGAACTCTCATTAATACCGACTGCCTGCGTATACAAACCAAGGCTTGTAAATTTCATAACCAGTCCCATAACGATCATACATGCTACCGCAATAAAAAACGGAGTCGGAATTGGAATTCCCGGAATAAAACCACCAAAGTATCCAAACGACGGATCGCTGATTACCGGAAGTTCGTTATTGTTGATCCATGCTGCAATGGAACGCCCTGCAGTATAAAGAATCAGGGTTGCTACCATCGGCTGAATCTTAAATCCGGCAACAAGAATACCATTAAATGCACCAAAGAGCATAGCTACCACGCAGCTTACGAGAAAGGCTACAATGATTGGAGCCTGCAGATGATCCGGACGGGAATTTGTGCCGCAAAGTACACGAAGGATAACCGAACCGGCAATCGCGATACCTGCACCAACAGAAATATCCTGTCCTCCGGAAGCTGCTGTAACTAACGTCATACCGATTGCCAGAATGGCAAGTTCTGAGCCGTAGTCCAAAATTGTGATCAGATAACCGGATAATACATGATTTCCGGCGCTGTTTACGTCCAGTGTTATTTTATAGAACGATGGATCGGCGATCAGATTAAATACCGCCAGCAGCACCAGGGCCACGATCGGAATCAGAATCTGCTTTCCGCTGAACATATCCATAAAGTTCTTTTTTTGTAATGTTCTTGTTTTAGCCATTCTTTTTTTCACCTCCGGCAATGGTATCCATAATCTTGCTCTGCGTTAAGTCTTCACCTGAGATTTCGCCTACTTTCCTGCGATCGCGCATAACGATCAGACGGGAGCAGGTACGCAGCATTTCATCTGTTTCCGAAGAAATAAAGGTCACACTCATACCCTCGGATGCAAGCTTTAACACCAGCTTTTGAATTTCAATTTTTGTTCCGATATCAATGCCTCGCGTTGGCTCATCCAGGATCAGATATTCCGGATGTGTCAGAAGCCAGCGGGCAAGAATTACTTTCTGCTGATTTCCACCGGAGAGAGATTTAATCGGTGTATCCGCCGATGCCGTCTTGATTTCCAGCAGCTTGATATATTCGTCCGCAAATTTGTTTGCCTGCGCTTTGCTGAACGGACGGAAGAAACCGCGCAGCACCTGTGCTGCAAGAATGATATTATCGCGGACGGAGAGGTCTCCAACGATACCATCCACCTTTCGGTCTTCCGGCAGATAAGCAATTCCGTTTTTCATAGCATCTATAGGTTTTGTAATTTTGATTTCTTTTCCGTTCTTTTTGATCTTTCCACCAATGATACGGTCCGCACCAAAAATTGCACGCACACACTCACTTCGTCCAGATCCCAGCAGACCGGTAAATCCATTGACTTCTCCTTTTCTTATATAGAAATCAAATGGTTTGATGCCTGCGTTACTCTGTAACTGTTCCACTTCAAATACCGGTGGAACATTTTCATCCGCATGATATACCTGCGTCTCATCTTTGATCTGCGCCTCATCGTCCAGCTCTTTGCCCAGCATCTTTGCTACAAGCTGCACACGTGGAAGTTTTTCAATCTCGTATTCTCCCACCAGTTTGCCGTCCCGCAGCACGGTGATACGGTCACATACCTCATATACCTGATCCAGAAAGTGTGTAACAAAGATGATTCCTACACCTCTGGCTCTTAAGTCTTTCATTAACCCAAACAGCTTCTGCACTTCTTTATCGTCAAGAGAAGACGTCGGCTCGTCAAGGATAAGCACCTTACAATCCATGTCTACAGCCCTGGCAATGGCTACCATCTGCTGGATTGCAATGGAACAGTTTGCCAGCTGCTGTGTTGCTTTTGCCGGAATATCGAGTGATTGCAGAATTCTGTCTGCATCGGCGTTCATTTTTTTCCAGTTCTGCATTCTTCCTTTTGTTCGTCCGATAAACATGTTTTCTGCTACCGACAGATTCGGGCAAAGCGTAATTTCCTGATACACGGTACTGATTCCAAGATTCTGTGCATCCTGCGGCGAATGAATTGCCACTGCTTTGTCGTTTCCTTTGAGGAAAATTTCTCCCTCATCTTTTTCATATACGCCGGTCAGCACCTTAATCAATGTAGATTTTCCCGCGCCGTTTTCACCCATCAGCGCGTGAATTTCTCCTTCACGCAGGGAGAAATCAACCGCCTGCAATGCCTTTACCCCTGTAAAGTTTTTGTGGATATTTTTCATTTGTAATACAACATTTTCTTTCACCAGCTTATTCACCCCTTGCTTTTTTGGTTAGAAAACGCGGCGCTGCGTTTTCCTCATACGCGGCGCCGCGCCAAATACTTCCTGTTTTGTTTAGATACCGTATTTATTTACATCATCCTCTGTGATGGTTGTTGCATCAAAACCTTTCTCATCCATGATGATGGTCTTCTCTGTGATTTCCTCATTGTTCTGTAATTTCTGGATAACATCGGCAATGTAAGAAGCCTGGAATGGATTACACTGTCCATCATAGTTCCAGTTCTGATCTAACAGTTCCTGTAATGCCCACTTGTTGCAGTCAAATCCCATAACGACAACGTCTTTGCCAACACCGTGAGAAATATTTGCTTTGTCAAGAGCGGCAACAGCACCCTTTGCCATATCATCGTTCTCTGCATAGATAACGTTGAATTTCTCTCCACTGTCGATAACGGACTGTACGATCTGCTGTGCTTTTTCTGCATTCCACTCTGCAGTCTGCTCATTTACAATGTTCCATCCTTCAGCTGCTGCTGTATCTGTTAATGCTCCGGATCTTCCTTTCTGTGCTGCAGATCCCATAACACCCTGAATGTGAATGATGTTATACTCATCAAGATTCTGTGCCTTTAACCAGTCACATGCAGTCTGTCCTTCTTTATCCATATCAGATACGATTGATGCTGCATACAGGCTTTCATCTGCATCGATAACACGGTCAAAAAGAATTACCTGTGTTCCTGCATCCTGTGCATCCTTTAATACGGAATCCCATCCGGATGTGTCTGCTGCGGAAAGAAGTAAGTAATCCACACCATCCTGAATGAATTTCTGTGCTGCTGTAATCTGTTCATCGTTCTTTAAGCTGTATGCAAATGATGCATCGTAACCGTTTTCTTTTGTAAACATGTTCTTCATGTCTTTATCGTTTGCGGTACGATATCCGGACTCGTTTGGATCATTGTTAATGATTCCGACCTTAATCAGATCTCCGCTCGAACCACTGCCGGCTGCTGATGTATCTCCGGCTCCGTCCTTTGTATCGGTAGCCCCGCAGGCTGCCAGTCCAAGTACCATCATTGTTGCTGTCAACATTGCTAAGATTCTTTTTTTCATACCCTTTTACCTCCCAATATGAAATCTTTTGTTTGCTTGTGCATTTACTATACCATTCGTATTTTTCTGTTTCAATCCGATTTATGCCTGTTTTAGACGGTTTGTAATATGTTTACAATACATATTTTATATGATATCATCTAAAAAGAATACAAATTTATTTTTATGTGGAAAGATCTTTGATTTGAGGTGGAAAATCTTTTGATTTATGGTATTTTCTGTAATTTCTGATGAGATTCTGTCTGAAATCTTATTGGTGAAAACGATAAATTTCTCTGGAAAAGTGGATTGTTTTTGAAAAAGGTAAAATTTTCTTTGATAAAAAAAATAATTACACGCCTGTTTCCATCAAAGAAAGGAAAAATTTTATGGCAATCAAATATAAATGGCTGGCAGGACGTCTGCGCGAACAATTACCGGATTATACAGCCAATGGAATTCACCGGCTTCCAACCGAAGCTGCCATCAGCCAGCGCTATAAAGTGAGCCGCCAGACCGTGCGGCAGGCACTGTCCGTTCTGGAACAGGAGGGATTAATCGAAAAAAGGCAAGGAAGCGGGTCCTATATCACGGGACGCAGCCGCGGAGAGGACCGGATCGACCTTCTGCTCTCCAGTGACTCTGCTTATTTGTATCCGATGCTTTTGCATGACATCAAAAAAACACTTGCAGCACAGGGCTTTTCCACGACTGTACACATCACGGAAAACACCTTTTCCACAGAACATACTCTTTTACAGAAGATTCTCCACCAGCCGCCACGCGCCCTGCTTGTGGAAGGTGTAAAAACCGCGCGCACGAACCCGAATCTGGATCTGTACCGTAAACTGCAGAAAAAGAAATGCCCTGTTCTCTTTTTACAGGAATCCTATCCGGAACTGACCAATTGTCCATGCGTCACCATGGATGACTTTGGCGGTGGCATTTTGCTCACCCGGCATCTGCTCGCCACCGGCCATACCCGCATCGGTGCGATCTTTCCTGCGGATATGCGTTCCGGACTTTTGCGCTGCCAGGGGATGCTGCATGCCCTGCGGGACACAGATGCACTTCCGGAAGATTCCCTGATATGCTGGTATTTTTCCGATGATCCGGACTATGGCATACAAAAAGCGATGCAGAAACTCATTTCTTCCTGCACCGCTATTGTCTGTTATAATGATACCATTGCCTATGCACTTTGCCGTGCTGTCTCAGACCTGCCACAGCCACCGGAGATTACGGTTGCCTCCTTTGACCACAGCTACCTGTGCCACTTTGGACACACAGAGTTTCTCTCCCTGACCCCGGCCGAAGCGCCTGGCAGCCGCGCCGCCGGGGTTCTCCTCCACCAGCTGCAGGGGATTTTAGTCTCTTCCACAGAAATTTCCTGGAAACTTTAAATACCGCTGCGGTATTCACGCGGACTGCACCCCTGCGTCTTTTTAAATACAAAACTGAAATAATGAGGATCTTTGTACCCCACCTGTGCGGCAATTTCCGATGTCGGAAGTTCCGTACTTTTCAGTAGCTTTTTTGCCTTTTCCATACGTTTTTCCGAAATATATTCGGTAAATGTCTTCTGCATATTCTGACTGAAGACAGAACTTAAATAATTAGCGCCCACCTGTACCTCGCACGCAACGGTACCCAGCGATAAATTCTCACTCGTGTAATGCTCATCAATATAAGCAAGTGCTTTTTTTAACGTTTTACTGCTCAGATTGGTGTTCTGTTCATCACGCAGATCGATTGCCGTCTGTAAAATACTCAGGAAATATTCAAATACCTCGTCCTGCTGCACATGCACATTGGTTCCGTATTTGCCGATATGCGCCAGAAATTCTTCTTTTGTCACACCGTTTCGCTCCATAAACGCAATCGCCGTAAACCGGATATTAAGCACAACATAGTCACGGAATATCACGGAATGTATTACCTCGGATATGCTCTGCAGATAAGACTCTACAAAGTTGTATACTTCTTTGCTGCTTCCTTTTGCCAGAAATTCCGAGATAATTTCCGGTGACATTTTTGTTGCATCTACTTCCGCAATCTGCGTGTCATCCTGCGCCCCGGCAAACTGGGAGCTGCAAAATAGAACAGGATAATCCAGAAAGCCCAGTTGGATAGTACAATTGCCAGTCCGCTGAACACAGACCCTTTCTTGCGAGGCGTTTCTTTTGCAAGTTTCTCTATCTTTATATGAGTAGGATTTTCGTGCAGGAACAGCACCAATACCAATGCATAGACAATACCCACAATACCAAACCAATGGAAAGTAAGCTGCCAGGAGAAAGCGGCCGCCACCGTTGCGCCGAAACCTCCGATAGCCTGTCCGGTGTACAGACCGGTCATGTGAATACCGATGGCCAGAGAGCGGGATTTATCCTGATGCCAGTCGGCAATCAGTGAAAGTGCTGAAGGAATATATAGAGCTTCACTCACCCCCATGGTGGCACGCAGCCAGTAAAGTTCATGGAAATCAGTTGCATAACCCATCAAATAAGTCACGGCAGACCATACAAAAAGGCTACCGACGATTAACCATTTACGACTCACCCGATCAGCAATAACACCGGCTACCGGACTCATAAAGCCGTAAATCCACAAAAATACAGCCATCAAAGCTCCAAAAGCCTCAGCCTTATTGAGCTCCACAATGTCCACTTTCATTGCTTCCTGCATAGTAGAAAGCATCTGGCGGTCCATATAGTTGAGAAGTGCCACAACCCACAAAAGACCTACCACCACCCAAGGATAGATTTTCTTGTTTTTCATTTATATTAAATCAATTCGACTGCGCAAATATAGGAACTTAATTTAATAACACAAATAGATTTAATGAAATATTTTACGATATAACGATTATTTTTTAAACAGAGGTAAGAATTAAAACAAGATGCTGTTATTGAAGCCTTCTTTAAGGTAAAGTAAGTATAAATCATTTAAATTTCATACAGAATAAAAGAGGGAAAGAAGACCGGCATCCTGCAAAATTCCCCTCCATAAAAGTATAAAAAAAATAATTCGGCGAACTATTATATTAATAAATCACCGAACAATTCATAAATTAATTTATTATATCAGGAAAGAGAGTCACTTCTTTGCCAAATCGTCCATTGTCTTACCCTCGTAAGCACAAATCGCCTGTTTATACTCCTCGGCTATCTGCTTCGGCTCTTTGGTTGCAATATCATAACCCACCATCACTGTACGGCACTCACATTTTACCTCCTGCGTATCCGTTGTCACAGCACGTTGCAGCAATGTGAAGCTTTTATGCCCTAACTGAACAACAGCTGTCTCTATTACCAAATGGTCTGAAAAGAATACAGGCGCATAGAAGTTGGCATTGATATTTGCTACTACAATGGCCATCTTATTCCAATCCGCACTCCCCAACACATCTTTTATATAAGTTGTCTTTGCCAAATCATATAAAGAAAAATAAACCGAATTGTTCACGTGTCCGAACTGGTCTACGTCACTGAACCGTATTTGTACCGGCATCGTATGCCTGAATTTTATTTCCTCTCCCATAGTTATGCTTATTAATTTCATTCAAATATAATACTTTTCCTAATAAAAGAACACTAAATAAGAGATTATTCTTACTTTTGCGTTCAATTTATTTAAAGTGAAACCATTAACTTAAAGAATAGACATGGATAAGAAGTTTAGCAAATCCACCCTTTGCGTACAAGGAGGATGGCAGCCGAAAAAAGGAGAACCGCGCGTTTTGCCCATTTATCAAAGTACAACTTTCAAGTATGATACCAGCGAACAGATGGCTCGTTTATTCGACCTTGAAGATACGGGCTATTTCTATACCCGCTTGCAAAACCCGACCAATGACGCAGTGGCGGCAAAAATAGCTGCATTGGAAGGTGGTGTGGGCGCCATGCTTACTTCATCGGGACAGGCTGCTAATTTCTATGCCATTTTCAATATCTGTCAGGCAGGTGACCATTTTGTATGCTCGTCTACCATCTACGGCGGTACTTTCAACCTCTTCGGAGTCACGTTGAAGAAGCTTGGCATCGAATGCACTTTTGTCAATGCCGACGCACCCGAAGAAGAAATTGACAAGGCTTTCCGCCCGAACACCAAAGCATTGTTCGGAGAAACCATCTCAAACCCCAGCATCGATGTGCTCGACATTGAGAAGTTTGCACGTATTGCCCACAAGCACGGGGTGCCTCTGATTGTCGACAATACTTTCGCCACTCCCATCAACTGTCGTCCGTTTGAATGGGGAGCCGACATTGTGACTCACTCTACCACCAAATATATGGACGGACATGCCACCAGTGTAGGCGGAGCCATCGTAGACAGCGGCAATTTCGATTGGGAAGCGCATGCCGACAAATTCCCCGGACTGACTCAGCCGGATGAATCTTATCACGGACTGACCTATACCAAAGCTTTCGGCAAAATGGCTTACATTACTAAAGCAACAGCACAGCTGATGCGTGACCTCGGTTCTATACAATCACCAGAAAATGCCTTCCTGCTGAATCTGGGACTGGAAACGCTGCATTTGCGCGTACCTCGTCATTGTGAAAATGCACAGAAGGTTGCCGAATGGCTGGAAGCTAATCCAAAGGTTAAATGGGTAAATTACTGCGGACTGAAGAGCAGCAAATACTATGAACTGGCTCAGAAATATATGCCAAACGGTTCATGCGGTGTTATTGCATTCGGATTGAAAGGCAGCCGTGAAGATGCTATCAAGTTCATGGATGAACTGAAACTGGCATGTATCGTAACACACGTTGCTGACGCACGTACCTGCGTGCTTCATCCGGCAAGTCATACTCACCGCCAGCTGACCGACGAACAGCTGATAGAAGCTGGAGTAGCTCCAGATCTGATTCGTTTGTCAGTGGGTATCGAAAACGTAGATGATATCATTGCCGATCTGGAACAGGCTATGCAATGTATTTGATTTTCGGCAGATAGCCACATGAATAATCCAAGAGGTCGCTTCAGTATTCTCACCAAGTCTACTGGAGCGACTTTTTTGTAAGCATTCAATATCCTTGCTATTTTTTATATGAAGTCATCTAAACTAATGAATTCTTAACATTTTCTTAGGAGCAGAACGACAAA
>OGXG01000909.1_pt1 | contig 15553 bp, 7 predicted proteins | sample 1576251 | NCBI WGS metagenome assembly OGXG01 (sample SAMEA3541533, study PRJEB24748) | human gut metagenome | biome: human gut; feature: human-associated habitat; material: faeces | place: China | collected 2012
GCTGGTGTACACAATAACAGTAAACTTTCTGTTGATGCACAGTGTCAGCTGTGGACAGGCAACATAAATGTAAATGGTGCAACAGTCAATCTGGATGGCATGACATATGTGGCGGATGACATGACATTAAAGGGTACAGGCTCAAATGTCACACTTGGCAAGAATAATAAGAATAACAATGCAAAGTACGTCGGCTTTGGCAACGGAGGTGCTGACAAGGAAAATCCTGTCGCAGGCGATAGCTCTGCTATTATCATAAACGGCAGGGAGGCATCTCTTGATATGTCAAATATCAGGGAGCTTATGTTAGCAGGAACTGCATATATCAATACACAGGCTATTGTAAATTCAAGTGGTGTGGGTACACAAAACAGCAATGTGGCTATGGGTGAGTCAATCTCTGTAAAGGGTGACCAGATAGCATACCTTGTGCCGCCTGAGTGCATAGGCACAAGTGGAAATGGTGCGGATGCCAAATCGCTTTACAACAAGAATCCACTTTCCTATAAGGAGTACAAGGATATTACTGCAACCGGACATGATCAAACAAAGTATACTGAGATAAATGCCAATGTGGTCAGCACAAAGACAGGTAAGGCTCTCTCGGCATATATGCCGGAGTCAAAGACAATCGACAACTGTATAAAGAAGGTCTTTGTTCCTTCTACTGATAATAATGATGATGGACTTGTATACTATTATGTCAATCTGCCAACGAATAAGGCTGCTGAGTATTACAGAGACTATTTTGGCGCAGACAGTGACAAGCTCAATAGATACACTAAGTTCTATACTGACAGCATAAAGGTAAATGAGGCAGCAAGCATCTATACTGCCGGCAATTACAGCATCTACGATGGCAGCAATTTAAGCCTTTTGAAGGGCATAGCTGATGGTGTGGACATGGATGCACAGTCGGATGCTTTACAGCGCACATATACTGCACTAAACTCAAAGCTTTTGACAAATTATGCGGATTTACCGACAAATGCAGCAAGTGTTTCGCTTTTTACAAATATAGTTAACAATACCAATTTGCAGAAGATAGTGCCAAATTCCGGTAACAAACATATATTTGAGACTGAGTATCAGGGAAAAAAATACCAGGCAATTGTCAAAAACGGTAACTACACCTATGATGCAAATGACAAATCACACAATGTGGATATAATTGTTGCTACAGGAAATGTGACACTTGATGCTGACTTTACAGGTACTATAATTGCAAAGGGCAGGATAATCGTAAACAAAGAGCAGTGCGAGATTGATAATGGTACACAGGAGGTATTTAAGGCATTGCTTCTTGAAAAGGTAAGTGATGCAGACGATGCACTGCACCTGTATGATGTGTTCATGGATGGTGCCAACTATCTGGGTAATGTTTCTGCTTTTTCAAACAAGAAAGAGGCGGATACAAAAATAGATTATGCTACACTCATTACATACCAGAACTGGACAAAGGAGTAGAAAATAAGCGGTTTCCAAGACACAAAACAGCTGCGAAATATTTATATTTGACATATTTTGACGATATATACAAGGGAGGAATCCAATATGTTTGTAAAAGTAAAAAAGAATAATGGTGGTTTCTCTCTGGTGGAGCTTATAGTAGTGATAGCGATATCTGTCGTACTGATAGGCGCGGCAACCATATCCATTCGCTCGGTCATGGGTGTTGAGGTGAAGCAATGTGCCAGAAATATTGAATCGATAATTAACAAAACAAGAGTTACCTCTATGGGAAAGGACAGCGCAGTTCTTAAGATATACAAGGCATCAGATGGTGCCTACTATTATAAGATGACTATAAATGGTACGGAATCTGATCCGAGTAAAATCGGAAAGAGCAGGATTGAAGTATACTATTCCATGAATGATGATTATAGTGGCAAGACACAATTGAACGTCTCTGACAGTATAGAGCTTCAGTTCGACAGAAGCTCAGGTGCACAAAAGCCGGATACTAACGGCAAGTACTGCAGCCGTATCTGGGTTCAAAAAAACAGCACCGAGAAGGTTATCACGATATACAAGGAAACCGGCAAGGTGGTATGTGAGTAATTTACATAGTTAAATGCAAAATATTTTATTTTGACGCAAGGCTGTTATAAGGTTTTATGATGAAATCGGAGAGGAAGATGAACCATGAAGATTTTAAAGCGCATGAATAAATCAAATAATAGGAAAAACAGTGGCTTTACACTTGTTGAGCTTGTCATTGTCATGGCGATAATGGGAATACTCGGACTGGCTGTTACAGGCTTTATCGGTACGAGTACGAAGCAGTATAAGTATGCTACAAAGGACGTAGACCTGCAGTATGAGGCACAGCTGACCATGAATCAGATAGGAAATCTGATAATTGATGCGCAAAAGGGTGTTAAGTATGAGCCTGCTACGGTGGCAGCCCCGGTTGAAGTGGCATCAGTAAACCCTGAGGCAGGTTATATTGCAACTGCATCAGCGGAAGAAGCGTCATCCGAAGAAGCATCATCTGAGGAAACATCATCCGACAGCAAGCTGATTATTTACAACAAGGATTGTACATACAATATCATATACAGACCATCAGAGCACAAAATCTATCTGCGAAAGGATACACTTGATCCTGCAACAGGTGCGGTGAAGGCTGATGGTCAGGGCAAGGAGTCACTTATGGCAGAAAATGTAATAGGCTTTACACCTGATTTAAGTGAGGCAGAAAGCAAGAATTCTGTCGGACTTGTTGTGGACTTTAAGGCAGGAGACAAGAAGTATACTTCAAAGCAGAACTTCACTATGCGCAATAAGGTACCGACCGGAGCAGACGTGGAGTATGTGGCACCGGTAGAGCCGATTTCTGTACATATATATTATGGTGGCAGAGATGTTTCTGGTCAGAGCATTTCATATGTCAGAAGAGATAATAGCAATGTCCTTGAATTTACATCTAAAATATTGGGTGGAAATAATCCAAGCCAAGAGGTTATATGGTCATACACCGGCAGGGCTGCTGATGGGAATGGAACAACGTTTAATTCTTCCGGAAATACAGCAAAATTATCTATCGCAGAGAATGAAACATCAAAGCAGTTTGTGGTTAAGGTGACTTCAAAAGAAGATACTTCCAAATATACATCTGTAACGATAAATGTGGTTGATACACGTAATTGGCTGACTACGGAGGGAATATATGGACTTAATGGAGGAAATACTGAAAAAACACATATAAATCCGTATGAGGTAAGAAATAGTGGTATAGCATATGATGTGAATAACTTTAAATGGCACATTGAGACTTATTCGTTGGAAAATGGAATAGAAAGTCCAAGTAATGATATAGAGGAGTTTGCAGGAGAGCAGGCTGATTATAAAGGTGGAAAAATATTTACATACCATATAGAAGACAGTTGGGTTTTTGGGCATGAACATGAAGCAACCAAGGAACTAAGCATGACATCAGAGGTCAGTATTCCAGGGAAACATTATAGAATATATGTTTGGGTAACCTTGAAATCAGATCCGAGTATTTCTTCTAATGTAGTTACTTTTAAATATGACAAATAACAAAAGGAGCGATCGCAATGAGCAAATTAAGAAAAAAAATAGTGGTTCCAATATCGCTCACACTTACAGGATGTCTCGTTGTGGCAGCTTTTGTGCTGAATGACAGCCTTACAAAGGTCGATGCAAATGTAGCGTTCAATGGAATATCTGATATAGTCAGCTCACATGGCAAGGACAAGCCCTTCAATATAGTGGAGGTGGTGCCTGACAAGAAAATGGCATCCATCGGTTATCTGATTGATGGTCAGGAGCCTGACGACTGGTTTGGAACACTGTCAAGGATGTCTGACAAAGATGGTGCAGGTGTACAAAAAAGGTCTGCTTATATGGAGGAACTGAAAACAAAGCTTGCGCCTATTACTACCGAGAAAAAGGATAACACAAAGCCTCTTTATTATGAGCCGTATGAGGAGAGCTATGTCAGTCAGGGCGATGACTGGACAGAGCTTGCCCTTGTAGATATGGACAGAATAAACAAGGGTACCACCGGTTATAAGATGACAGAGCAGGCGGAGGGAGATTATAAGTTCAATACCGATTACCAGCTTGCTGTAAATGAAGAGGGACTGCCTACAGGTCATTACAGACAAAATGTTGACCATTATGTTTTCATGCAGGGCGAGGATGAGACAGAAGATGGCTCTGAATCTGTGGATACAGGTAGTACTGGTAATACAGGCAGTACAGGAAGTACTGGAAGTACCGCGGATGGCTCTAATACAGAGACTGAAAATGGCAATCAAATTAAGGCACCCGGAAAAAGAGGCTACTACAGTGTTGCGTTTTCGGCTGTCAAGCTGCCGGATGGTATGACAAACACCCAGTATCTGGTAGAGACTGATAATTCACAGAAGGCTGATGGAAATACAGACAGCGGTACAAATGGTAACATCGATAGCAGCACAGACAATACGACAGATACAGGCACAGGTGACGATGCCGTTGATAAGCATGTAGTCTATGCTATAAAGAGTTCATATGCAATCGTTTCCGATGAGAGCATGCAAAATATAGCAAAATATGACCCAAAGGCATATATTTACAGGAAAGACAATTCAGATATCACATCACCATATGAATTTGTTGCAAGAGCTGACCGGATGGCAAGTCTGCCGGATGGCAGTAAGCCGGATTATGAGAAGTATACATACTGTACGGTTGAGATGGAGTATGTGTCTGCAGATAAAATCACTGATGACGAGACCTACTACGAGGTGAACACTGAGGTACCTATTGAGTTTAATTACGATGAGACCGGCGAGTATGGAGCAGTGCTTGATTCACAGAATCCATACGAGAAGATAGATGGCGTCATACCGGACAATCAGCCGGCAGGTAAGACCGGCGCAGATGATATTTCAGATGATGCTTCAAGAGCTGATTCTGCTACAGAGAATAATGATGGTAACACAGGCAGGGTAATCCTCACTGATACAGACGGATATTTTGATATAGTTAAGGACAGCCAGACATATACCTATGTGGGTAATGGAAAAGGTGACTATATAATGGAGGCTGATAAAAAAGGCTCGCTTGATTATCCTGTAAATACTACACACATATATTATAAGGGTGGTTTCAAGAACAATAACTGGTTCAGAACAGGTGTATTCAATCAGGAGGGTAAGACAGGCGATGATGATAAGACTGCCAATATGACCTTCAATGTAAAAACTGTCACACCCAAGGAGCTTGAGCAGATAGATGTGTCAACAATTGATTTACTCTATCTTTCCGGCTCAAAGTCTGTTCTTTCCAAGGATTTAGGAGACGATTCTGCAAAATACAATACCGGATACAATACCGGTAATGACATTTCATGGGACAAGGTAAAGCAGATAGTCCAACGTGTGCACCAGAGTGGTATCATGATGCCTGTTATAGTGGATAATGGTATTGTGTGGCCTGATTCGAATGCAGATTATTCCAGCAACATTAAAAAGCTTGCAGGTCTTTTGAGCTGTAACAATTTCAGCTCCTTGAATTTTACCAAGGACTCAGCTGATAATTTTATTAACTGGGGGAATGACATAAAATACTATAAGGTTGACAGTGGAACCCATAAATATGGTTTTGTAATTGGCAACGAATATGTTATTCCACGAAACTATAGTCCTAAAGATGATGTGCCATTTGTTTTAAGAGACGATTTTGCTTCTGCGTTTATTAAAAATGATGATGAAACAGCATTTGTCAATGATGCTAAAACAGAGAATTTTGACGAGATAGCAGAATACATCAACTCAGAGAATACAAGCAGGAAAAAAGAAAATAGTACTCTTGGAAAGGACGAGTATGCGTATTATGACAAGAAGATTTCAAAGGCGATAGTTTTAAGCTATATCATATCGTATGCTGATAAAAGAGACATTATAAATCCGACAGATAGTCTGAACATACTGGATATAGAGCCCGGAACTGTAAAAAATGAGTCTGACGCTTTAAATTATGATAAGCTAAAAAATTGGCTTGGATCAAGATGCCCGGAGAAAAAAAAGGTTACAATAACAAGGGTTACGAGTGCAGAATTTATTGGAAGAATAGAGGACCTTAATAACTATGACATGATATATATGGGACTCGTAGCCGATAATCTGAATTATAGAGATGGTCATACAGTATATAATGATTGGAACATGGATGGGCTTAAATACTCAAATGTTGGTGACATTGTTGTTATAAATCCGAAAGATGTGGTAAATTATTGGGGATATGATATGCTCAAGAATGGCCATGCGGGATTGCTGGATACTGATTATATAAATAATGGAGAGGCGCTTAATACTCAGCTTACATTAAGAGGAAATGGAAATAATGCTGATTATTTAACTGCTCCAAACACATACAGAGGTTCAGGCAATGATATTACTAAGCAGAAGGTTTCAGAATTGGAGGATTATATAAAGGCAGGCTTTCCTGTCGTCTTTTCAGATGGCTTTTTCTCTATTGATTATGGCAGAGGAATTAATGAGAAGTATATAGACAACTGTTCAAATGTTTTTACTCTTTTATGTTATGCAAAAGATAAAGACAATGTTCTTAAAGTGGACAGCAAGGGAAATTTAAAAAAACAGTCAAATGAGACAGCTCAGCTTGTTACCTACCTGACTACTGAAAAACCTGAAATATTACTCAAGGAGCAGGAAAAAGTAAAAGATACAGATTATGTTGAGATTAGTAATAATCAGATTACATTGGAATTTTCAATAAACAATGCAGGTGGTGCTGATTCCAGAGCAAGTTTTAATGCACAGCTGTTTTTGGATTCAAACTCTGATGGTAAGTTTTCGACAACCAATGAAGGAATAGCTGCAAATAAAATAAAATTATATTGTGATGGTACTATTGTGAATCCGGTAATGGGTGATGATGGTAAATATATGTATAGTCTGAATGCAGGCAATTATAATTATAAACTGGTCTATGATTTGCCGAATGGCTATGTAGGAGTTATGCCTTGGCAGCTTCGTGTAAGTCAGGCTACAAATAGCTACAGATATGATCAGAAATCCGGATATGTGTATGTCAAAAATTCAAAAGGCAGTCCTACAAAAGTCAAGATTCTTCAGATTAATTCAAAGTTGGAGCATAATGAGGGCTTTAGGGGAAATTTTGATATGCAGGCACAGAAGAATGATAGCAATACAAAGTTTCATAAATTACTTAGTCAAGTGAAGGATTTTGACCTGGATATAGAAACAGTTCGTTATGACAACGTACCTAAAATGGATGAGGTATGTGATAAGCTGCAGACATACGATATGCTTGTGATTGGATTTGGTGATTGTTATGATATTGATAATACAAATAATCATCTCGATAAAATAAAAGCATATATCCAGTCAGGAAAACCGGTATTGTTTGCTCATGATACAACGTCATTTTGTAATAATAAAAATGATACTAAATATAATAATGTCTGGGGATATAAGTTTAACTCTATAATTCGTGATACTGTCGGACTGGACAGGTATGGAATCCTGTCAAATGCGTATTTAAAGAAGGGCAATACATTACAGAGTACTGATGAGGATTTTGATAAAGCTGTACAGACTGCCAAAAAGAATAACACTGATATTGCATATGAGCCAAAATCCGATAATTCAGTTATTGTCAGACAGAATCAGGGATTTACTTATGCGGATTTAAATCAGTATCAGTGGGCAGATAATGATCATGGTGAGTACAGACTGTATTCAGGGCTAGATGGTAATGATTTTGAAGCTAAGACTAATAAGGCAGTCAAGGTTAATTCAGGACAGATTACCACATATCCTTTTAAGATTGCTGACGAAATAAATATAGCTACCACTCATAAGCAGTACTACCAGCTGGATATGAATCAGGATGCTGATGGTGATGGTGAGAGTGATATTGTTGTTTGGTATACCTTGTCAAACCATGGAATTTATGAGCAGTCTCCAAAGGATGTAAGAAATAATTATTATATTTACACAATGGGAAATGTAACATACTCAGGTGTAGGACATTCCGATTTCTCAAATAATGAGGATGAATTGAAGCTTTATATAAACACTATGATTGCTGCATATAGTGCATCAGTTCATGAGCCGTCAATTTATCTTAAGGAGAATGCTGATACCGATTCAAATGACATATCTACATTATATGCAACTATTGACGATGCCATTGAAGAAGATGCAGCTAATAAAGCGGATGCCAGACTAGATGGTGCAGACAGTACGCAGGATGTTTATTTTACGGTAAAGGATTCAAACCTTGTGCGAAATCAGATTGATGAAAAAACTGTTGTTTATTTGGATTTTTATATCGAGGATCCACAAAAAAATCCAAATGATGAAACGATTGGCACCGGAGATGATAAGATTTACTTAAAGAAGGTGGACTGGGATATCTATTCACTGAATAATGACGGAACAGAAAATGAACTGATAAATGACAGTAAAGAAAACGGTAAATTAAATAAAGATCCAAGGGACTTCTTTGAAAATAATAAAACATATAAGGTAAAGGTACCATTGGACACTTTACCGGAGGGAAATAATTCTATAAAGATTTATGCCGTAGGATATAGTAAGATTTATCAGTCACTGGCGAGTGGTGGGGATAAAGAGACCACAACAGCCAAGGCATACAAGACCTTCCAGATACAGCGTGTAGGTCTTGCAGACCTGGATTAGTGTATATAATATATTTTTCTATATAGCAAGGACCATATGAGCTGAGAATCAGCTCGTATGGTCCTTGTTTTTTTACCGTTTCTTTATACTTTCTTTATTGAATTATCCGCGCTAATTGATAAAATAGATAGTATGCGCACGATTGCGGATATTTTTGCATTCGTGTATGGGGGATAATTAACCGGAAAGAAAGGAAACGTTTATGAGTAAAATTTTCAAAAACCTGATTCCATACTGGCGATGGATCATATTAATTTTTGTTTTCCTCATTGCACAGGCTTACTGTGACCTGGCTTTGCCTGCGTACACATCAGACATCATTGATGTGGGTATTCAGGATCACGGCATTGAGCATATCCTGCCAAAGGAGATTACATCGGAGGATTATCAGATGGCACAGACATTTATGCTGTCTGACGAGAAAGAAAAATTTACAGACTGTTATGAGGCGCAGGATGCTTCAAAATCTGATGACAGTGTGACAAAATACAAGCTGACAGCTGATTCTGACACACTTGATGAGCTGGATGAGGAGCTTTTGGTTCCTCTTGTCATGGCATATCAGGCTTTTCAGTCGGGGGAGCAGATGGATGTGGATGCATCAGCTATCCCGCAGTCAGCAGCGCTCGATGATAACATGATAAAGCAGATAAGAAGCAAGGTGCAGGACAAAATCGATGCGGTGGGTTCAGCTACTTTAAAGTCCATGGGTGTAACTTTTGCGACAAAGTGTGACGAGAATGCGGGAATTGATGTGGATGCCAATCAGGTTGCTTATCTGTGGAAGGCAGGCGCCAAGATGGCAGCCTTTGCAGCAATTATGCTTATAGCAGCATGTGTTGTAGGTTTTGCGGCTTCAAAGGTCGGTGCCGCTGTCGGCAGGGATTTGAGGGAGAAGACCTTTTCAAAGGTTGTAGGTTTTTCAAATGCCGAGATTAACAAATTCTCTACGGCATCACTTATTACGAGAAGCACGAACGATATACAGCAGATTCAGATGGTTACTACTATGATGCTTCGTATGGTGCTTTACGCGCCAATTGTTGGTATCGGTGGTATCATTAAGGTGGCGCAGACCAAATCCGGCATGGAGTGGGTGATTGCCATTGCGGTTGCTGCTATCATGGTTTTTATTTTCACTCTGGTTGGTATTGCGATGCCAAAGTTCAAGATTATGCAGAGTCTTGTAGACAAGGTAAACCTTGTTTCTCGTGAGATTCTTACAGGTCTTTCCGTTATCAGGGCTTTCGGCCGTGAGAAGGAGGAGGAAAAGAGGTTTGATGAGGCTAACCGTGAGCTTACACGCACACAGCTGTTTACAAACCGTGTCATGACCTTTATGATGCCGGGTATGTCCATGATCATGTACTGCATCACACTCGGTATCGTGTGGATTGCAGCAGGCAGAATAGACAAGGGCTCTATGCAGGTAGGTACCATGACTGCGTTTATTACATATGCCATGATGATTGTTATGTCATTCCTCATGCTTTCAGCCATGTCCATCATGCTTCCGAGAGCAGGTGTTGCGGCAGAGCGTATCGATGAGGTCATAAGGACAAACAGCACCGTAAATGATCCAAAAGAGCCTGTTACTGAGGCTGATCACAGAGGTGTTATCCGTTTCAGCCATGTGGATTTCAGATATCCGGGAGCAAAGGAGGATGTGCTCTCAGACATAGATTTTGTGGCGGAGCCGGGCAAAATCACAGCTATCATCGGAAGTACCGGCTGTGGAAAGTCTACACTTGTAAACCTGATTCCGCGTTTCTATGACGTGACGGGAGGCTCAATAGAGCTTGATGGACACGATATCAGAGACTACACACTAAGCGAGCTTCGCGAGTCAATAGGCTTTGTTCCGCAGAAAGGTATTCTTTTCTCAGGAACCATCGCCTCAAACCTGCGCTTTGGTAAAGCAGACGCGAGTGATGAGCAGATAAAAAAGGCAGCGGATATCGCACAGGCTTCTGAGTTTATAGAGACAAAGAATGACAGATATGACAGCTCAATCGCACAGGGCGGCTCAAATGTGTCCGGTGGTCAGAAACAGAGGCTTGCCATCGCAAGAGCTATTGCAAAGGATCCTCATATCTATGTGTTTGATGACAGCTTCTCAGCACTTGATATGAAGACAGATGCGCGTCTTCGTGCAGCCTTATCTGAGGTGACAGAGAATGCTTCCGTCATTATCGTGGCACAGCGTATCAGCACGATTATTCATGCTGACCAGATTCTCGTGCTCGATGACGGTAAAATCGTAGGAAAAGGCACCCATGAGGAGCTTCTTAAAAATTGCGATGTATATATGCAGATTGCACAGTCACAGCTTTCTGCAAAGGAGCTTGGACTTGATGATAAGGTGGCAGAAACTGCAACAGATAAAGCAGCAGATACTGCAACAAAAACAGCAACAGATACTTCGGCTGTATCAGGCTTAGATAATGAAAAGGAGGGCATGTAAAATGAGTGAGAACAATAACGAACAGTTCAAGATGCCTCCTAAGAGGCCAAGAGGGCCAATGGGCAGAGGCCCCGGAATGGTTACAGAGAAGGCCAGGGATTTCAAGGGCTCTACAAAGAAGCTTATAAAGTACCTTGGCAGATACTGGGCTGCTATAATTGCGGTTATGATATTTGCTGCAGTTTCGACTGTCTTCTCCGTTGCAGGACCTAAGGTCATGGGTAAAGCCACCACTGCGCTTGCCGAGGGACTTATGAACAAGATTGCAGGAACAGGCGGCATAGATTTTGATTATATTGCAAAGATTCTTTTGTTTACGCTGGCTTTATATGTGGTGAGTGCCATCTTTATGTTTGCCCAGGGGCTTATCATGACAGGCATCACGCAGAAGACCTGCTACAGGATGCGTAAGGACATCACGAGCAAAATCAACCGTATGCCGATGAAGTATTTCGAGTCAAGGACATATGGTGAGGTGCTTTCGCGTATCACAAACGATGTGGACACACTCGGACAGAGCTTGAACCAGAGTATCACACAGATTATTACATCTGTTGCCACTTTGGTCGGTACACTGGTCATGATGCTGTCTATTTCACCGCTCATGACGCTGATTTCACTCGTTATCCTGCCTGTTTCGATGATACTTATTTCGTTTGTCATAAAGCATTCACAGAAATACTTCAGACAGCAGCAGGAGTATCTGGGACACATAAACGGACAGGTCGAGGAGGTGTACGGAGGCCACCTCGTCATAAAGGCATATAATAAAGAGGCAGAGACTGTAAAGACCTTTAAGGAGGCCAACAATGTGCTCTACAAATCCGCTTGGAAATCACAGTTCCTCTCAGGACTTATGATGCCTATCATGCAGTTTGTAGGAAACTTAGGATATGCGGGAGTAGCCATCTCAGGTGGTATACTTGCCATAAAGAATGTCATCACAATCGGTGATATCCAGGCATTTATACAGTATGTGAAGAATTTCACACAGCCAATCCAGCAGATAGCACAGGTGGCAAACCAGCTTCAGTCGATGGCGGCTGCATCTGAGCGTGTATTTGAGTTCCTCGAGGAGGAGGAAGAGGATATAACAGTGGAAAATCCTGTTAAGCCAGACCATATCGAGGGAAGTGTAGAGTTTTCGCATGTACACTTTGGCTATAATCCTGACCAGATCATCATCAATGATTTTTCTGCAAAGGTAAAGCCGGGACAGCAGGTTGCTATCGTTGGACCGACAGGAGCGGGAAAGACTACCATGGTCAAGCTTCTTATGAGATTTTATGATGTAAGCTCAGGTGCCATTCTTGTAGACGGACATGATATCAGGGATTACAACAGAGCCGATCTGCGAGATGCATTCGGCATGGTATTGCAGGACACATGGCTCTTTAAGGGCACCATTATGGAAAATATCCGCTACGGCCGTCTGGATGCCACAGATGAGGAGGTCATCGCGGCAGCAAAGGCAGCACATGCGCATCACTTTATCCAGACATTGCCGGGTGGCTACGATATGGAGCTCAACGAGGATGCATCCAATGTGTCACAGGGACAAAAGCAGCTTTTGACAATAGCAAGAGCCATTCTTGCAGACAATCCAATCCTTATCCTTGATGAGGCCACATCCTCTGTCGATACACGTACAGAAATCCGTATCCAGAAGGCACTCGACAATCTGATGAAGGGCAGAACAAGCTTTGTCATCGCCCACAGGCTGTCTACTATAAAGAATGCAGATATGATTCTTGTCATGAAGGACGGAGACATTATCGAGCAGGGTACACACGATGAGCTTCTTGCAAAGAACGGATTTTACGCAGAGCTGTATAACTCTCAGTTTGAAGAATAGAGAAAGCACGGGTATCGTGCGGTTTTGCGAATATGCGTGGGGCTGAATGGTTACATAAAATTTTAAAAAAAATACGCTCTCGACAAAATTCGACAAAATGTGTTATCATAAAAGCATACAATTTGTTTTGACATGACAGTAATTGGCGGCATAGGAGAGTTTGATGAGCACTTTAAATGTCGCAGTAGCAGACGAAAAGAAAAATATGCAGAGTTTATTAAAAGGCATGGAGTTTTTAGGAACAGCAAGAAGTAGTGATGAAGCATACAGCATGATAAACGGTAATGCCGGTTCTGATGTGATACTTGTGTATGTAAAGAGAGCATCCGGTGACACTGAGCCACTTGATGATACATATATGGAGAAAAAATCTCTTGAGACACAAGTGACGGATATCATTCATGAGATAGGTGTTCCGGCTCATATAAAGGGATATCAGTATCTTAGGACTGCGATAGTGATGTGCGTTGAGGATATGGAAATGCTTAGTTCTATCACCAAGCTTTTGTATCCCACTATTGCAAAGAAGTACAAGACTACCTCAAGCAGGGTGGAGAGAGCCATAAGGCATGCTATCGAGGTGGCATGGAGCAGAGGCAGGATGGATACGATAGACTCCATGTTTGGATACACTGTAAACTATGGTAAGGGCAAGCCTACCAATTCGGAGTTTATTGCCCTGATTACAGACAAAATACGTCTAGGAATGTAAAAATCGTCATTATAGACAAATAAAACCACGTTTTGATAAATTTACTAGGCAAAATGTACTCCCGCGTGATATAATATAGTATACATTCTATTGGTTTCAGGATGTATACTATATTTTTTATCAGATTAATCGTTGTTTAAATAACTGTAATCTGGGGAGGTTTCAGCATGGACAAAATTAAAATATTAATGGCCGCATCAGAGGCAATACCTTATATGAAGACAGGTGGACTGGCTGACGTAGTGGGATCTTTACCAAAATATTTTGACAAGGACAGATATGACGTGAGAGTTATACTTCCGAAGTACAAATGTATGGATGATAAATTACTGCCACAGCTTAAGTTCGTCTGTCATTTTTATGTCAATCTCAACTGGCGCAGGCAGTATGTGGGGATTTTTACATCGCAGCATGATGGTGTGACATATTATTTTGTGGACAATGAGTTTTACTTTGCAGGAGATAAGCCATACAACAATATATACGAGGATGTGGAGAAGTTTGCTTTCTTTTCAAAGGCGGTGCTTGAGGCTTTGCCGGTTATAGATTTTGCCCCGGATGTGATACATTGTAATGACTGGCAGACAGGACTCTTGCCGGTTTTTCTAAAGACTGTGTACGGCTCAGACAATTTCTATGCCGGTATAAAGACAGTCTTTACCATTCACAATATGAAGTTTCAAGGGCGTTGGAAGATTAAAGAGGTGGCTGATGTTACAGGACTTCCGGAGCACATTTTTAATTCAGGGGAGCTGGAGTTCTATGGTGAGGCTAATTATTTAAAGGGCGGCATAGTATATGCAGATGAGATTACGACTGTCAGTCCGACATATGCAGATGAAATCTGTACACCTGAGGGCGGCGAGGGCCTGGATGGCCTGATGCTTGAGCGGCGCAGGCATTTGAGAGGCATTGTAAACGGTATAGATTATGAAGTCTTTAATCCTATGAAGGATACATATCTGGATAAGCATTTTTCTGTAAGGGAATTGAGTGGAAAGGTTGTTAATAAGCGTCAGCTGCAGGCGAAGTATGGTCTGGCTGTGGATAAGGATGTCATGCTGATTGGAATAGTTTCGCGTCTGACAAATCAGAAGGGCTTTGATCTGGCCGACGGTGCAGCCGCGCGCTTCGAGCTTCTGCAGGCCGCAGGGAGAAATATGGTTCATGGTCTTTATGTTATACATGGTGTTCCACCTCAAACTGTTTCAGATAATCGACGAGCGCATCCACGCCCGCCATCGGCATGGCGTTATAGAGCGAGGCGCGCATGCCGCCGGCAACGCGGTGTCCCTTGAGATTGAGCAGGCCGCGCGCTGCGGCACCGCTGATAAATTCCTTGTCAAGCGCATCGTCCCCGGTACGGAACGTAACGTTCATGTCCGAGCGTGAGCCCGGCTGTGCGCAGGCGTGAAAGAGCGCACTGTTGTCGAGAAAATCGTACACCTTCGCGGCGCGCGCACGCTTGAGCCGCTGCATACCTTCCACGCCGCCCTGCTTCTCGAGCCATGTGAGCACAAGACCGAGGATGTAGATGTTCCAGCACGGCGGGGTGTTATACATCGAGTCCTTGTCGATCATGCGCTGATAGCTGTACATGACCGGCGTGATGGGCAGCTCGTGTCCGGCAAGGGCGCGGTCCACGATCGCGACCGTGAGCCCCGCGGGTGCCATGTTCTTCTGCGCACCGGCAAAGATCACGCCGTACTTCGACACGTCCACCGGGCGCGAGAGAATGTCGGACGACATATCGCACGCGATGCTTCGTCCTTTTCTTGCTCTTCAAATTCCTTCATCAGCTTGGTCTGTACATC
>OGXG01000913.1_pt1 | contig 15488 bp, 16 predicted proteins | sample 1576251 | NCBI WGS metagenome assembly OGXG01 (sample SAMEA3541533, study PRJEB24748) | human gut metagenome | biome: human gut; feature: human-associated habitat; material: faeces | place: China | collected 2012
TTCCGGTGTCGGCTGCCTGGGCATCATTTTTATCGAGCACACCTGATACATATGCCTTTGTTGTAGCCTCCGGAGCTGAGGTTTTAGTGGCAGACGACATTACCTGCAGTGATGATACCGTATCCTTTATCACGTTGCCCTTTGCATCTACCTGCCATCCCTGCAATGTATATCCTGTAGAGCTCATACATAAATAACCGTTACCATCTACATAGAAATCGCCGGCACGGGTGAAAAGACGGTTTGTTCCATCACTTACCACAAAAAAGTTAGTCGCGTTTTTGTCATTTAATCTAAGATCAAATGGATTACCAGTAGTCTCAGCAGAACCGGCTCCGGTAATATTTACAGCAGTGGCACCCGACTTTACACCAAGACCTATCTGCTTTGCATTTTTTCCACCGGTACCGGCGGCTCCGTTTCCGGCCGAAGCGCCCGATGTAGTCTGGTACATAATCTCACTGAAACGCACTGAAGATGCCTTAAAGGCCTCAGTATTTACGTTTGCGATGTTGTTACCAATAACATCCATTCTTGTCTGATGTGTCTTGAGTCCTGACACAGCAGAATAAAGTGATCTCATCATAGTTGTTTGTCCTCCTATAGTATAGATGGACGGTATGGGCTTTTTCTGTCATTCAAAAGCCCTCTGCCTCCTTAAAAGGTCCGGCTACATAATTACCGCGCCATCAATATTTGTAAATACATTTGAATTAGTTTCCGCCTGGTCCATTGCAGTGACAACGGTCTTACTTGGCACATTTACTATAAACGCAATATCATCTACAAGCACCAGTGAATCGTTTACACCCTTGCTATCTGCAGCTGCTATCCCCTTTTGAAGACGCATGCTCTGGTCGTCGGAAAGATTAATATTTCTCTGTGTCAGCCGCATTGATGCATGCTTTGAGAATTTAACCGGCTGTGTCTGCTGCTTTAATATTTCCTCAAAGGATATACCATTTATCTTTTTGTCTGTAGATTTTTGCTTATTTAGATATTGATTTGTCAGCTGCTCTATGGATGAGTAATTATTAACGATATTCTTCATAATCCACCTCACGCAGTCTGATTCATATCGTTTTCTTTACTGTCAGCCTGATTATTTTTATCTGCCGCAATAAGCTCCTTAAGCTTATCCTCATAAGCCTGAAGCTTGCTGTAATCACTGGCATTTATAAACTGCTTGCCATAATCCGAAAGTCCGTCGTACAGCTTTCTTGCTTCCTCTATGCTGCCCTTTGAATCTATCGTCAGATCCTCTATCTTTGGAAGCTTTGCTATAAGACCTGAAAATGTACTTGAGTTTACAATTGCATCGTAGTACTCATCCGTTGATACAGAATAGAGACTAGAGTAGTCATACATTTTTTCATTGATAGACAGCTGAATCTTGCCATCCTTATATATGACATAGTCTACCTTGCCACTGTAGTATCCGGAAGCACTATCCTCGTCAGTAACAATAACCTCCTTGCCTACAAGTGAAAGTGCTGCACTCTTTGTAGTCTGGTCATATGACGATGACATGGATTCTTTCATAGAAAGAGTTGCCTCCAGCTGTGAGAATGTAGCCATCTGTGCCACATAGTCGGTGTTGCTTGTTGGTTCAAGCGGATCCTGGTACTGCATCTCTGCACTTAAAAGCTTTAAGAAATCATCATAGCCAAGATTTGAGCCACTTGCTTTTGCACTGCTTGTTTTTCTGTTTTGTGTCGGAGTGGTATTTGTCTTGTCTAGCTTTCCGTTTGTAACATTTGCTGTAATTGCCATTTGTCCTCCTTTTTCATGACACCTTATGCTGTTAAATCTACTGAATTTCCGTTATCTCTCATAATCTGTGTCACAAGTCTTTCTTCAGCGCGATCCTGCATCATATCGCTGTCTATGCCGCTGTCAGAGCTGTTTGAACCATTATAGGAATTTGTGCTCTCCTGCTGTCTGCTGTCGTTTGCAGCACCCTGCTCGAGATTCCTCTCAAACTCATGTGATGCAACGGTGATTTCCACCTCATTTACCCTGATGCCTGAATTGTTTAAGGCTTCCTTGAGATTGACCATCTGTGTCTGTAAGGCTTCTTTTACAGCCTCATTGGAAACTGCAATTCTTGCAGATATCTCGCTGTTCTTCTGAGATACGTTGATATACATTCTTCCAAGGCTTTCAGGTGTAAGCTGAAGGTTAATTGCCGATTCTTCAGTGGTGTTTGATATGCTCATACTGTCGACAATCTGTCTGATGATATCGGTCGTATCAACACGTAATCGGCTTTGTGACTGTGACATTTCAAATGAAGTATCGGTATTCAGCTGTTCGCTGACAGATGCATGAAGCACTGAATTGTCTGAGTGTGCGCCATCATCATGATGCAATATGCGCTCACCAGAATCATCAAAGCTACTGTCAACCTGAGACTTTGACTGAGTCTTTTCTGTATTTTCATCTGATATAATACCATTGCCTGTTTCGCCTGAAGAAGTGCCTTCGTCCGAGTTTTGGTAAGAACTGTCCTGTGTACCGCCATCATATACCTTAACAGCTTCATCAGCAGTGTCGTTTATATTCTGACCCGAAGCTGCTGTATCGTCATAGCTGCTGTCAACCGTTTTTTCCGTTGTATCAGCCGAAGAAACTATATCTGCATCTAGTATTTCACCATCATCTGAAGCAGTAAGCTGTGATAATAAATCAAGCTGTGCATCATTTTCAGATGCAACCTGAGACACATCATTAAACAGTGCAGTAAAGTCGGCATTTAAAACAAGTGCCTGTGGATCAGATGCATTTCCGGTGACCTCACAATATAATGCCGACAGATTTGCAGGGTTGAGTAAATCCATAGCTGTCAGTCCAAGAAGCTGCATTGCATTATTAAGTTCATCCTCAGATATATCGAGGTCATCAGTTACTTTTTCAACTATCTGCGAAGATATATCATCTGTGATTTTTTTAACTTCGCTTTCTGTAGGGCTGTTTTTTGATGCAGTTTTGATGCTTATTTCCTTAGTATTGTTTTTATTTAAAGTATAAGAGTTTCTTCGCTTTAAAAATGTAGTGCTGTTATCCTGCACAGCTGTCCGGCCGCCAAGATAGCTTTTAAAGTCAATACCGGATTGTGCAGCTGTTTGCGTTACAGCCTTCTGCCCTGTCGAAACATTCCGTCCACCTGATACATTTGGTACAACAGGTGATATTGTATTGTCTGCCATATTCTCCTCCTTTCTTTTATTATTGTAACAAGATATGCTATCAGTTTTGTGAAGGATTCATAATCTTAGTAACCTTTGCCGCCGTAGCCGAATCCATTTTACCAAGGATATTACCTCTCGACTGGGCATCCATGGCATTTAATATCTTGGCAACAAGTGACAGATTGTCGGTCATGCTGTCAAAAATAGCTGCGGCCTCCTTAGGCTTCATTTTGGAATATGTCTGGGCATAATCCTTAATTTCATCATCCTGTTCAAGCTGTTCACACACCTGTTTATATAAGATTTCTGCATTGGCAGGATCTACCTGCTCGTAGAATTTCTTATATTCTTTTATATCGGGTGCTTTATCTGAAAAAACAACCTCCTCATAGTATTTTTCTTTTTCCTCCTCAAAGGCTGCCTGCTCCTCCTTATAGGTGCTCAAATCCTGTATCTGGGCATTTAAATCATTGATTGTCTGGGCATCTGCCTGATTCTTGCTATTGGCATCATCCAATTGCTTTTCGAGCTCCTTAATTCTCGAAACCGCATCGTCCAAATTTGTGTAGCCTGCGGTCTCTGTAGACTCAGATGCAGTGATATTGCCGGAATCAGGAAGTATCTTACTTAGTACAGGCACATCCTTTAGTGCCGGCGCAAGCACAGTCGAGCCAAAGCCACCCACATCTGCTTTTACAAAAACTGCAAATATTCCAAGCCATATTGCAATAATAAGTATAGTAACAAGCACCATGACTATCTTGCTTGAGACAGAATCACTGTCATCATTTTCTGCATCGGGCTTATCGGCTTCATGATTCTTCTTTGCTTTCTTAGCCGCCTTTTTAGCGGCTTTTTCTTCCATTTTCTTTTCTTTTTTTGTTTTCTTAGCATCCTTGGTTGATTCTGCTTCGTTTAGTTCTGCCATATTTCCTCCGGACTACGAATTATAGGTAAAGCTCACAAGCTGGTCTATCTCTTTAGATTCGTTGTCTTTTTCCTCTTTTTGAAAATCCTCAAATTTCTTATCGCGCAGCTTCTCATGCGTCTTGCGCTCTTTCATAAGCTCATTCAATGCCACTCTTTTAACCTCCAGCATATCCTCCGCTTTCTTTACATTCATAAGCTGTGTGCGGATAGCCGATTTGAGTGAATTTATGTTTTTTTTGCAAATATTAATTTCAGATATATTTAAGCTGCCTGAAAGCTGTTCCTTAAGAGCAGCTTCATAGACCGCACGCTTTTTAAACAGCTCTTCGAGCTTTTCTTTTTCAGTCAGATAAGCACGGTTTGCTTCCGAAAATTCGTTCTTCGCCTGTGTTTCAAGCTTTATTTTTATATCAAGTATATTTTGCATGCTGTATTTGAATTTTCCCATACTACTCGAACACCTTCTCTAAAAGCTCAAGCTCCTCTTCAAAGCTGAATTTCTCATCTGTTCCCTGACAAAGGAATGAGTTAACAGCACCAATTTTTTGAATGGCATAGTCGATATCCGGGTTTGAGCCGTTTTTGTATGCACCGATATTGATAAGATCCTCAGCCTCCGTGTATGTGGCTAGCACGTTTTTTAATCTGCCGGCGAGATTTTTGTGTTCCTTAGTTGCTATAGCACTCATAACTCTCGAAATACTCTGCAGTACATCAATAGCCGGATAATGATTTTTATGTCCCAGCTTTCTATCGAGCATGATGTGGCCATCCAAAATAGAACGCGCCGTATCTGTAATAGGCTCATTGAAATCATCTCCATCGACAAGCACAGTGTACAGCCCTGTGATAGAGCCTTTATCAGCTCTTCCTGCTCTCTCTAAAAGCTTTGGCATCTCAGAATACACACTTGGTGGATATCCTCTCGTCACAGGGGGCTCTCCGGATGCCAGTCCTATCTCTCTTTGAGCCATGGAAAAACGTGTCAGTGAATCCATCATCAAAAGCACGTCTTCACCCTTGTCACGAAAATATTCAGCAATGCTTGTAGCTGTCTTTGCAGCCTTGTTTCTTATAAGAGCCGGCTTATCAGAGGTTGCAACTACTACAACAGAGCGCGCCATACCCTCAGGGCCAAGATCCCTTTCTATGAACTCTCTAACCTCCCTGCCTCGCTCTCCAATCAGGGCAATTACATTGATATCTGCCTTTGTGTTGCGGGCAAACATACCAAGAAGAGTACTTTTACCGACTCCTGAGCCTGCAAAAATACCGATACGCTGTCCCTTGCCTACTGTGATGAGGCCATCTACTGCCTTCACTCCCAGAGGAAGCACATCACTGATAATTTCTCTGGACATCGGATCAGGTGGCGGTGCTTCTATCGGATATTCACTGTCAAGCTTAAGGTCTTTTTCATCACAGTCAGTTACACGGCCTATTCCGTCAACTGTATGGCCTAAAAGCTCATCACCGACAGCTACCGTGAGAGGATGTCCTGTATTTTCAACTATACAGCCGACACCGACTCCCTCCACATTGTCAAACGGCATCAGAATAATATGTGAATCTTTAAATCCTACCACCTCAGACATGACATAATCCCTGCGTTCCTTGTCAAGAAAAATCATGCAAAGATCATTGAGCTTAGCCTTGGGACCAATTGATTCTATCGTAAGACCGACAACCTTGTCCACCTTGCCAAAGCATTTATAGTACTCACCGCTTTTTAATTGTAAATACTTTTGTGCTACCTCTAACAATTAAAATCCCTTTCTTCCAACACTCATACAGCTATATCAGCTGCAAAGTGAGCGTATATCCTTCACCAGATTGTTGAGCTCCATATCAATTCCACAGTCAAACACTCCAAAGCTTGTCTCAATGAAGCAGCCGCTCGTGTCAAGATTTGCGTCATTTACAACCTCGATATCAATATCATTGCCTATGCGTTCCTGAATCTCATCCAAATGCGACATCATAAACTTATAGTTTGAATAAGCTACATGTATACGAAATTCTTTGCCCACCTCTATATTTGACATGGTATTTTCAACCAGATGAAACAAGATATCCTTTTTATCATCGAACTGTATTTTAAAGACCTTGTTAAAAACCTGAATTATTGCATCTATCAGATCTGATTCAAGCTCCTTTGAATAAGCATCATATTTTGATTTCAAAGAGCTTTCTTTATCTGAAAGCTCCTGTCTTAAAGATATTTCTTTTTCGTCAAACTCTCTCTGACACTCAGCCAGACCATCCTCATAGCCCTTTGACTTGTTATCAGCATATAGAATCTGTGCACGTTGTTTAGCCTCATCTAAAAGTCTTGAGGCCTCTGCCTTTGCTTTGTCCAATATGCTATCAGCCTCAAGCTTTGCTTCCTCTAAGAGCCTTTCCTTCTCAGCTGAAACATCTATTTCTGTGACTACAGCAGTATTTATGCCATCATTGAAGCCGCTCTCCTGCGTGTCCGGACTTAGCGATTTTGTTTTTTCTAAGCTGCTCTGTGCATCAGATGATATGCCTGTATAACTATCAGCGGGGCGACTTATGGAATCGGCAAAAATCTGCTTTATCATGGAATTGCTATTTATCACACGGACATTTTTATCTTCTCCGGCAACACGATACTGCTTTAATATATTAGACAACTATATCATCACCTCCGCCTCTTGAAATGACAATATCACCCGAATCCTCAAGCTTTCTGATAACAGCAACTATCTTTTGCTGCGCCTCCTCAACATCCTTCATACGTACAGGTCCCATGAAATCCATATCCTCTTTTATCATAGCGGCAAGTCGTTTTGAAAGATTCCTAAATATGACATTTTGTACTTCCTCTGTAGAACTCTTAAGTGCAAGCTCAAGATCCGCATTCTCCACATCGCGGAGCACTCTCTGGATAGACCTGTCATCCAGGAGAAGGATATCCTCGAATACAAACATCTTCTTTCTGATTTCTTCTGCAAGCTCAGGTTCATCAACCTCAAGTGACTCCATAATACGCTTTTCTGTAGCACGGTCTACACTGTTTAATATATTGACAATAGAATCTATGCCACCGACAATTGTATAGTCCTGATTGACAAGAGATGAAAGCTTTCTCTCCAGCACTCTCTCGACCTCCTTTATGACATCAGGTGATGTTCTGTCCATCTGGGCGATACGTCTGGCAACATCAGCCTACTTTTCCGGAGGCAAAGCACCGAGTATCATGGCAGCCTGTGAAGACGACAGATAAGAAAGAATCATGGCTATTGTCTGAGGATGCTCGTCCTGTATAAAATTAAGCAGCTGTGCAGGCTCAGTCTTTCTGACAAACTCAAATGGTCTGACCTGTAATGATGCTGTAAGCTTGGAAATAACTCCCTGAGCCTTTTCACTGCCAAGAGCTTTTTCAAGGAGCTCCTTGGCATAGCCGATGCCGCCCTCAGCAATATACTGCTGCGCGAGACACACCTGATAATATTCATCCAAAACAGATTCTTTATCCTGCGGAGAGACGCTTCTGGTGTTTGCTATTTCGAGTGTCAGACTCTCTATCTCATCTTCCTTCAAATGCTGGAAGATGGCTGAAGCCTTTTCAGGTCCAAGTGTAATTAAAAGAATAGCAGCTTTTTGTAAACCACTGTAATCATCTATCATATGTAACTACTCCCAATCCTCATTAAGCCAGTTACGCAACAGCTGCGCAGCCGCTTCGGGATTTTCATCAACAAATTTTTCTATCAGAAGACGTGTCTCCGTCTTCTCGTTATATCCAATATCCTCAAGAGGCTCATTATTCTCAGCAGTCTGTTCTAAAAGAGAATCTACAGACAGCTCCTCCTCTTTTGGCTCTTCCTCACTGCTTCTTGTGCTCTTAAATACCACAAAGCCAAGCAGTGCAAAAATAAGGACAGTGATTGCAATCTGTAAAATATCACTCAACGAACGCACGCCAGATGCCTTGTCAACAAACTCCGGCTGCTCATATACAAGGAATGAAATCTGTGAGATACCTGTTGCATTCTGCACGGAAGTTACAAGATCCTGGTCTACATCCGTCACCTTGACCGGATCTGCATGCTTTGCTTTGTATTCCTCCCAGCTTGTATCCTTGAGCTTTCCGTTCTTTTCAAGAGTGCTTTCATCATATACCTTATACCTGGTGGCAACTACGGTAATTGAAGATGAATCATACTTGATTGAGCCTCCATCGTTTTTACTTGTAGTGATTTTTTCATCATTTAAATACTTTTTGTCGTTATCTGTAATTGACGACTCTGATGGAGTGCCATCCTGTGTAGTGTATGTAGTATCATCGCTGTTTGAATCAGTTCCGGGAACCGCAGCCTGACCATTGGTTGCATCCGACTGGTAATTCGACTCACTGTCCAAAAGACCTGTATCGGTCTGTCCATCAGGCAAAGTGTAATTTTTCTGGGCTGTTTCAGTCTTACTGAAATCTATGTCCAGATTCATGCCAACTTCAATATTCGAGAAAATATTTGAGCTCTCTAAGGTCTTTTTGACTTCATTTTTCACCTGCTCCTCCAGCTTTTGCTTATAAGAAAGCTGTGATGTCGCAAGACCTGCCGAGGTATCGGAATCTCCGCCCGAGTAAAGTACATTGGCCTTTTTGTCGATGATAGTAATGCCCTTTGTGGTATCGTTTCCAAGAGCTGTTGCAACAAGACGTGCTATTGCGTAGGCCTGATCATCTGTAATCGAATCCTTAAGTCCAAGAGTGACAGCCGCAGTTGCCTCCTCTTTTGATTTAAGAATGGTACCATCCTTGTCAGGCATAGTGATATCAACGCTTGCTTCATTTACGTATGACTGTTTTTCCAGATGATCCTTAAGCTTATCCTCCAGATACACCTGATACTTTTTCTGCTTATCAGCCTCGGTTGTTGAGAAGCTGCCGTCTGTGACATTGTCTATCGAGTACGCCTGCGCAGGGATGCCGTTATCACCCAGTGCCATAATGGCATTTACCTCATCTGATTTATTGACAAAAAACACAAGCTTGCTGTCCACCTCATAGCTTATATTGTTATCTTCAAGTACTCCCTTTATTGTGGAAGCCTCTGATGCACTCTGTGCCTCGACCAGCTCAACCTGTGTAGGTCTTGATATGACTACGCCAAGTATTACAAGAGCCACTATAACCACAGCTACTATGCTTATGAGCACGGAGCGCTGCTTAGTATTGAATTTTTTCCACCATGCAGTTATTTTATCCAAAATAGCCTTTAAACGTTCTGGCATTTTCTATTACTCCTTATATTGACATCTGCATAAGTTCTTTGTATGCGTCAATTATTTTATCCCTGACAGCAACAGTGTACTGCAATGCCACAGCCGCCTTTGTTTCCGCAACAAGCAGATCATGTGTATTATCAGACTCGCCAAGTGCAAATCTCACTTCCTCCTGCTCAGCTGCATTCTGCAGATCATTTGTCTCACCGATGCTTCCCATGGCAGCAGAAAGTACATCAGAAAATGAATCAGTCTTGTCAGTTTTCGTAAGAGAGGTATTATTAAAAAAAGATTTAATATCTCCTGTTGAAATTCCATTAATGTTTGAAATATCCATCAAAAAAGCTCCTTTATGTATGTATCAGCCGGCTATTTGCCTATTTGTAAGCCATTTTGTGCCATTGACTTGCTTGCCTCAAAGGCAGTTGCATTGGCTTCATATGCACGTGTGGCATCTATCAGATTGGTCATCTCTGTGACTGTATTGACATTTGGATAAGAGACATAACCATCTGCATCAGCATCAGGATTTGATGGGTCATACTCCTTGATAAAATCAGTAGAATAATCTGATGTCACGCTGCTTACCTTTACACCGTTTCCAACAGCGGCCTTCTTTGATGAAGAGTATATCTGTGAAAAAGGTGTGACATTTTTCTCGGAAAAAGTCACAATCTTTCTACGGTACGGTGTGCCTTCCTTTGTGGACGTAGTGTTTACATTGGCAATATTCTGTGCAATGATATCTGTCCTGAAGCGTTCAGCCGTCATGCCGGACGCACTTATATTAAAAGCTTGAAATAATCCCATATCATTAAACCTCCATAATTACTACAGCACGCTCTTCATTCGTGAAAACTGCGAGCTTATGCTGCTTGTAAGTGCTTCATACTTAATCTGCTCAGACGCAAGCTCGACATTTTCAGTGTCTATATCCACGTTATTGCCATCCATCCTGTATGAATAATTGGAATGGTCTGTATATACATTGGCCGTCAGCTTTGAGGTATCAAGCTCACTTATTTTTTTATCAAGCGACTGATGCTTGCATCTGCCAAGCTCCTGTGACAGTACCCCCTCAAAATTTAAATCCTTGCGCTTGTAGCCCGGGGTATCCACATTCGATATATTGTTTGCAAGTATAGCTTCTCTTTGGTAGCTTGCATCAGCCGCTTTGGTCAATACATTGACATAATCAAAGGCTGTTGAGTTTATCATAAATATTCCTCCAGTACACTTTTTGCATATTATAAAAAATACTATATAAGTACTCTAATATATATATTATAAAGTAAAATCGACAAAACACAAGATGTTTTTGTTGTTTTTTACATTATATTGTATTATTTTGTCGACAGACGCACTATATATATGCCGAAAACATAGAAAAGACCTATGTTCTTTCAAACATAAGTCCTTAAAATATACTTAAATTTATTTACTTGTTTTTATTTCGGATTCTGTCAAGCTCATCAAAAACTACATCGTTTACTACTTTGATATATGTGCCCTTCATGCCGGATGAGCGTGATTCGATAACGCCTGCACTCTCAAACTTGCGAAGGGCATTTACGATTACCGAGCGGGTAATGCCTACTCTGTCGGCTATTCTGCTGGCAACAAGTATACCCTCATTGCCGTCAAGCTCATCAAAGATGTGAAGAATAGCCTCAAGCTCAGAATAAGAAAGTGTATTGATAGCCGAACGGACAATCGCTACCTTTCTCTTTTCCTCTTCATTCTCCTCATTCACGGATCTCATCATCTCAAGCCCAACCACTGTCGTGCCATACTCTGTAAGAATGATATCGTCAATGTCATACTCTCTGTCACTTCTGTACTCAAAAAGAGTTCCAAGCCTCTCGCCGGCTATATCAATCGGTGTGATAATAGCCTTGTACATTCTTGTATCTTCACCAAAGCCAAGTGTCTCGAGGTTTACATTTTCCTTTGTTGAAAGTATGCCAAGAAGTCTTTCATTGAGCTCAGTGTCAATATAGCCTCCAACCTCATCTACTATCAGTTCATGAAGCTCATCCACGCCTTTGCAGATACTTGAGCCAAGCACCTTGCCCTTTTTGCTGATTACAAGTATGTCTGAGTCGAGCACACCGGTGAGCACCTGACATATATCATTGAACACAACCTTTGATGAATTGTTGTTGTGAAGAAGCTTATTAATCTTACGTGTCTTATCTAATAATTGTACTCCCATTAATTGTTATTCCTCTCTTTCGGGCTTTTTATCTGTTACGTAGCCGCACTGCTCATCTGCGCAGGCAATCTTATTTCCCTTTATAATCATATATCCTCCACAACGAGGGCATTTTTCTGCAACTGGTCTGCCCCAGCTCATAAAATCACACTCAGGGTTGTCAATACAGCCATAGTATTTTCTTCCCTTCCTTGTTTTCTTAAGTACAACATCCTTACCGCATTTAGGGCAATTGACGCCGATTTTTTCAAGATAAGGCATAGTGAATCTGCAGTCAGGAAATCCCGGACATGCCAAAAACTTGCCGTGAGGTCCGTATTTTATAACCAGATTGCGTCCGCACTCAGGGCAGATTTCATCTGTCACCTCATCATGTATTGTAACCTTCTCAAGCTCATTTTCAGCCTTGTCGATTGCATCTTTAAGATCAGGATAAAAGTTCTCAACAACTGTCTTCCAGTTAACCTTCCCCTCTGCTACCGCATCTAAAAGTGACTCCATATTGGCTGTAAAATGCTCATCGACAATAGTAGGAAATGATTCCTTCATAATAGAATTAACAACCTCTCCTATCTCTGTCACATAGAGATTTTTACTCTCCTTGGTAATATAGCGTCTGGCAAGTATTGTAGATATTGTTGGAGAGTAGGTACTCGGACGTCCTATTCCAAGCTCTTCAAGCGTCTTTACCAAAGAAGCCTCAGTGTAATGTGCCGGGGGCTGGGTAAAATGCTGCTTAGGCAAAAGCTCCTCAACTGTAAGAAACGATTCTTCTGTCAGAGGATTTTTAAGAACAGGCTGCTTTTCTTTCTTTGCATCGTCTGCGGCAGTATATGCAAGCTCAAAACCATCAAATAACAGTCTTGAGGTAGCAAAGCTGAATACATAATCTCCGACTGAAAGCTTTACTGTAGTAGTCTCGTACTCGGATTTTGCCATACGGCTTGCAGTAAAACGCTTCCAGATAAGCTGATAAAGCCTGAACTGGTCTCTCGACAGTGACTCCTTAATCTCAGAAGGCACTCTGTTTATATCAGTTGGCCTGATTGCCTCATGGGCATCCTGGATATTTTTACTGCTCTTCTTTGTTCCCTCACCGGTGGAAAGATATTTGTCTCCATAGCTTTTTGAAATAAAATCCTTTGCCATGGCCTCAGCCTCATCTGATACACGCACAGAATCGGTACGCAGGTATGTGATGATACCTACCGTACCCTGTCCCTTTATGTCTACTCCCTCATAGAGCTGCTGAGCTATACGCATTGTCTTTGAAATCGGAAAATTCAAAGCCTTTGAAGCCTCCTGCTGCAAAGTACTGGTCGTAAAAGGAAGCGGAGCTTTATTGCTGCGCTGTCCTTTTTTAATATTTTGCACTTTGCAATCCTTTCCCTTTATTTCGTTAAGCACCTTATCCATCTCATTCTTTGAGGAAATGGCTATCTTATTGTCGCCCCTGCCGTATAGCTTTGCAGTGATCGGCTTCTTCTCACCCTCCACATCAACCGTGGCATCAAGGCTCCAGTACTCCTCAGGGATAAATGCATTGATTTCATCCTCCCTGTCACAGATAATGCGAAGTGCAACAGACTGCACTCTTCCCGCACTAAGCCCTCTCTTAACCTTGGCCCAAAGCAGCGGACTGATTTTGTAACCTACTATACGATCCAAAACTCGTCTGGCCTGCTGTGCGTCCACAAGATCCATATCTATTTTTCTTGGATGCTTTAATGATTCCTTGACAGCATTCTTCGTGATCTCATTAAAGCTGATACGGCTGACATCCTTGCCCTCAAGTTTAAGTGCGTGAAGTAGATGCCATGAGATGGCTTCTCCCTCACGGTCGGGATCGGTTGCGAGATATATCTTATCGGCCTTCTTAGCCTCCTTGCGAAGCTTAGCGAGTATTTCACCCTTTCCGCGGATTGTGATATATTTTGGTTCAAAATCTCCGTCCACATCTATTCCAAGGCTGCTCTTTGGCAGATCCCTCACATGACCGTTTGATGCCATTACCTCATAGTTTTTTCCCAAGAATTTCTTTATAGTCTTTACTTTTGCAGGCGACTCTACGATAACCAGATATTTAGCCATTATAAACTCCTTATATAGTAATTTGGAATTGTCTCCTTAACAAATCCTTTTTGTATAAGATCTTCTAACACTTCAAATAGTTCCGATAATTCATACGGCACTTTTTGAGACAATGTCCCGATTGCGATAGGACAAAAATCGAGTAAACTATACACCAATGCTTCTTTTTTATCAAGTATATTTTTTCTGAAATCCATCTGTGTGCACTCTGTAAACCCAGTCATTGTAATGTCTGAGACAAATTCATCAATATTATAAATAATGCCTGCGCCCTGCTTTATCAGGCTGTTGCAGCCGTAGCTTAAGGTGTCGGTGATACGCCCCGGAATGACATATACGTCCTTTCCCTGCTCCATTGCAAAATCAGCCGTAATCAGTGAACCGCTTCTCTTTTTTGCCTCAACTATAACTACTATATCGGATAACCCGGAAATTATTCTGTTTCTCATCGGAAAAAACATCTTTTGCGGGTCGGTGCCCGGCATAAGCTCGCTGATTATGCCTCCGGAGACCTTTATTTTATCATACAGAAAGCGGTTCTCTTTCGGATAACAGGTGTCTGCTCCGGAGCCAAGAACTGCATATGTATTTCCACCAGCCTCCAGACACCCCATATGGGCATCTCTGTCTATTCCTCTTGCCATGCCGCTGATTATCTGTATCCCCTGCCTTGAAAGTGCTGCTGCCAGTACCTTTGCCACCTCGCAGCCATATGCGCTTCTGCCCCGTGCTCCGACTATAGCGACACTTTTTCTTGATTTGTCGGGAAGAACGCCTATGTAAAAAAGACTATACGGCGGATTATGTATATTTCTAAGCTTGTCCGGATAAGCCTCATCCTCCATTGTTACAAAGCCGATATCCTTCTGCTGAAATAATATCCACTCCTTCTCTACGTCATAGGAAGCTCTTGATTCAAGGATTATTTTTCTGTCATCATCTGTGAAAAACAAAATATCAAAAAGCTCATTCTTTGGCATAAAAAACAGCTTTTCTGCCGTTATACTGCAATCATGCAGAAGCTTTTTCTTCGCATTGCTTATATCTGTAAGGCTTGTAAGCCAGTATTTGAACTTCATGATACAGCACCTCCCCAGAACTTCTCATTGATGCTTCTGTAGCATATAGCTTCGTTGAGATGCTTTGTCTTTATGTTTTCACAGCCGTCCAGATCAGCTATTGTACGCGCAACCTTAAGTATCTTGTGGTATGTGCGTGCTGTCAGTCCAAGCTTGTCAAACATATTTTCCATGTAGCTTTTCTCTCGACTGCCGAGGAAACAGTATTTTTCCAGCTTGTCAGTTGATATTTTTGAATTATAAGAAAAGCTCTCACCTTTAAACCTTTCTTTTTGAAGCTCGTGGCAGTACATAACACGCTTTCTTATGTCCGCAGATGATTCATTGGATGTAGTACTGTTTATATCCTCAAAGCTAAGCGGTGACGCCTCCACACATATGTCAATTCTGTCTATTATAGGCTGTGAGACCTTATCAAAATATCTGCGCAGAGTCGGCTCTGAGCAGCGGCACCTTTGCATATCAGGATAATAGCCGCAGCTGCATGGATTCATCGCACCAAAAAGCAGAAAATTAGCCGGATAAGTCACGTTTCTGCCGGCTCTTGAAAGCCTGATGCAGTGCTCCTCAAGCGGAGCCCTGAGCATGTGGCCCTTGCGTTGCTGGGACGCCTGATGCGCGGCTTGTTCAAATTCGCGGGCCTCGGGCTGTTCGACCAGCTGGGGGGCGCCGCGCTCGGGATTGTGAAAGCACCGTGGAGCATCATACCGATACACATATCAGCCATAG
>OGXG01000922.1_pt1 | contig 15408 bp, 9 predicted proteins | sample 1576251 | NCBI WGS metagenome assembly OGXG01 (sample SAMEA3541533, study PRJEB24748) | human gut metagenome | biome: human gut; feature: human-associated habitat; material: faeces | place: China | collected 2012
CTCAAGAACAGTGCTGTGGAATGACGAATATACCATAAACACAGGTACTTTCGTGCTTTCCCGTGTAATGCTTCTCATAACACCGATTGCATCAAGCCTTGTCATAAATGAATCCATCAGTACAACATCAGGGTTTTCTCTTTTAATTTTATCGCACAATTCTTCTCCGTCTTTTGCGCAGAAAATAACGGAAATATTCTTACTCTGTAAGATATTAAGATTTTCCTGCGTAAATTCAGAAGCGTCATCGGTTACGATTAGTTTTATTTTGTTGTTCATTGTGATTTCCCCCAGTAATTTTTGTTGTACTAATATTACCACAAAATGGCAAAGTTGGCAATACCTTCCATAAAACTTTTTTGAAAAATTAAGAAAAAAGTTTTATATTTTGCGTTACTAAATCAAAAATGAACAAACCATCATATATTTAGTGTTGATTATTGTAGCGATTTGCCATATATTGTGCAAACACACCGTAACCCTCTTTTGGATTATTCAGAAAAACATGGGTAACAGCGCCAATAATTTTGCCGTTTTGAACTATCGGACTGCCGCTCATACCCTGTACAATACCGCCGCAATTTTCGAGCAATCTGCTGTCGGTTATTTTTATGACAAAATTTTCATTTGATGTCATATCACGGTTGCATATTCTTTTGATTTCAATATCATATTCCTGCGGCGTATCTCCGACAGGCGTTGTTACCATAACAGCCTTTCCTGTTTTTACCTCATCGTCATTTGCAATCAGATATTTCTTGTTTCTTTTATAATTTTCACTCGTTAAATCTCCGAAAATTCCTAAAGGGGAGTTTACGCTCAAATTACCAAACTTTACATCGGTAAAATATCCGCAGAAACTGCCGGCTTTACCGCAGACGCTTTTTTCAATGCCGCTGATTTCAGCCCGAACCGCTTCTCCCGATTTTAGCGGTAACAAAGCAGCCGTGTCACAGTCGCATATTCCATGACCGAGTGCGGCAAAATAATTATTGCTGTCATCATAATAGGTCATAGTTCCGATGCCTGCACAGCTGTCACGAACCCACGCACCGAGGAGAAATACTCCCACGGTATTTTTAATCGGCAAAACGGTTTTATTTTCGGTTTTGCCGTATCTATCAATTTCAACAGTAATTTCATTGCCGTTTGATTTTTCAATTTCAGACTTTAATTCTTCATTTGTGCTGATTTTTGTATTATTTACTTTCTTTATAATATCGTTTACTTTAAGTCCGCCGTCTTTTGCGGGGCAAACATATTTTTCACCGTCATAGTAGCTTTCAAGCTTGATTATCATTGCTCCGTTAGCATAAAATTTAACTCCGAAAGCCTCACCGCCAATGTAAACCTCATTTTTATCATCAGCGGCATAAGGCGAAAAAGTCGAAACAGTAAATAATAATGTGAAAATCAGGGCAACTGATATAATTTCTTTAAATTTTCGCAAAAAATTCACCTTCTTTCCGTTGCCTTTATTATGATTTGCATTTATAATATAGATTAGTGCATTGATGAAAATATTAAAAATGTTACTGGCAGAGGATTTTCCGAAAAGGCGATAAACAGCCGTGCATTGTAAATTATTTTCTGAAATTATATCATTTTCTTATTATGAGGTATATATGGAAAACATAAATTCTAACCTTGTCGGTCTTACCGATTCCGAAGTTCAAAAGCGTATAGATGAAGGAAAGGTAAATATTTCAACTAATATTAAAACCAAATCAATCAAAAGAATATTTTGTGATAACATTTTTACGCTTTTCAATCTTATAAATGTAATTTTGCTTGCGGCATTGATTTTTGTGGGTTCACACAAGAATATGCTTTTTATCGGTGTTGTTATCGCAAATATAATTATAGGTATAGTTCAGGAAATTCGTTCCAAAATAAGCGTTGACAAGCTGACTATTTTGTCTGAGAAAAAAATCAATGTTCTCAGAAACGGTAAAATTGCAGAAATAAGTAAAGATGAGATTGTTCTTGACGATATTCTTGTGCTTTCAAGAGGAAGCCAGATTCCTGCCGACTGCATTGTATGCGACGGCAACTGCAGAGTCAACGAAAGTTTGCTTACAGGCGAATCAAATCTCATTGAAAAAAATGTCGGAGATGAACTGCTCTCGGGCAGTTTTATTGCGGCAGGAAAATGCTATGCTCAGGCTGTAAAGGTCGGAGCCGATTGCTATGCCGCAAAGATAAATAACGAAGCCAAATATATTAAAAAAGTAAATTCTCAGATTATGGAGTCATTCAATTTCATTATCAAAATCTGTACATTTGTACTTTTCCCAATCGGCATTGCATTTTTTATTCGACAATTCACCCTGCCCGATGCAACATTGCAGTCTGCTGTAATCAGCACTGTTGCGTCGCTTGTCGGTATGATTCCAAAGGGAATGATTCTTCTTACAAGTTCTGTTCTTGCAGTATCAATTATCAGGCTTTCATCCAAAAAGGTGCTTGTACAAGAAATGTATTGCATTGAAACACTTGCAAGAGTTGATGTGCTTTGTCTTGATAAAACGGGAACGCTTACAACAGACGAAATGACGGTAACAGGTGTCATTCCGTTTGGGGCTGATGAAAATAAAATCAAGAAAGCACTTTCTTCAATTGTAAAAGCGTCCGATGAACTAAATGCAACTTTGTATGCACTGCGTGACTATTCGGATTCTGTTTCACCGTATGAGTGCAGTAAATTCTGCGATTTTTCGTCCGAAACAAAATGGTCGGGAGGTACATTTGAAAACGGCAAGACCTACATAGTCGGTGCGACTGAATGTATTTTAAAAAGCAGAGAAAAGTATTCCGAGGTGTATTCTGAGATTGAAAAGATAAATCAAACCGTCAGAATCCTTGTTCTTGCCGAAAGCGATAGTGAACCGGACAAAGACTCATTGCCTGATGATTTAAAACCTCTTGCACTCATTCTTATCAAGGATAAACTTCGTGATAATGTAAATGAAACGGTAAAATATTTTAAAGAGCAGGGTGTCACCTTAAAGGTTATTTCAGGCGACAGCGTTAAAACTGTTAAAAATATTGCACTTGACACAGGAATTGAGGGGGCAGAAAATGCAATTGATATGTCAACCGTGACAACAGATAAAGAGCTTGAAGATGCGGCAGAGCGTTGTAATGTGTTTGGCAGAGTAACACCGGCTCAAAAGAAAAAGCTTGTGGTTGCCCTTAAAAAGCACGGACATTCGGTTGCTATGACAGGTGACGGCGTAAATGATGTTCTCGCACTCAAAGAGGCGGATTGCTCCGTAGCTATGGCATCAGGCAGTGATGCCGCTCGAAATGTGTCACAGCTTGTACTTGTCAATAATGACTTTGGCGCAATGCCGAGCGTTGTGGCAGAGGGCAGACGAACAATCAATAACCTTGAACGAAGCTCTGCACTCTATCTTGTAAAGACAATTTATTCGGTTATACTCTCAATTTTCTTCATATTCTTCCGCACAGGATATCCCTTTGAACCGATACAGCTTACGCTTGTCGGCGCATTAACGGTTGGATTACCATCCTTTGTTCTCGCACTTCAGCCGAATAAAGATATAGTAAAAGGTAATTTCACCGTAAATATAATAGCAAGATCACTCCCCACAGCTTTTTGTATTTCGGCAGATACAATATTACTCGCAATTTTAAAGTATATGACAGATATGCCGCAGGCACAGTTTTCAACTCTCTGCGTATATCTTACGGCATTTTCATGTATGCTGCTTGTAATCAGATTATCAATCCCGTTCAATCCGCTCAGAGCTGTTATGGTCATCGGATGTTCCGCAGGAATAATAATCGGTTCAATTTTCTTCGGCGGATTGTTTTCACTTGCACCGCTTACATTTGAAAACATCATATTGCTTGTAATCTTTGCTGTAGGCACATTTGTTGTATTTAATATACTCTACAATATAGCGCAGCACTATATAGAAAAATTCAAAAAGGAAAGTCATCTTAAACTGACTGCAAAAAGAAATGCAAATAAACAAAAACGCTGAAAAATTAATCAGACAACTGAATAATCAAGGCTATGAGGCTTTTATAGTAGGCGGTTGTGTTCGTGATTATCTTCTTGGTTTGACTCCGCATGATACAGATATTTGTACAAACGCATTGCCTGAGCAGACAAAAAAATGCTTTGAGGCTTATCATACCTTTGACACAGGTATCAAACACGGTACAATTTCCGTTGTATGCGGCGGTGAAGTCTATGAAATCACAACCTACCGTATTGACGGTGATTATTCCGATAACCGTCATCCGGACAGCGTAAGCTTTACACGAAACATAAACGAAGATTTGCAACGCCGTGACTTTACGGTAAATGCAATGGCATATAACGCTGAATACGGTCTTGTCGATCCATACGGCGGTAAAAATGACCTAAAAGATAAAATTATCCGTTGTGTCGGAAATCCCGATACACGCTTCAACGAGGATGCTCTGCGGATCCTGCGGGCATTACGCTTTGCCTCTGTTTACGGATTTTCAATTGAAGAGAACACATCAAAGTCTATATTTAAAAATGCAGACTTGCTAAAAAACATTGCAACAGAGCGTGTGATTTCGGAATTTCTAAAGCTCATCTGCGGTAAGGATGCCGTAAAAATTCTTGACGCTTACCGAGAAACTATTGCTGTTATTATCCCTGAAATTACCGTTATGTTCAATTTCAATCAGAACAACATTCATCATTCGTATGATTTATGGCAACATACCCTGACTGCACTCGGTGCAATTGAGTCGAATCCCATACTTCGTATGACAATGCTTCTGCATGACATCGGCAAGCCTTCTGTTAAAACTACTGACAACAGCGGTCAATCGCATTTTCAGGGACATCAGCTTGAAAGTAAAAAAATTGCAGACAGAATTCTGCACAGACTAAGATTACCGTCTGATTTTATTAACAAAACTCTTCTGCTTATTGAATATCATGATGTCCGTTTTAACGGCAGTAAAAAGCTTATGAAAAAGGTTATGAATGTACTCGGTACAGACCTTACAAAGCAGTTGTTAGAGGTCGAATACGCCGATATATCTGCCCAGTCTGAATATCAGCAAGGAGAAAAGCTAGGATATCTTAAAAAGGCTAAAACACATCTTAATGAAATAATCAAAGATAACGAATGTTTTAAGCTGAGTCAGCTTGATATCAACGGTAAAGATGTTTTAAACCTTGGCGTAAAAGAGGGAAGAGATGTCGGAAATATTCTCGATTATCTGCTAATGCTTGTAGTAGATGCAAATGTTCCAAACAAAAAATCAATACTCATATCAAAAGTCAAAGAATATATTTACGGTAATCAAATAAATAAGTAATTAAAAAAGAGGATTTCAGCGAAAACTGAAATCCTCTTTTTTTTGTTTAAAATTAAAGAACCTTTGATAAAAATTCCTTTAAACGGTCGTCCTGCGGATTATTGAAGAACTCCTGCGGATTGTTCTTTTCTTTGATAACGCCGTCGTCAATAAATACAACATCGGTTGCAACTTCCTTTGCAAAGCCGATTTCGTGAGTAACAACAACCATTGTCATACCTGCCTTGGCAAGCTCTTTCATAACATCAAGAACTTCGCCGACCATTTCGGGGTCAAGTGCAGATGTCGGCTCGTCAAAAAGGAGAACATCGGGATTCATCGCAAGCGCTCTTACAATTGCAATACGCTGTTTCTGACCGCCTGAAAGCTGGTTCGGATATGCGTTTGCCTTTTCGGCAAGTCCTACACGCTCCAAAAGATCCATAGCGTCTTTTTTAGCCTCATCTTTGCTCTTGCCAAGAAGCTTGACAGGAGCCATTGTAAGGTTGTCAATAACAGTCTTGTGGGGGAAAAGGTTAAACTGCTGGAACACCATTCCCATTTTTTGACGGTGAACATTTATATTAACCTTTGGATCCGTAATATCGGTACCCTCAAAGAAAATGTGACCGCCTGTCGGTTCTTCAAGTCTGTTAAGGCAACGGAGAAAAGTTGATTTACCCGAGCCTGAAGGACCGAGAACAACAACTACATCGCCTTTAAAAATGTCAATATCAATACCTTTAAGAACCTGAATATCCTTACCGAATGATTTTTCAAGTCCTCTTACGGAGATTAATGCGTTATCTTTCACTTTTTTTCAATCTCCTTTCAAATCTTCTGAGGATGTACGAAAGCACAAGTACAATTACAAGGTAAATCAATGCAACCGTAATAAGCGGGAAGAATGCCTCGTAAGTTCTTGAACGAATCATATTACCAATATATGTGATATCTGCAAGTGCAACATAACCTGCAACCGAAGTTTCTTTGAGAAGTGTAATAATTTCATTGCCGAGTGCAGGAAGAACATTTTTAATTGCCTGCGGAAGAACGACCATTGTCATTGTCTGTCTGTTGTTAAAACCGAGTGAACGGCTTGCTTCAGTCTGACCAATGTCAACAGCCATAATGCCCGAACGAACAATTTCTGCAACATAAGCGGCAGAGTTCATACCAAATGCAATGATTGCGGCAAAGATACCGTTTCTTACAGATGCAAGAATAATATAATACATAATCATCAACTGAACTACAACAGGTGTGCCTCTGATAACAGTAATGTAGATGTTGCAAATCGCATTAAAGAATTTCAGAACACAATCACCGAAGCTCCTGCATTTTCTCTTGTCAAGCTGAATATCGTGAGTAGCTCTTACAAGAGCAATGACAAAACCGATAATAACACCGATAATACCTGCAAACAATGTAATTTCAAGGGTTACAAGCAAACCGCTTAAAAGCTGCTGCCATCTGTTATCTGTGATGAATGTGTTTTTAAAGCTTTCACCGAGATTGCCGAACAAACTGCCCGACGCACTGTCGTTTACGATAATAACCTGAGTTGTGTTGGCATATGAAGTTGAAAAGTCGATATTTTTTCTTCTTTCCGGTGTGTCGGTCATACCCGCCATACCGAAATCGTCTTTGCCTGTCTGAACAGCAGTGATAACAGAATCAAATTCCATATCATCAATAACAAGTTTTTTACCGAGCTTGTCACAGATTGCTGTAGCCATCATCGGGTCAAGACCGACAATTTTACCGCCCTCAACATATTCATACGGTGGAAAAGCAGCGTTCGTAGCCATATGAAGTTCACCGTCATACTTGATATCCTTAGGTGATTCATAGGGTACGGTATCAGTATTACCCTCTATGTAATAGCTTTTGATTTTGTCCAGAACGCCCTCGTCTTTAAGCTCTGCAAGAGCTTTGTCGATTTTTTCGGTGAGTTCATGATTTTCCTTTGAAATGCAGATTGCATACTGCTCTTCCGCAAAAGGTTCATCAAGAATTTTTAGTCCTGCATTTGCTTTTACAAATTCCTTTGCCGGTTCACTGTCAATTACAACACAGTCGATTTTATTCTGTGTAAGAGCTACGATAGCGTCGGCACCCTTGCTGTAACGCATAACCTTGGTGCCGTCAGCCTCATAGTCAGATACAAAAGTATCGCCGGTTGTACCTGTCTGAACACCTACGGACGCTCCTTTGATATCATCGGCAGTCTTAATTTCCTTAACCGATGAATCACCGCATCCGGTGAACAGAAAAACAGTGGAGAACAGCATTGAAATCAGTACCAATAAAGTAACTGTCTTTTTCATTGTTTTCCTCTTTTTCTTTCTCTTAAAATATTTATTTGCAAATCTTTATCAGATTCTTGCAACGCCTGATTCAATTGCAGCCTTCTTAACAGCCTCAGCAACAGTTTTACCGATTCTCTTGTCAAATGCCTCGGGAAGAATATAATCTGCATTAAGTTCTTCATCGCTCACGAGTGAAGCAATTGCAAAAGAGGCGGCAACTTTCATTTCTTCGTTAATATCGCTTGCACGGCAGTCAAGAGCACCTCTGAAAATACCCGGAAAAGCGAGTACATTGTTAATCTGGTTAGGAAAGTCACTTCTGCCTGTACCTACAACAGCCGCACCTGCCTTTTTAGCAATGTCAGGCATAATCTCAGGGGTGGGATTAGCCATAGCAAAAAGAATAGGATCCTTAGCCATTGACTTAACCATTTCTTCGCTTACGCAACCTGCGGCAGAAATTCCGAGGAATACATCAGCACCTTTCATTGCATCTGCAAGCGAACCTTCAAGGTGAGAAAGGTTAGTAATTTCAGCCATTTCCTGTTTAACAGCGTTAAGTCTCGGATCACCCTTGCAGATAATACCCTTACTGTCGCAAAGTGTAATGTCCTTTACACCCATATTAAGAAGGTGCTTTGCAATTGCAATACCTGCCGCACCTGCACCGTTCATAACAACCTTGATTTCGTCAAGCTTCTTGTGAACAAGCTTGAGTGAGTTGATAAGACCTGCGGCAACAATAACGGCAGTACCGTGCTGGTCATCGTGGAAAATCGGAATATCGCACTTCTCTTTGAGCTTCTTTTCAATTTCAAAGCATCTCGGAGCGGCAATATCCTCAAGATTGATTCCGCCGAATGAACCGCTGATAAGGTAAATTGCGTTTACAATTTCGTCAACATTCTTACTTCTTACGCAAATAGGAAATGCGTCAACATCGCCGAATTCCTTAAAAAGCGCACATTTGCCCTCCATAACAGGCATACCTGCCTCAGGACCTATGTCACCAAGACCGAGAACAGCTGTACCGTCGGTTACAACGGCAACAAGGTTGTTTCTTCTTGTGAGTTCAAAAGACTTGTCATAGTCCTTCTGAATTTCAAGACACGGTTCTGCAACACCCGGAGTATAGGCAAGAGAGAGGTCTTCAGCCGAGTTAATCGGAACTCTTGAAACAACTTCAATCTTACCGTTCCACTCATAGTGTTTTTTGAGTGATTCTTTTCTGATATCCATATCGGTAACTCCTTATAATAATTTCCCTTTCATTATACCCCTAAAAAGCCGTTATATCAAGTAAAAATCACAAAATTCATTTGACTTTTGTACAAAAAAGGTATAAAATAAATGTGCGAGTGTGTTGAACAGCTGCGAGCAGCTGCCGAAAGGTACTGTGCGAGGAAAGTCCGGGCTTCACAGAGCAATAATAACGGCTAACGGCCGCCGGAGGCGACTCCAGGGATAGTGCAACAGAAAATTACCGCCATTATATGGTAAGGATGGAAAGGTGAGGTAAGAGCTCACCGGAGGGCAGGAGACTGCTCTGCCGTGTAAACCCTATTTGAAGCAACACCGTGGTAGGACATTATACGCTTGCTCGGCGTGTCCTTAGGAGGTGGCATCGAGCAGATTCGGTAACGGTCTGCCAAGATAGATGGCTGTTCACGACAAAACCCGGCTTACAGACACAGTCGCATATTAAGGCACCTTTTATGGGTGCTTTAATATTATTGTTGAATCATAGCAATTTGTACAAATATTATGCACATATGCAATTAATTTAAAAAAGCATTGCATTTACGCTGCTGTTTAATGTACTTTGCTTTATGCTGAAATCTATCGAAATTGCTTTAAATTGATTAGTTTCAGTCGATTGATTCGACACATTGCAGAGTTTTGAAATTAATGTGAAAGGTGTGTAAAAATTTGAAAACAAAATCAAAAATACTCAGCGCAATATTGAGCGTGAGCATCCTGTCGGCAAGCTTATCTGCCTTCGTTTCCGGTTCATTCGGTGTGCAGGCGGCAGAAAGCTCGTCATCCGTATCGGCTAATAAGTACAAGCTCAAAGATAACATTCAGGACGGTGTAATTTTGCATTGTTTTGACTGGACTTATAACGATATTAAGGCTGAATTGCCTAAAATTGCAAAGGCAGGATTTACAAGTATACAGACTTCTCCGGCACAGCCGAACGGAACAGGTACTTGGTATTGGTTATATCAGCCAATTTCATTCAGTATCGGAACAAATGGTATCGGCACAAAGGCTGAACTTCAGTCGCTTTGCGATGAAGCAGATAAGTACGGAATTAAGGTTATTGTCGATGTTGTCGCTAACCATTTGAGAGGCGATCACAACAACATAGACAACGATTTAAAGCCATCCGAGTATTGGCATACCTTCGGCGGAGGTATTGACTGGAAAAACCGTTGGCAGGTAACACACGGCTCGATTGGTATGCCGGACATTGCAACCGAAAATCCATATGTTCAGCAAAAAGTCTGCAACTATGTTCAGGAACTCAAGTCGGTAGGTGTTGACGGACTTCGTTGGGACGCTGCAAAACACATTGGCGTTCCGAGCGAGGGTGACGATTTCTGGAAATCGGTAACACAGTACGGTCTTTATAACTACGGCGAAATTCTCGGTGGTCCCGATGACCGTTCGACAGGCAATGAAGACATTATGAAAGAGTATACCGATTATATTTCTGTCACAGACAGTAACTACGGTAAAGAACTTCGTGATTCGTTTAATTCAGGCAAAGCTCCTACTTCAAGCGGAAACTGGAGTGAAAAAGGCATTTCAAACGATAAGCTTCTTTATTGGGGCGAAAGCCATGATACATGGTCAAACAACAAAGACTGGGGATTTTCAAATGAAATGAGTCAGAATGTTATTGACCGTGCTTATGCGGTTGCGGCAAGCCGTAATAAAGTTACTGCTCTTTATTTTTCCCGTCCTTCTTCAACCAACAAAGAAAGTATCAAAATGGGAGAAAAAGGCTCAACTCATTTCACCAGCAGTGAGGTTGCCCAAATCAATAAGTTCCATAATGCAATGGACGGCAAAGCCGATTACTACACAGTGTCAGACGGTTGTTCTGTAATTACCCGTAAAGACGGCGGTGCTGTTATCGTAAAAGGCAGCGGAAGCGGCGAGGTATCGGTAGAAAACGGCGGCGGTTACGCAAAACCGGGTATATACACAGACGCTGTTTCAGGCAATACATTTACAATTACATCAAGCACCATTTCAGGTACAATAGGTTCATCAGGTATAGCAGTAGTCTATGATGCCGAACCCGAAGGACCTTCAGCGTCAGTAACTCCGGGTTCAACAAACTACAATACAGATGAGCTCACACTTACGCTCAATTGCAAGAATGCAAAAAATGCTCAGTATTCAATTGATGACGGTGCATTTGTAAACTACACAAACGGTCAGAAAATTACAATCGGTACAAACCTTGCTTACGATACAGTAACAACAGTAACAGTAAAAGCAAGCGACGGCAAGACAACATCCGATCCGGAAACTTATACATATACAAAGGTAGACCCGAATGCCGTAAAGGTTGTTGCTTATGATAACTCATCAACCAAGTGGTCTAAGGTTAATGCATATTTCTGGAGTGATGATAATAAAGAAATGACATCGTGGCCGGGCAAGAAAATGACCGACAAGGGTAATAATATTTTTGATATTGAAGTGCCTGACGGTGCAAAATATGTAATCTTCAACAACGGTGACAGTCAGACAGATGACCTCAGAATTGCAGACGGTAATAAAATTTACAGCAACGGTTCTTGGCAGAACTATTCGACTGTAAAACCCACTCAGCCGACAACAGCTCCTTCAACGACAGTCCGTCCTACTACAATCGCAACTCAGCCGTCTACAACTCAGCCGTCTACAACTCAGCCGGTAACAGAGCCTTCAAACAGAATTCTTATCGGTGATGTTGATTTAAACGGAACAATTACAGTCTGTGATTCAACAGAGGTTCAAAAATACATTGCTTACATATCGACTTTAAGCGATGAGGCTCTCATTGCGGCTGATGTAAACAAGGATTCTGTTATTTCTGTAAAAGACGCAACTATGATTCAGGCTTATATCGTTAAGCTTATTGTTGAAGACTCATACTGCGGTACTTACACAGAAAATGTTGCACCCACCCAGCCTACAACAAATGTCTCAGAGCCAACAACCGAACCGACTTCAATTCAGACGAAGAATTATGTTTATTTCAATAATACGGAAAACTGGTCAACAGTAAATGTCTATGTATGGAGTTCAAAAGATTCGACTTATATGAGCTGGCCCGGCAAGGCTATGGAAAGTATAGGTAATAACACATACAGATTTGAACTTCCGAATGGTGCAGAATATGCTATATTCAATAACGGTTCAGCACAGACAGGTGACTTAAAAATCCCCGATGTAAATATGATTTACTCAAACGGACAGTGGAGTAAATACTCCAAGTAAAATTTAACAAGTTTATCTAAGAGCCGCCCCGCACAATCAAGCACATTTTGCTGTTTTGATTTTTACTGTCGGGGCGGTACTGTTATTTGTTTAAATCACAATACAAAATAAACGGTTCATCACGATTTTTTGTGGGATGGTGAACGGACAGAAGGAATAGAAAGATAGCGAATCAAGGTGAAGAAGTCATCTTTTGACTATCCCACATTTTTCTGTAATGAGGGTAAAAAAAGCAATGTTTCCATTTGTTCGGAAACATTGCTTTTGTTAATTTTTTACTTATTACTTTAATTTTGTATCTATATATTCTATGTACGGTTTGCGATTATAAATGCTGTCTTGGTGATTTTTATACCATTCAAATTCTTCTTTCAATCCATCATACAAAGATACTGTATTTGGCATTAATTCATTTTGTTTTCTTACATCAAGCACATATTCGTAATCGTAGAAGCAAAAATAATCTCTTTGCGGAATATTTTTCGACACGCTTACAAATTCAACTTCTCTGCCTGCCACTTTGTAGCAAAGCTCAACCCATTCTTTTATTGTAACGGTTTCTTTGTTTCCAACATTAAAAATATGATTACTTGGGTGCTTTTCTATTATTATCTCAATAAATTTACAAAGGTCTGACACATTGAAAAATTGCAATTTCATATCTCCGTTTTCAGGAATGTAAAATTTTCTGTCTAGAATAGCACAATCAAAGGGAAATGCTTCTCTGTACAAATTTTCATACATACCGTAAAAATACGGCGGACGAAGAATATACGCATTTTGGACAGTATCAAGTAAATATTTTTCTGCATTGAGTTTGTTAATTCCGTAATCGCCCCAGACAGAATTTTTACCGCAAGTTTGATTTTCGGCAAACGGCTGGGGATTAGTTTCGGGATAAACCGCACTTGAACTGATGAAAATGTAATCATCAAACGAAATACCTGACTTTAAAAGAGCCTTTATATGCTCATCAGTGTACGCTGTGATATCAAGAATTAAATCAAAGTGTTCGTTAGCAAACTTGTTGCCAAGATTCAATCTGTCGCAATTAATCAGATGCACACCTTGTGATTGAGGTCTGCTGTTTCTGTTTAGAACAAAAACTTCCTCGCCTTTACTCACAAAATGCTCGGCTGCATATCTGCTTACAAATGTTGTTCCGCCTGTGATTAGAATTTTCATACCAAAAACTCCTTGAATAATATTTGCATCACCGTATGGTGATAAACAGCATTAATTATCTATTCAATTTATATTCGATTTTTCAATGATTTTTTCGGCACATTTAATGCCGTCAACTGCAGCGGAGATAATTCCGCCTGCATAGCCTGCACCTTCACCGCACGGATACAGTCCTTCAATAAGTACACTTTCGAGTGTATCTGTCTTTCTCATGATTCTGACGGGGGAAGAGCTTCTGCTCTCAACGCCGGTCAAAATAGCGTCACCGTCATCAAATCCGTGTAACATTCTGCCCATTTTCACAATGCCCTGAGCCATAGAAGTGCAGACATATTCAGGCAAAATCTCGTTCAGATTTGAAAATTCATAATTCTGACCGATACTTGGCTTTACATCACCAAGGTGAGTTGATTTTCTGTTATTAAGAAAATCGTCAACTCTTTGTATGGGTGCATTATAATTTTCACCGCCGGCAACGAATGCTTTTGATTCAAGCTTTCTCTGTAAATACATTCCGGCAAGCGGATGGTCGGATTCATAATCATCCGGGTTTATTCCTACAAGCAATGCTGAATTTGAATTTTCGGCATCTCGAGCAAATTCACTCATACCGTTGGTGCAAAGTCTGTTTTCTTCGCTTGACGCATTGACAACCTTGCCTCCCGGACACATACAAAATGTATACACACCCCGTCCGTTATCAAGGTGCGTACTCAGCTTATAATTTGCCGAGCCGAGTTTTTTATTGCCCGCAAACCTGCCGTATTGTGCCTTATCAACTTTTTGACGAAGATGTTCAATTCTTGCTCCTACCGAGAAAGGCTTTGCCTCAATCGGCAACTTTAAATCATAAAGCATCTCAAAAGTATCCCTTGCACTGTGACCGATTGCAAGAATAACATTGTCTGTTTCTATAATTTCATTGCCGTTAGCCGTTTCAACAGTTATAGATTTCAGCTTGTTATCACTAAAAGCCAGTGAAACAAGCTTTGTTTCAAACATAACCCTTCCGCCGAGTTCAATAATTTCGTTGCGGATATTTTTTATTGTTCCTTTTAGCATATCCGTTCCGATATGCGGCTTTGCGTTATAGAGAATTTCATCAGGTGCGCCGTGGCTTACAAATTCTTCAAGCACCTTGCGTTGCCTTATATCTTTTGTACCTGAATTCAGTTTTCCGTCAGAAAATGTTCCCGCACCGCCTTCACCAAACTGAACATTTGAAGTTGTGTCAAGCTGACCGCTTGTCCAGAACCTGTTCACATCGGCAGTTCGCCTGTCAACATCACGACCTCTTTCAATAAGAATTGGATTTGCACCGCTTCTTGCCAGAATAAGTGCCGCAAACAATCCTGCCGGACCTGCTCCGATAACAATGGGGGAGGGCGCATTGCCAAATTTCATCTGATTATATTCATACTTTCTCGCAATTTGAGCGTTACCGCACTTTTTGCAGACTTTATCCTCATTGATATTAAGTTCAGTATCAACGGTTGTAAGAAAGTAGATATTATCCTTTTTTCTTGCGTCAACCGATCTGCGAAAAATCTTACAGCTTTTTATGGATTTTTCTTCAATCCTCAGCTGTCGGGCAACTGCCTTGCAAACCGATTTATCGTCGTAGTCAAGGCTTAAATGTATATTGTTCACTCTTATCATAAATTTTCTCCTGCAATAATTCCTCCGGCAAATGCAAAATGAAGATTAAATCCTCCGCATTCACCGCAAAGGTCAATTGCCTCACCGCATATAAAAAGATTTTTCACAATCTTACTCATCATAGTGTTTTCGTCAATCTCTTTGCCTAAAACTCCGCCCAAAGCACATTGTGCGTGAGAGAAATCTTCTTTTCCGCTTACTGTAAATGACATCGATTTTATTGTTTTGCAAATTCCTGATACATCGTCCTTTGAAAGCTTGGAACAAATCTTTGACAAATCAACTCGGCTGATTTTCAGAATTGCCTGTCCGATTCTCTTCTGAAAAATCCCTGTCAAAAGCTGTTCACACGGCAAATCAGAAAACAATGACATATGTTGTCTGATTATTTTAATCAGCTCATTTTCCGAATAATCGGGCAATAAATCAAGCACTA
>OGXG01000924.1_pt1 | contig 15393 bp, 6 predicted proteins | sample 1576251 | NCBI WGS metagenome assembly OGXG01 (sample SAMEA3541533, study PRJEB24748) | human gut metagenome | biome: human gut; feature: human-associated habitat; material: faeces | place: China | collected 2012
AATGTATTTAATGCTTCTACTTCTGATTTTACTCGTATCCAGGCAAGTGAGGGCATGGAGATGCACGGCTTGTCTTGTAATTTTATCAATACCCTTTATGCGGATGATGAAAATGATATTGTGTGGGTTGGAACTGAAATAGGAGGAATAAGCAAAATGTTTTCTTCCCGTTTGTCTGTAGTGAATTATTATCATCAGCAGAATCTTTCGGGTAGTTTGTCACATAATCCGGTCAATTCGATAGTGGAAGATGAGTATCAGACACTTTGGGTAGGTACCGTAGAAGGGGGATTAAACTGCCGTTTGAAGGGGAGCGATTCTTTCTTGCATTATACCACTGAAACACCAGCCAGTTTGGCACATAATACTGTAAGTGTATTGATGTTAGGTGATGAGGACCGTTTGTATGTAGGTACCTGGGGCGGTGGACTTGGCTGGATTAATCGTAAACCATCTGCTTCTAAACGTTATATGCCCGTTCCGTTGAATGATCCTTTTGTGTCAAGTTTGGCTTTTGACCCTGTGAGTCATTTACTTTGGATTGGTACAATGAATAATGTGTATGTATATAATCCGGCTGATGGAAGTATTTCAGAGCCTTTCTTGAATGAAAATAAAGAAATTATCAATCAGAATGCATTAGGAATGTGTATTACTCGCGAACGGGAACTTTGGATTTCTTCTCCGTTTGGCCTTTTAAGAGTAAATCTTTCTGCATACGAAAAGGGACAATTGAAATACAAGAAGTATGTCTATCAATTGGATAGTCCTGATTCCGGACATCGGGAACGTATCACTTCTATTTTTCAGGCAAAAGATGGGACTATCTGGTTAGGAAGTAACGGAAATGGATTTTATAAAGCATTGAAAAAAGGAAATGATTACCAATTTCAAGCTTATACGAAGAATGATGGTTTGGTGAGTAATAGTGTACGAGGTATCTTGGAAGACTGGTACGGCAATATTTGGGTATCTACGGATAATGGTTTGTCATGCTTTAATGTGAAAGAAGAGTCATTCCGCAATTATAGTCAGATTGACGGTCTAATCTCTGATCAGTTTTATTGGAATGCCGGAGCTTTGTCGTTTGACAAGGAACGTTTGTTCTTTGGTAGTCAGAAAGGACTGACGGAGATACATCCGATGATTGAAGCTGAGCATCAGCGTAAGTTCCCTTTGGCTTTTACCCACTGTAGAGTGTTTGGACAGGAAGTCTTTCCTCAGTCTGGGGAAATAGTCATGCATGAAAGTGACAAGTCGTTATCAATAGAGTTTTCGGCACTTGATTATGCGTTAGAATCTCAGGCGCAATATTCATATCGTTTAAAAGGGTTTGATGACGCATGGGTAACTGTACCTTCCAATCGAAATAATGCGACTTATACCAATCTATATCCAGGAAAATATGTTTTCCAGCTTCGATATGCTCCTGATGGCAAACACTGGCTTGCGCATACAGAGGAATTGGTTATCGTAGTGCGTCCTTATTTCTATAAGACCCCCTGGTTCCTGCTTTCTGTCTTGTTTATTATCCTGTTTGGTGGTTATCGTATCCTGAGGTGGCGTTATCAGGCTATGAAGCGCCAGCAAGATTTATTGCATCAGATGGTAGAAGAACGTACTTCTGAGTTGGAGGAGCAAAAGAAACTGCTTTCCAATCAAACGCATGAGCTTTCGGAACAGAATCAGTTACTGAAAGATCAGAATGAGAAAATCACTACGCAAAAGAATCAGATTTTAGAGATGTCGCGTAAGGTAGAAGAGCTGACCATTGACAAACTGGCATTTTTTACCAATATTACACATGAATTCCGGACTCCATTGACGTTGATTGTCGGTCCTATCGAACGTGCTTTGAAATTGAGCTATAATCCACAGGTAATAGAACAGTTGCATCTGGTAGAACGTAATTCAAAATATCTTCTTTCACTGGTTAATCAGTTGATGGATTTCCGGAAAGTGGAGGAAGGACGTATCAAAATTGCCACTAATTATGGGAATCTGAGAGAATTTATGGCCGAGATTGTTCCTCCTTTTGCAGATTATGCGAAGAATCGTGGCATTGACCTTCAGCTGTATCTTCGCCTTGCCGATCCGATTCTGATGTTCGATGAGGATGTGATGCGTAAGATTATGACAAATTTAATCAGTAATGCTCTGAAGTTTACTCCAAAGGGAGGGAAGGTAGGCATATATGTAGGAGTTATTGGCAAAGAAAATGAGAAGAAGCTGTTCATTAGTGTTCGTGATACGGGAAAGGGTATTCCTGAGAATGATATGGAGCGTATTTTCATGCAGTTCTATCAATCCGATAACCGAAGCCTTGAGTCGGTCAGTGGTCAGAGTGGTACCGGCATAGGTTTGTATTTATGCCGGAAGTTGATAGATATGTTAGACGGTAAGATTTATGCAAAGAATAATCCGGTGAAAGGAGCCTCATTCCGCATTCTCTTGCCAGCTTTATATGGTGAGACTCAATCCCAGCCGGATTCTTCTGAGATAGAAAAAGAAGATACCGTGATAGATGTACCTCGTAATGGAAAGATGGTTGTACTGGTAGTAGAAGACAATAAAGATATGCGCGATTATATCCGTTCTATCTTAGCCGAATATTATAATGTGTTGGAGGCCGCTCAGGGAGAAGAGGCCCTGAATATATTGCATTCTAATAATGTGGACTTTATTATTAGTGACCTGATGATGCCGGTTATGGATGGTATGGAATTATCTCGTCGTGTAAAGAATGACTTCTCCATATCTCATATTCCTTTCTTGATGTTGACAGCCAAAACTTCTGACGAAGCACGTTTGGAAAGTTATAAAATGGGTGCAGACGCATTCTTACTGAAACCTTTCGATGAGAACATGTTGTTGGCCCGTATTTCCAATATATTGGAGAATCGAAGACGTTTCCAGCAAAAGTTCTCTATTGATATGAATACTGATTCGTTGGAGGTGGATGAGAATTCCGGCGATAAGAAGTTCCTGAACAAAGCAATGTCAGTTGTAAAAGAAAATTATAAGAATCCGGACTTTGAGGTGAGTGATTTTATAGAGGCAGTTGGCATCAGCAAGAGTTTGTTGAATAAAAAAATGCAGAGCCTGACAGGACAATCTGCCGGCCAGTTCATTCGTAATTATCGTTTGAATCTGGCTCGTGAACTTCTGCTGAAGAATAAGGTAACCCGTACAATGAATATTTCTGAGATTGCATACGAAGTCGGATTTAATGACCCGAAATATTTTACTCGTTGTTTTACAAAGCATTTTAATGTAACTCCGAGTAGCTTGTTAGAAGGTTAATACTGATAATTTGGTATATAGTTGTTTATAAGTAAGTTAAATGTTTTTTCTCTTATTGGAGGATAAATGATTTTTTAGTGGAAAACACTTTTATCCACTCTTTTGAATCTTTTTATCTACCCTAAGATATTTAATAAACATTACATTTGCCTTACTAAATAAACTATAAAATTAAATAACCAAAAAAATCAGTATTATGAGGACTAAATTTTTAGTTGCATTGTTCGCTGTTTTTTGTCTGTGGTCTTGTCAGGATTGGGGAGAGATGGATCCACCGGCAGGTAATCAGCAGAAGCCAACCTTAAAAGAACTGGCATCGTACACTTTTGACGATTTGGGATCAGATGTGTCTATTGGTGTTTATCAAGGAGGAAAAGCTCCAAAATTAGTTGTTGATAAACAATTGGAAGTGGTATTAGAATTGGATGGGGGATATGTGTCTTATTCTAATCCTTTGCAGTTTTATACATTGCAAGAGGCAGCTTCATTAACTGGCTGGGTGAAATTAAATGAGTCGGATGAAGATACCCCGATTTTTTGTTTTTCTGATGAGACGGGAAGCAAAAAATTGATGTTTACTGCAAATTCAGATTTGTATTATAATGAAGAAAAACTAAATACAAATTCTTTATTACTTACTGCTGGAGAGTGGCATTGGTTTTCAGTTGCTGTAAAACCTGATAGCTATGCTATTTATATAGATGGAGTTGCAGTTGACGGAACGATAACGAATGATGAGTCTGTAGCAACAGTATCTCGTGCTGTAGCATCGGGAGAAGTTATGAACTTTATGACAGAGGCTTCAAAATTATATTTTGGTTATGGCTCAAAAGAAAAGCCTGTAAAAATGTGGATTGATGAAGTGTCTGTTTATAAAAACTTGATAACAGATAAGGAAATAGCTAAACCAGAGTTGCCGGATGTTGATAACCCAGATGAAGGAGGCGGTGAAGAGACGCTAACTCCTGTTTATTTTAATGATTTTGAAGGGAATAATGAGGGTTGTACAATAAAAGGTGATGGCCGCTTTATTGATGAAGGTGATGTGTGGGGTAAAGTATATCAAAATGGTGGTGGCGCTCAGCGTACTCACTATTTATTGTTGCCAGAGGATGCGCTGTCTCATTCTGTAGAAAGTAAAGCAATGACAATTGGAGTGTGGGTTAATGCTAAAAATACGGCGGAGTCTTACAATTTTGCTCCTTTGTTTATGGCTTATGGTGCTGCGCCTTCAGGAAATACCAATACTTGGCCAATGTTTGCATGTCAGTACAGAGGTTTGTTGCAGGTAAATTGTGCTGGTTGGTCAAATTTTGCTAATGAACAAAACGTGGCGGGTGTAAATACTGAATATAATGAGATGGCAGGTCTAGATTGGCTTGCAGATGACGAATGGCATTACTATTCAGTTGTATTAACGGAAACTAATGCTAAAGTATATTTTGATGGCGAAATAAAGAATGAGTGGAACGTGTCTGGTGTTGGAGATGGTAATGTAATTGCTGGATTGTTCAGTAATGGTGCTGATTTGAAATATATTTGTTTAGGAGGTAATCAAGCTTGGGACTGGGCAGATAATGATGCTGCGTTTATGTTCGATGATATTGCTATTTATAATCAGGCTTTGACAACTGAGCAGATTAAATCTATAATAGATACTAAAAAATCGGAAGATTCTTCGAATATATTATCTGAAGCAGTCGCATATTATCCATTGGCGGGGACTTATGAAAATATTGTAAATCATCTTTCTACGGCTACTGGTAAATGTAATGGAACTGGACTTAATCCTGAGTTTGTTGATGAGACAGTTCGTGGAAGTGTTCTTCATTTATTTGGCAATGCTGTTAATAATGAAAGTTATGTTGAGATGCAGAATCCTTTAAATGGAGAAGAAAATTTGGAAGGTACAACTATTTCAGTATGGATAAATCGATTAGATGATGCTTGGCTCTTTGATGGAATCTGGGCTTTTTATGATACAGATAATTCAGACGGTATAGATGGACGATTATATTTTGCTCCTAATGCATATTTAGGATTTAATGCAACTGGTGGAATTTTTGATGTTAACTTACCAGATACTAATAGAGGAGGAGTTGTTACAGGTGCGATATCTCCTAATACTTGGGTGTTAACAACTATTGTCCTTTCAGGAACAGGATTCGAAATTTATTTAAACGGAGAATTGAAATATAATCAAGATAATCCTAATAACTGGATTGGTGACTTAACTGCATCTACTTTTGATTATGGACATGTCATGAATTTGATAAGGTCTTGTGAAAAATTCTATTTAGGCTATGGTTCATGGTGGGGATCTCCTAATATATATATTAGTGATTTATCAATTTTTAATCGTGCTCTTACTGCATCAGAAGTTGTAGAACTTTATGAGATAACGAAGAAGTAAGTTTAAACTATAAAAAACACATATATGAAAGAACAGAAAATTGGCGAAATGTTGAGGCCAAAGTTCCTTAACATATTACTCTTATTTGCTTTCTTATTAAGTGGGGAAGTTGTTTTTGCCCAATCTAAGGAAGTAAAAGGAGTAGTAAAAGATCCAACAGGAGAAACTGTAATTGGAGCCAGTGTATTGGAAAAAGGAACCACTAATGGTACTATTACAGATTTTGATGGAAATTTTGTGCTGACTGTGTCAGAAAATGCAGTGCTTCAAATCAGTTATATCGGCTATCAGACACAGGAAATTAGTGTAAAAGGAAAGAAGAATTTAGTTGTAACTTTGAAAGAAGATACAGAAGTTCTGGAAGAAGTTGTAGTTGTTGGTTATGGTGCACAGAAAAAGGAGAGTGTAGTAGGTGCAATCTCTCAGGTGTCCTCAAAAGAATTATTAAAATCGCCTTCTGGAAACGTGTCTCAGGCTTTGGCTGGTAAGATTTCTGGTGTGATTACTTCTCAGACGTCTGGTGCTCCGGGTGCGGATGATGCACAAATCTACATTCGTGGTCGTGCCTCTTTTGCAGGAGACAATCAGCCCCTTATCTTAGTGGATGGCGTGGAACGCGAATTTTCACAGATTTCACCTGATGATATAGAGTCTATATCTGTGTTAAAGGATGCTTCAGCTACTGCTGTATATGGTGTACGTGGTGCAAATGGTGTTATGTTGATTACGACAAAACGAGGAAAGGATCAGAAACCAACCGTGAGTCTGACTGCTAACTGGCAGGTTCAGTCTCCGACTCGTAAAGACACCTATTTGGATTCTTATGATTCTGTTGTTTTATTGGAAGAAGCACGTGCCAATGATGGGCTGGGTTCTCAATATTCAGCTTATGATATTGAGATGTATAAAAAATCTCGTAATGGTCAGTTGTCGGGATTGGATGCTATGCTTTATCCGAATGTCGACTGGTATGATACAGTGCTTCGCAGTACAGCTCCTGCTCAACGTTATAATGTAAATGTACAAGGAGGTACAAAACGTGTTCGTTACTTTGCTTCCGCAGAATATTATAATCAGCAGGGTTTGTTTAAGAACTTTAGTACAGACCAGTATGGAAATAGTTCGAATTCGAGCTATCGCCGTTATGCTTTCCGTGGAAATTTGGACTTTTTGGTGACAGATGATTTGACGGTTTCTGTAAACTTTGGAACACGCTTTGAGGAACGTCGTGGTCCGAACTCTGACGAACGTCTGGATGGTTCATATAGTGAAGTCTTTTATGAGTTGAATCATACTCCGGGATGGCTTTTCCCTGTAAGTTATAATATTGGTGAAGAAGGAGAAGCAAAACAGACTTTGTATGGTGGTAACTCTCAGAACCAGAATAATATTGTAGGTCGTTTGGCAGAAGCTGGATTTACACGTGCTACCAATACAATTAATGAAACAAACTTTATTGTGAATTATGATTTGCATAAGATTACTCCGGGACTTTCTGTAAAAGGTATGGCATCTTTTGATTATGATGCATATTATAACCGAAAATTTACAGCTGATTTTGCTACTTATGAATTGACAGACCGTAATAATTATAACTCTATTGACGGATATACCCAGTTTAACAATGATACGGAGTTGGCTTATGCTGGCAATGATCAGACTACGACCTATAAACTTTACATGGAATTGCAGTTAAATTACGCTCGTAAGTTTGGAAAGCATGATGTGACCGCTATGATGTTGTATAACCAGAATGATTATCGTTATCAGGCTGACCTGGCTAAGCGCTATCAGGGATTAGTTGGTCGTGCGACTTATGGATATGATGATCGTTATCTGGCAGAAGTGAACTTTGGTTTCAATGGTTCTGAAAACTTCCGTAAGGGTAAACGATTTGGTTTCTTTCCTTCATTCTCTTTGGGATGGCGTATATCTAACGAAAAATTTATGCAGCCTGTTTCCAGTTGGTTGAACAATCTTAAATTGCGTGCATCTTATGGTGAAGTTGGTAATGATGTATATATGGTAAATGGCGTACAGCAACGTTTCTTGTATGAACCGGTATGGACACAATTGGCAAATGCATATCGTTTTGGTAGCAATCAAACGGTAACGGGTATTTACGAAAGTCAGTATCCTAACTATGATGTAACTTGGGAACGTGCGCGTAAATATAATGTAGGTTTGGAATTCGGTTTGTGGAATGGATTGTTAACTGGTAATTTTGATTATTTCTATGAGAGCCGTACAGATATTCTGACTCAATATTTGACTCGTCCACAATGGGTTGGTGTTGTAATGGCTGCAGGAAATTTGGGAAAGACAAAGAATCAGGGTGTTGAACTTGAATTGAAACATAACAATCGGATTGGTAAAGATTTTTATTACAATGTAGGATTTACTTTCTCACATGCACGTAATGAAATTCTTGATATGGATGAACCTGATGCAAAAACAGGTTATCGTAAACAGGAAGGACATCCGATTAATCAGTATTTTGGATTGATTTGTGATGGTTTTGTTACTCAGGCAGACTTAGACAATCCGAATTTCCCGAAGTCTACTTATGGAAATGTGCAAGTAGGTGACTTGAAATATCGGGATATGAATGGTGATGGCTTCATTGACGACCGTGATGAAACATTTATTGGTTATAGTGATATTCCAGAAAATACGTATGCATTGACTCTCGGAGCTCAGTGGAAAGGAATTGGTTTCAGTGTTATGTTCCAAGGAGTAGATCATGTTTCTCGTTTTTATGATGCAGAAGCTATGTTTGCCTTTGTAAATGGTGGTAAGGTAAAGGAGCATCATTTGGGACGTTGGAATCCGGCCATGAGCGAAGAATATAACTTGGCAAATGCTACTTATCCTCTATTACATTATGATTCTTATGGAAACCATAATCAGCGGCAGAACTCATTCTTCCTGAAGAATGGTGCGTTCTTGCGCTTAAAGAATATTGAACTTAGTTATTCTTTGCCGCAGAGCTGGATTAAGAAAGCAGCTATGAAAGAATGTAGAATATATGTGAATGCTAGCAACTTGGTTACTTGGGATCATTTGGGAGGTTTGACAGACCCGGAAAGTAATGGCTCGAACCGTTATCCAATTATGAAAACCGTAAACTTTGGTGTAAATATTCAATTCTAAAAAATATCAGTATGAAAATAAATAGAACATTAATATATACCTTGTTAGCTGCAACACTTTCAGGAACGTCCTTGACTTCTTGTGAAGAAATGTTCGGTGACTTTCTGGATAAGCAGCCAAGTAATGAACTGACAGAGGAGGAAACCTTCAGTTTATGGACGAACATGGAAGAGTTTCATTATGATACTTATAATTTTCTACGCCATGGTATAGGACGTATTAACAATTCCTGGATGGATTCTGCCACTGATTTAGGGGAAACCAGCTATTCAAATGCAGGAACTCGTGTAAGCTTCAATATTGGAAATTATTATAGTGCAGAAGCTGCAAACGAACTGACCGATGTATGGGAAAATTATTATCGTGCCATCCGTAAGTGTAATATGTTGCTGGAAAAAATAGATGAGGTACCTCAAGCGGAAGAAGATACATACGATGTGTATCTCCGTGATAAGGCTGTTTATAAAGCAGAAGCCCGTTTTTTCAGAGCCTATTTTTATTGGGAATTGTTTTTGAGATATGGCCCGGTACCTTTAGTGACAAAAGTACTTGATCCAGATGGCGATTTGATTTCTGATTACAAGGAACGTCCAACGACAAAAGCTTATGTGCAAGAGTTTATACTGAAGGAATTGGCAGAATGTGAAAGTGATTTATTGACAGTTGAAGAAGTACAGGCTGAGTTGGATAAACTTTCCGGTCGTGTATGGCATCCTGCAGCACGTGCTTTAGCATGTCGTATAAAGTTATACATGGCTAGTCCGCGCTTTGCTGGACAGACTGATATTACTTGGCAAGATGCTGCTGATGCAGCCAAAAGTTTTATTACAGATTTTGGTGATACAGGTAAGTTTAAACTTTGGCAAGAAGATAATGCTACAGCGGAGGCTAATTATGCGAATGCGATTTTGAAACCTGCAACAGATAACGGTAAGAATCCGGAAATAATCTTTTGGCGGAATGATGGTACGTTTGGCTGGAGTGCAGTGGAGAATGATACTCCTGTAGGAGAAGGAGGAAAGGGAGGTATGTGTCCTTCACAGAATTTAGTGGATATGTATGATTTAGCAGATGGAACATCTCCATTTACAGAATATGATGATACCGGAGCTCCTGTATATAACTCAACTACATCTAATGGAGTGCCAGCTCCGACAGTGAAATCAGGAGTGCGTTATAACGATGCCAATCCGTGTTATAATCGTGATCCACGTTTGGCTGCCTCTATTTTGTATCATGGAGTAGATTGGAATGATGGAACAATAAACGTAATTAAGGGGCAACGTGATAATCCTATTGGTAATGCGAATGTAACTCCTACAGGGTATTATCTTCGTAAATATATGCCAGAAGAAATTTTGGCTAATAATCATGGGGGTACAGCTTTCAGAAACTGGATTTTTATTCGGTATGCAGAGATCCTGCTTGATTATGCGGAGGCAATAAATGAAGTGAGTCCAAATAATTATAAAGAAGCATTGGCGGTTATCCAACCGATTCGTGATCGCGTAGGAATGACATTGCAATTGGAAAACCGTGCAGATCTTCAATCTCAGGATGCTGCCCGCAAATTTATTCGCCGTGAGCGCACAATAGAATTGGCATTCGAAGATCATCGTGCGTGGGATGTTCGTCGTTGGGGTGTGGCCAAAGAAGCATTAGCCCGTGATATTTATGGGGTAGATGTAGTACGCGAAAATGGACAGACTAAATATGTGCGTAAAATTGCTCAGCCCCGTGTGTTTGAAGATAAGATGTATCTGTATCCGATACCGGAAGGCGAGGTTTGGAAAACCAATATTGAGAATAATCCAGGATGGAATTAATAAAAGATTCAATGGTTATGTATAAGATAAATAAGAAAAATAAAATACGTACAGGGCTGAATAAGGTCTTATTAGCTACTGTATTAAGCTCTGCATCTCTTTCTGTGTGGGCACAAGAAGGCATATTAAAAGGTCGTGTGGTGGATGTAGAGGGTAATCCAATTCCAGGTGCTGTCGTAAATGTGCTTGAGGGTAGCCGAATTGCCTTGAGCGATGAAAACGGATATTTCCAATTGAAGAAGGTAGTACCCAATGATGAAATTTATGCTACATGCGTGGGATATCTTCCTGCTACAGAAGTTGCTTCTGAACTTGATGGTGGTTTTACGATTGTATTGAAAGAAGATACAGATGTGTATATGCATACCGCACCTGTGCCTTTCGGTCGTAAGCCCATGAAATATATGACAGAAGCTACATCTGTGGTAACTGGTGAGGAATTAGAGAAACATCCGGTTACTGTGTTACAGAATGCTTTTACTTCTACAGTAACAGGTGTGGAAACATACGAAAAGAACTCAGAACCTGGATGGAGTGAGACCCTATTCTATATTCGTGGTTTACGTACTATGAATAATAATTTGGCAAATGATGGACAGATTGCGGAGAAACCTTTGGTTATCGTTGATAATGTGGAACGAGATTTGTCCTTCTTGGATGCATATCCAATAGAAAGCATTACAATTTTAAAAGATGCTGCTGCTTGCGCTATTTATGGTATGCGTGGTGCAAACGGAGCTATTATTGTCACTACAAAGCGTGGTCAGGCTGGTAGAACAAAGATTGATTTTACACAAGAAGTAGGTTTCCAGACTGTATCTGGTATTCCTGAAAGTCAAAATTCATATAATTATGCCTTAACGAAAAATCAGGCAAATTATCTGGATGGAAAAGAACCTGAATTTAGTGACTATGATATTGAAATGTATCGTCGTGTATGTAATGGCGAGCAGCTGACGGGAATGGATCGGTATAAGTATTTTAATACGAACTGGCATGACACAATGTTAAGAGACTTAGCCCCTCAGTATCGTACTAATTTGCAGATTAGTGGAGGTAATGCACGTGCTCGTTATTATGTTTCTTTCTCTTATTTGCGTCAGGAAGGTTTGTATAATACAGAATGGACTGATTATAATGAAGGATATAGTACACAGCATACGTTGAATCGTTATAATTTGCGTTCGAACATTGATATTGATGTCAATAAATTCTTGAACGTATCTTTGGATTTAGGTGGTCGTATTGATAATATTAGTCAGCCCGGTATTGATACGTGGAATATTTTTACTTGGGGAGCTGGTGAAAATCTTCCTATTAACCCTGTTTTTACACCTAACGGTAATTGGTTCTTTCCTTCTGATAGCGACAGTAAGAATGGCGCGGCTCAGATTGCGGGAAGAGGTATTGAGAAGAATCGTCGTCGTAACCTATATACAACATTGACTGCTAACGGGGATTTAGGTTCATTGCTGCCTGGCTTGAAAGCAAATCTGACTTTTAGTTTTGACTCTTATGAAACTTTCCGTCAGACTCAGGTAGCAGACATAGATGGATATTATTATAATTTCCGTGATGATGTGAGCGATGTGTCTCAGTATACATACAAACGTATGCGTACAGCAGCTTCTTTGCCTAATCCAAGCACTTCTCCTCGTGATTATTATTATAATATCAACATAAACGGAGGTCTTTCTTATAACCATACATTTAATAAAAAACATTGGTTAGATGCTAAAGCATTCATGCGTTCATATCAGAATGTAGTACGCGGACAATATTCTTCAAATCGCTATCTTTCTTATAATGCACAAGCTACCTATGTATATGACAGCCGTTATATTGTATCGGGTAATTTGTCTTATATGGGGAATGATAATTTTGCACCGGGAGAACGTTATGGATTATTCCCAGGTGGTTCTGTGGGATGGGTCTTATCAGAAGAACCTTGGTTTAAAAATAAGGCTACCCAGTTGCTGAAGATTCGTGCTTCTTATGGTCGTGCCGGTATGTCTGATATTTATACTACTTCTGATGGAGTTCCTTCTGTTCGTTATCCTTATCAAGGGGCTTATACAGAAACGGGTGGCCGTTATAATTTTGGAACGTCTCAGTCTGCTTACACTGGTATTTATGAATCTACTGTAGGAAATAGAAATATTAAGTGGGAAATTTCCGACATGGTGAATGTGGGTATGGATTTTGATTTTTGGAATAAGAAATTGTATGGACAGATTGATTTATTTAAAGAATGGCGTTCAAATATACTTGTGACTCGTTCTACCATACCGACAGGAATGTTTGGGGCAGCTGTACCTTTGGATTCTTATGGAAAGGCGGAAACAAAAGGCTTTGAAGTGACATTGGGACACATGAATAAGATTGGTGATTTTACTTATCATATTCAGGGTATGTTGACTTACAATACCAATAAGATTACAGAAATGGATGAGGTTGCACCTGATTATGCATACCAGTCAAAAACTGGTAATCGTATAAACCAAAGCCAGTTGTTGACATGGGTACAATGGGCAAGTGATCCTGCCTTAATTCCTGAATCTCATCAGGATGCTATTGACCATCCGGAAAAATATCCTTGGCATTCGGCGGGAAAATATCAGTTGGGTAATGCCATTTTTAAGGATACAAACGGTGACCGTATTATAGATGCTTATGATAAAGAACCGATGGGATATACTAAGATTCCAGAGTTGATTCCGACTGTAAATATCGGTTTTGAGTGGAAAGGATTGGATGCCCGTGCAGTTTTGACTGCTTATTTGAACCGTACGGTAGGCTGTCGTGAGAATATGGACTATGGTTTTGGATGGGGAGGTACCTCTACTCACGAAGTAGTTAATACATGGGGATATTATACAGACGATCCGACCGACCCGCGTAATATCAATGCAAAATATCCTCGTTTGTCTAATTCATTTAGTAATATCGACCGTAACTATCCATATAATGAATCTACTATCTGGGTAGTAAACGGGGATTTCCTTTCTTTGCGTAATGTGGAAGTGGGTTATTCTTTACCTAAAAAATGGATTGCAAAAGCCAATATGACAAAAGTACGTATTTATTTTAGTGGTTATAACTTATGTAACTGGAGTCATTTGCCGAAAGGTTTTGACCCTGAAAATCCATTGAACTATATCTGGAATTATCCTAAAACAAAATCGTTTACATTTGGTATCAATGTAGGATTTTAAATAAAGCAATATTATGAAGATAAAGAAATATACTTATATAATGTTAGCCGTATTATTATTTTCTGGTACGGCTTGCAGTGACTTTTTGGATAAAGAATATGATGCAACCCTTTCAGATGAAAAGGTGTTTACTAATCAGACTATGACGCGTGCTACCTTGTAGCCAGATGAATTTGTCGGTATCGAAAACTTTTCCGAATTGATCCAAGCATGTGAAATAACCACCGCATTCTTTATCTTGGGAATGTTGAATCCAAAAAGGAAGTACATTATTAAGTAATTCTTCCTTATACTGTTCTTTTAATTGTTTTAAATCGTCCATAATACTTTATTTATCGATTTAATTGTATTAATAAATGTAGAGTACTCTTATAATGCAAATATATAAAATATTTTATTTATTATACTATCGGTGTATTATTTTATTTTTTTATTTAACCGCTTTTGATTATTTGTTATTATTTGGCGCTGTTTTTGTTTTATAATATTATTAATATTGTGTGTTTTGTTTTAGATTGTTATTGAATATGTTGATAGTGTGAGATTTTTGTAATATGTACGGTTTGTTGTGCTAGGGATATATGGTGTTTTTGGTTTGAGTCATGGTTGGTTTATAAGGTAGGATTATTCTATTGATATTTCATCTACAAAAATAAAGGCAGGTATGGCTGGAAGCCCACTCCATGAAGGCAGTTTCTTTTCTGATGTAGCCGATATTCTGACGTATCGTGCTGTTTGAGTTTGGAAAGTTAGTGTATGTTGCTTGACTTCTTTTCTATGCTCTGTTGGCATCGTATAGATTTGTGATGCTGTTTTTTTATAGTTTTTCCCGTCACTTGATAGCTCTATGCAAATATGTTGCGCGTCAAATATACCATCACCAGTCGCTATGCATGTGTTGAGTGAGACTGATGTAATAGGTGTTTCTTTTTCTAGATCTATTGTTGCAATCATGTCATTTCCATTACTGAATCCTAGCCATTTATCACTTCCGTAAGTTGTATTTCCGGAGATTCCGTCTACCAATGTTCCATACCCTTGTCCGTTATATTTTTCGTCGGCAGGGAATTTTAGTATTATAGGTTTGTTGGTTGCTTTGTTGAAATGAAATTGTTCTTTGTAGATTTCACTGTTTCCTTCTGGGCGGATTGCAATAGCTTGTAGAGTTGTTGTTTTGTTTATTTGTAGTTTTTTCTGATATACAGGTGATTGGCTTGTTGGAATAGTGCCGTCGAGTGTATAGTGTATGGGTGCGTTTCCTAATGTAGATAAAGTTACTTCTGTGTATCCTGTTTCAGGGTTAGATACATAGGTAGCATCTACGTTTAGTACATGTTTAGCGTAATTGTATTTTTCTAAATCATATAGTTTTACATTCACATTTTTGTCTTGAAGCATTTTGTAAAACTCACCATCTCCGAAGAGTAAAACTGAGGAGTTTTCTTTCAAGTAAAGAGCTATATCAAATAAAGAAAGTTGAGCC
>OGXG01000938.1_pt1 | contig 15245 bp, 15 predicted proteins | sample 1576251 | NCBI WGS metagenome assembly OGXG01 (sample SAMEA3541533, study PRJEB24748) | human gut metagenome | biome: human gut; feature: human-associated habitat; material: faeces | place: China | collected 2012
TGGCTTTCTGCAAGGCTTTCGACAAGGACGGCATGGCGATTCCCACTGCCACCAGCTGGCGGTTGTTGCTCTGCTGTGCCTGCTGCTCTTCGAACTCACGCTCGGTCATATCGCCCTTGTAGATCCAGACCTTCACGCCGATACGGCCGTAAGTGGTCTTGGCCTCGAAGAAGCCGTAATCAATGAGGGCACGCAGGGTCTGCAGCGGAACGCGACCCTCGCGATAGAACTCGGAACGGCTCATTTCGGCGCCACCAAGGCGGCCGGAGAGCTTGATACGGATACCCTTGGCGCCTGCACGCATGGCATCCTGCTGGGCCTTACGCATCGCGCGACGGAAGGTCACGCGGTTGGTGAGCTGCTCAGCGATGCCCTGTGCGACGAGCTGGGCGTCCAGTGCGGCGTTCTTCACTTCGAAGATGTTGAGCTGGACCTGCTTGCCGGTGAGCTTCTCGAGCTTGGCGCGAACGCGCTCAGCCTCAGCGCCACGACGGCCGATGACGATGCCCGGACGAGCGGTGTGGATGTCCACACGCACGCGGTCGCGGGTACGCTCGATGACGATACGGGACACGCCCGCACGCTCGAGGTCCTTGCTCATGGCCTTGCGGATGGCGTCATCTTCGAGAACGAAGTCGCGGTAGCGTTCGCCAACCTTGTTGGAATCGGAGAACCACTTGGAACGATGGTTCTCAGTGATTCCCAGGCGGTAGCCAAACGGATTGATCTTCTGACCCATCTTTAGCGGTTTCCTTCCTTGTTAGCGACGACGACCGTGATGTGGCTGGTGCGCTTGTTGATACGAGCGGCACGGCCCTGTGCACGGGCGCGGAAACGCTTGAGCGTCACGCCTTCGTCCACATAGGTCTCCTTCACGACCAGGTCGTTCTCGCGGAACGGCTCGCCGGCCTTGTCGGCCTTCACACGAGCGTTCGCGATGGCGCTCTCCAGGACCTTACGCACCGGGAGGGATGCGTCCTGCGGAGCGAACTTCAGAATGGTGATGGCTTCGGTCGCCTTCTTGCCTCGGATGAGGTCGACCATACGGCGAGCCTTGCGCGGCGTCACGCGGACGTGACGAGCGATTGCTTTAGCTTCCATGTGTCCTTACTCTCCTTTAGCGGCGTGCCTTCTTGTCGTCCTTCACATGACCCTTGAAGGTCTTGGTCGGGGCGAACTCACCGAGCTTGTGGCCAACCATGGATTCGGTGACGAACACCGGAACATGCTTGCGGCCATCGTGAACGGCGAAGGTGTGTCCGATGAAATCAGGGGTGATCATCGAACGACGGGACCACGTCTTGATGACGTTGTGCGTACCCTTCTCGTTCTGCTCGTCGACTTTCTTCTGCAGGTGGGCGTCGACGAAGGGGCCCTTCTTGATGCTACGAGTCATCTACTCGACACTCCCTTACTTACGGTTCTTACCATTCGGGCGACGACGAACAATCATCTTGTTCGAAGCCTTCTTCGGACGGCGGGTACGAACCTCGCCCTTGCCCCACGGAGAAACCGGCGGCTTGCCACCGCGGGTACGACCGCCGTGCGGGTGATCGACAGGGTTCATGGACTCACCACGGGTGATCGGGCGCTTGCCCATCCAACGAGCGCGGCCTGCCTTGCCAAGCTGGATGTTGGCGTGGTCGGAGTTGCCGACCTCACCAACGGTCGCGCGGCAGCGAGCGTTCACGTTGCGGATTTCGCCGGACGGCATACGCAGCTGAGCGTAGGCGCCATCCTTGGCGACGAGCTGCACGGCAGCACCGGCGGAGCGGGCGATCTTGGCGCCACCCAGCGGGCGGAGCTCAATCGCGTGCACCACGGTACCGGTCGGGATGTTGCGCAGCGGCAGGTTGTTGCCCGGCTTGATATCAGCCTGGGCGCCGGTCTCGATGACGTCACCCTGCTTGATACCTTCCGGAGCGATGATGTAGCGCTTCTCACCGTCTGCGTAGTGCAGCAGTGCGATGCGGGCGGAACGGTTCGGGTCGTACTCGATGTGAGCGACCTTGGCCGGCACGCCGTCCTTGTCCCAACGCTTGAAGTCGATGAGACGGTACTGGCGCTTGTGACCGCCGCCGCGATGACGGGAGGTCATACGGCCGTAGGAGTTACGACCGCCAGTCTTGCTGAGCTTGCGAACCAGCGACTTCTCAGGCGTGGAGCGCGTAAGCTCGGAGAAGTCCGAGACGGACGCGTTACGGCGGCCTGCAGTCGTCGGCTTATAAACGCGGATAGCCATAATCTAGTTCTTCCTTTAACTTTTCTCGGCTAGCCTTCAGTTACCGAAGATGTCGATCGTCTGGCCCTCGGCGACGGTCACGATGGCGCGCTTCTGATTGACGCGCTGGCCGAAACCGTTGCGGGTGCGCTGGCGCTTGCCGGCGCGGTTGAGGGTGTTGACGTTCGTCACCTTGACATTGAAGATCTCTTCGATTGCCTGCTTGATCTGAACCTTGTTCGCGTTCGGGGCCACCACGAAGGTGTACTGACCGCGATCGGACAGAGCGTAGCTCTTCTCAGAAACGACAGGCTTGAGGATGATGTCGTGTGCGGGCTTGTGAATAGCGACCATGAAAATCAGGCCTCCTTTGCAGCCGGCTCAGCCTTCGCAGCGAGGAAAGCATCAAAGCCTTCCTTGGAGAAGACCACGTACTGAGCGGTGACCACATCGTACGTGTTGAGCTGATCGGCGAAGATCGGGTGAACGGTCGGGATGTTACGAACGGAAAGCCATTCGTTCACATTCTCGCGAGAGAGCACCACGGTGGTGAACTTGTTCTCGGTCACCGGGCGTTTTAACAGAAGTCCTGAGGCGGAAACGCTTCAGGACTTTTTTTGTCTGTACGCCTGCGTCCTTTTCCGTAGCAGGCCGCTTCTTCTTTTTGCTGCCGGATTCTTTCTTTCCTTCCTTTTTTCCCTTGCTATCCTTTTTTCCCTTGCCGTCACCCGGACGGCCTTCAGAAATGCGCCTGGAGACGTTTTCTCCACAAAGGAGAGTCATTCTTCACCGGAACTTTCAGATGCGCTTAAAACGTACGAAAATCAGTCTGAGAGAGGGGTATACTTTAGAATGTTGTGTTTAGTAGGATTTTCAGAGAAGAACATAAAAAAGCCGGAGTATTTACCCCGGCTTGTGAAAATATCAATTATAGATTTTATTTCTCTACGTTGTCCTTGCTTGGATGAGGATAGTCAATCGTGTAATGAAGCCCTCTGCTCTCTTTTCTTTCCATTGCCTGGCGAGTAATCAGGTAACCTACATTAATCATGTTACGGAGCTCGCAAATCTCTCTGGAAGCCTTTACACGTTTAAACAAGCGCTCTGTTTCTTCATAGAGAATATCCAGACGGTTCCATGCACGCACCAGACGGAGATTGCTTCGTACAATACCTACATATGATTCCATAATCTGATTAACTTCTTTCATACTTTGTGTAATCAGAATTCGTTCTTCGTTGCTGATAGTGCCTTCTGCATTCCATTCCGGAATATCTTCGTTGAAATCGTAACGGTCGAGTACACTGAGTGCGTGTTTAGCGGCAGAGTCCGCATAAACAATGGCTTCTATCAGTGAATTGGATGCAAGGCGGTTGCCTCCATGCAATCCAGTGCAAGAACATTCTCCTAAAGCATACAGGCGCTTGATGCTGGATTGTCCGTCCAAATCGACCTTGATACCTCCACACAAATAATGTGCAGCCGGCGCTACCGGGATATAGTCTTTCGTAATATCAATTCCCAGGCTCAGGCACTTTTTATAAATATTGGGGAAATGTTTCTTTGTTTCTTCCGGATCTTTATGCGTGACATCCAGGTATACATGGTCTTCACCACGTTGTTTCATTTCATTGTCTATGGCACGTGCTACGATGTCACGAGGAGCCAGTGAAAGGCGCGGGTCGTATTTCTGCATGAATTCTTCACTCGACAAGTTTCTCAGTACACCTCCATAACCTCGCATAGCTTCTGTGATAAGGAAGCTGGGACGGTCGCCCGGATGATACAAGGCAGTAGGGTGGAATTGTATAAACTCCATGTCCTTGACAACTCCTTTGGCACGATATACCATGGCAATACCGTCGCCTGTAGCAACCAATGGATTGGTGGTGTGGGTATAAACCGCTTCACATCCTCCAGTGGCCATGACGGTGATTTTAGAAAGGAATGTATCCACCTCTCCTGTTTTTTCATTCAGCACGTAAGCACCGAAACATTTGATACCCGGCGTGTGACGCGTAACGATAATTCCCAAATGGTGCTGGGTGATGATTTCTACCGCATAGAAATTACTGAAGACGGTGATATTGGGATGGCGTTTTACTTCTTCTATCAGGCTGGTCTGTATTTCAGCACCAGTATTGTCTTTATGATGGAGAATACGGAATTCAGAATGTCCGCCTTCTTTGTGCAGGTCGAACTCTCCGTTGTCTTTCTTGTCAAAGTTTACTCCCCATTTAATTAGTTCTTCTATTTGAGAAGGCGCGTTGCAGATAACCTTTTCTACAGCGGCAGGATCGCTGATCCAGTCTCCTGCAACCATGGTATCGTGGATATGTTTTTCGAAATTATCCACCTTCAGGTTGGTTACTGAAGCGATGCCTCCCTGTGCATAGTAGGTATTCGCTTCTTCCAGTCCGGCCTTGCAGATCAGTGCAACCGAACCTTTATGCGCCACTTTCAGCGCAAAGCTCATTCCGGCAATTCCTGAACCGATAACGAGAAAATCGAATTTTCTTATCATAAGATTGGGTATTATAACGCAAAACTACAAAAAAGTCAGTTATATGATGCTCAAAAGCATTCTTTTTTGTGTGTCTCTGTAGATTGATTTTTAAAATACTTAAAGATGCGTTGGAGATGTTTTGTTTTCAAGCAGAATTTCTTATCTTCACGGGAAATTAAAACAAAAAATCAGACAATGAATCGTACTTTTCAATCAAAGGTTGGTTGGTGGTATTGGATAGTGATAGGAATAACTTCTGTGTTGTTATTCTTTTTTTTCTGGGAACATTATCTGCTGTGTACAATTCTGTGTGCAACTGTGGTGGTTTTTGAAATCGAAATGCTGGTTCATACGCAGTATGTAATTACAGGAGATGGATGGCTAAAAGTAGAGACCGGACGGTTTATCCCCAATGCTTCACTTGAAATAGATCAGATTCTTCGTATACGGAAAGTCCGTTCGATGACTTTCTGGCAACCTGCTTTGTCGTTCGAGCGGCTTGAAGTCGTTTTTAAAAAACATGGAAAGGTCCGTTCCATTTCTCTTTCCCCTAAGAATCAGGAAGATTTTATCCGTTGCCTGTTGAAAAAGAACGAGGCAATTCAATTTTATGATTGAGACAAATAATTAACTGATAAAAATACTATGGTACGTGAGTTTAAAATCCGCAGAACTCCTTTTAAAGTGTGGTTAGGAGTCATTATTGTGATTGTGGCCATTGTGCTGATGGCTTTGCATACAGAAAACTATTGGAATTTGATGCCGATTGTGCTTCCCGTTTTATTGTTGATTGATGAGCAGATGACGCGTATTCTGGTACAGGAAAACGGGGATATTTGGTTGAAAAGAGGTTTTAGTGGCAGTATCAAGGCGTATGGAGTAAAACGGATTGCATTGCGTAAGAAAGATTCGTTGCTGAAAGGAAGAATTACCATATATTATACGAAAGGGTTCATTAATTTTGACCCGGCCGATTTAAAAGGATTTGTGGCTTGTGCGAAAGAACGCAATCCTCATGCAGACTATCGTGAAGAATAATCATTTCTAAAATTTGGACGGATTATGAAGTATCAATTGGCTATAATTGGTGGTGGCCCGGCTGGATATACAGCTGCTGAGATGGCCGGAAAAGCAGGACTGAGTGTAGTTTTGTTTGAAAAGAACAACGTGGGCGGAGTTTGTCTGAATGAGGGATGTATTCCCACAAAGACCTTGCTGTATGCGGCGAAAGTACACGATACAGCTTTGCATGCATCAAAATACGGTGTTAATGTGAAAGAGGTTTCAGCCGATTTAGGAAAGATTATAGCCCGAAAAACGAAGGTGGTCAGAAAATTGGTACTGGGTATCAAGGCAAAACTCACGGCACAGAAGGTTACTTTGGTGCAAGGGGAAGCCTACATTCAGGATGCACATACTGTTCGTTGCGGTGAGGAGTTGTATGAATGTGAACAGATGATAGTATGTACAGGCAGTGCGACTTTTATTCCTCCGGTGGCAGGACTTGATTCGGTGAATTACTGGACACATCGAGACGCATTGGACAATAAAGAAATCCCTTCTTCTTTGGTAATTGTAGGAGGAGGAGTTATCGGTATGGAATTTGCTTCGTTTTTCCACAGCTTGGGAGTGAAAGTAACGGTTGTGGAAATGATGGATGAAATCTTAGGAGGAATGGACAAGGAATTGTCAGGCCTTTTACGGGCAGATTATGCCAAGAGAGGAGTGAAGTTCTTGCTGAATACGAAAGTAACCGGAGTTACACAGAAGGAAGACGGAATAGAAATAGAATATACCTGCGGAGAAGAAAAAAATACAGTTTGTGCCGAAAAACTGTTGATGAGCGTAGGACGCCGGCCGGTAATGAGCGGATTCGGATTGGAAAACCTGAATCTGGAACTTACGGCACGTGGAACGGTGAAAGTAGATGAACATCTGCAATCTTCCGTGCCGGGAGTATATGTGTGCGGTGATTTGAATGGAGTATCTTTGCTGGCTCATACGGCTGTGCGTGAAGCAGAGGTGGCAGTTCATCATATTTTAGGAAAAACAGACGCCATGAGCTATCGTGCCATACCGGGAGTTGTTTATACTAATCCGGAAATTGCTTCTGTAGGTTGTACGGAAGAAGCGCTTACACGCGAAGGCCGTGCCTATCGTGTAGTAAGCTTGCCTGCAGCCTATTCAGGCCGTTTTGTGGCTGAAAATGAAGGAGTGAATGGAGTCTGCAAAGTACTGGTAGGAGAAGATGAAGAAATTTTAGGAGTACATTTGCTGGGAAATCCGGCTTCTGAATTAATTATTCAGGCAGGAATGATGATAGAAGACAGACGTAAACTTTCAGACTGGAAAAAATATGTCTTTCCACATCCTACGGTAGGCGAAATCTTTCGCGAGTTATAAATTGAAGTGTTGAATGAAACGAATAAGCGGAGTATTATTTTTTTTATTTCTTTGGGCCGGTTTTCTTCATGCCCAGACGTTATTAACAAACGAGTTAAACAAGTTAATATCTTCCGACCCCTTGTTGAAAACCTCGGAAGTAGGTATTGTGGTTCATGATTTGACTGCAGGCAAGGAGCTTTATAGCTATCAGGCAGACAAGTTGTACCGGCCGGCTTCTATTGAAAAAGTGGTTACTGCGGTAACTGCTTTGGATGTATTAGGAAAGGATTTCCAGTTTCAGACTACACTTTCGTACGACGGTGTGGTGGAAAAAGGAATCTTGAAAGGAAACCTGTACGTAAAAGGAGGTTTTGACCCGGAGTTTATGGAGTTGGATATGGACTTTCTGGTCAGAGCCGTGAAAGAGGCAGGCATACAAGCTATTTCCGGGAAACTTGTGGGTGATGTTTCTTTGATGGATTCCATATACTGGGGAGAAGGCTGGTCATGGGATGATACTCCAGAAGCTTTCCAACCTTATCTTTCACCGCTTATGCTGAACAGGGGATGTGTGGATATTAAGGTATCTCCTGCTGCCAAAGGGAAGGCCGGAACCGTGGAAATTACTCCGGAATCAGATTATTATCAGTTGAACAATCGTTCTATAAGTCTGCACCCCGAAGCTGGAAAACTGAAAATAACGCGTGACTGGCTCACAAACGGCAATACGATAGATGTGTCCGGATGTGTTTCTTCTGTTCGTAAGCGTACGCTGAATCTGTATGATTCCAAGCGATTCTTTATGGATACGTTTTGTTATAAGCTTAACAAAGAATGGCTGTCCGTATCGAAAGACAGTATTTTCTTTTTAACCGCTCCTGATAGTACACAATGGATTTACACTTGCCGCCGTCCGGTGGAGGAAGTGTTGAAGCGTGCCTTGAAAGAAAGTGACAATCTTTCTGCGGAGGCCTTGTTTCGTCAGTTAGGGCAAATGAACGGGAAACATACTTCACACATCTCTTTTGGGGACTGTCAGGTTGTAATAGGGAGATTCATGCGCAATGCCATTGGGCATGACCCCAAGGAGTATCGAATTGTAGATGGTAGTGGAGTCTCGTTGTATAATTATGTGTCTCCTCGTCTGATATTGGCTTATCTGAACTATGCTTATCGTCATCCGTCCGTGTTCCAGACTTTCTATGACTGCCTGCCCGTAGCAGGAGTTGATGGTACGCTTCAGGGAAGAATGCGTACGGGAAAAGCCTTCCGTAATGTAAGAGCAAAGACCGGAACTGTTACGGGAATCAGTTCATTGGCTGGTTATTTGACATCCGTGAACGGGCACAAAATTTCTTTTGTTATCATTAATCAAAATGTATTGAAAGCTCGTCAGGCCCGTAAACTGCAGGATAAAATTTGTGAGTTATTGATACAGCTAAATTGAGTGAAAAAGTCTGCTGAAACGTATTTTTAGTAGGAAAAATCAATAAATACACAAGAAGTAGCACAATTTTATAGGTTTTGTGAACAAATATTGTACCTGGATTTCGGCTAACTTTTGTATTTTTGTCTGCGTAGAGAGAAAGAACTTTAAACAATAATATAAAGTTGTTCTCTGTTTTTCGGGGAACAACGGGAGATTTTAAAATTTATAATTATTATGGTAAACTTTTCACTTGAAGGTAAGGTAGCCCTTGTAACAGGTGCTTCTTACGGTATCGGTTTTGCTATTGCTACAGCTTTTGCTAAAGCGGGTGCAACTATCGTGTTTAACGACATTAAACAGGAACTGGTTGACAAAGGTTTGGCTGCATACAAAGAAGAAGGTATCAATGCACACGGTTATGTATGCGACGTAACTAACGAAGATGCCGTAAATGCAATGGTTGCACAGGTAGAAAAAGAAGTAGGTGTAATCGATATTCTGGTAAACAATGCAGGTATCATCAAACGTATTCCGATGTGTGAGATGTCAGCTGATCAGTTCCGTCAGGTTATTGACGTGGATTTGAACGCACCGTTTATCGTTTCAAAAGCTGTTATTCCTAGCATGATTAAGAAAGGTCACGGAAAGATTATCAACATCTGTTCTATGATGAGTGAGCTGGGTCGTGAAACAGTTTCTGCATACGCTGCAGCAAAAGGTGGTTTGAAAATGTTGACTCGTAACATTGCTTCTGAATATGGTGAATTCAATATCCAGTGTAATGGTATCGGCCCGGGTTACATCGCTACTCCTCAGACTGCTCCTTTGCGTGAACGTCAGGCTGACGGTTCTCGTCATCCGTTCGATGCATTTATCGTGGCTAAGACTCCGGCTGCTCGTTGGGGAACTCCGGAAGATTTGATGGGTCCTGCTGTATTCCTGGCTTCTGACGCATCTAACTTTGTAAACGGTCACGTATTGTATGTGGACGGTGGTATTTTGGCTTATATCGGTAAACAGCCTAAATAAATTACATTTATTTTGTAGATAGAATGTCATTCTGGGAGGGTTTGTACTTTCCCAGAATGACTTTTTGGTAATAGATAAAGATAATATTATGAGAAAGACTTTGTTTGCTGCCGCTGCTTGTGCCACTGTATTGTGGACCGGATGTAGTAAATCAGAATCTGTCACTGTGACAATTGCCAACCCCTTGGCTATAGAACGTACAGGGGAAATGGTAGAAATTCCCGTAAATGATATTTATACGCAGCTGAATCTTTCTGACACTGCACAGTTTGTAATCTATGATGAGAAAGCCCAGGAGGTTCCTTATCAGCTGACATACGATGAGAAAGTGATATTTCCCGTGTCTATCGCTTCAAAAGCTTCTGTAAACTATACAGTGCAGCAGGGAACACCTTCACTGGTTAATGCGGTAGTGTATGGCCGTTGCTATCCGGAACGTCTGGATGACATTGCCTGGGAGAATGACCGTGCGGCTTATCGTGCATACGGCCCGGCTTTGCAGAAGAGCGGAGAAAAAGCTTATGGATATGATGTCTTTACAAAGAGCGTAGAAGAGCTCGTTGTAGAAGATCGTTATGCAATGGAGCTGGATTCTGCTTCACGTGCAGAAATCAAGGCGTTGAGAGAAGCCGGAAAGAAGGAGGAAGCAGACAGTTTGTCGCGTGCTATTTCTTATCATATAGACCATGGTAACGGAATGGACTGCTATGCGGTTGGTCCTACTTTGGGAGGCGGTACTGCAGCTCTGATGCCGGACTCTGCAATTGTATATCCTTATTGCTACAAAGATTATGAGATTTTGGATAACGGACCTTTGCGTTTTACCGTGAAACTGGTATTCAATCCTTTGGTGGTAAAGAACGATTCAAATGTGGTAGAAACTCGTATCATACAGCTTGATAAAGGCTCTCAGCTGAACAAGACTACGGTTTCATACGAATATCTGACGCAGGCTACTCCGGTAGCAGCAGGGTTGGTGCTTCATGCGGCAAATCCTGAAGGATATGCGTATGATGCAGCGAAAGGATATATCTCTTATGCAGACCCCACGACGAATGCTGAAGCTGGCAACGGTATTGTATATGTAGGAGCGGTATTCCCTGCTTCGGTACAGACTACTACACAGTTGTTTGAAAAACCGGCAGGCGATGCACTGGGACATGTATTGGGTATTTCTACGTATGAACCGGGTAATGATTTTGTATATTACTGGGGTTCAGGCTGGAGCAAATATGGTTTCGAAAAAGCAGAAGACTGGACCAATTACTTGAAGGATTATGCTGAGAAAGTACGTAATCCGCTGGTGGTGACCGTTCAGAAATAAAAGTCTGTAACAGGAAAGATATAAAGATATAAGGAAAACCGACAGTGCCGAATGACCGTTTGGGGAGATTGGGTTCTGTCGGTTTTTATTTTGTCAGTACTATACTGAAAATACTGCAGTACTTTCAGGGCAGTACTGTAGTACTTTCGGCAGTGTACTCCAGTACTTTCAAGGAAGTACTGGCATGACGAAGGAGAGTCTTTTTTTCAACGGCTGATATTAAGGAAATACCTTAAACTCGTAGCCTTCTGCAAGCAGCCACTCAATGGAGCGGGGAAGGGCATATTTAAGGTTTTCTTCCGATTTCAGGGAGTCATGGAACGTGATGATAGAACCGTTCCGGGCATATTTCTTTACCTTCTCAAATACTTGCGGACCATTGAGCCGCTTGCTGTAGTCTCGCGTAACCAAATCCCACATCACAATCTGGTATTTCTTTTTCAACACATGGTATTGCATCCACCGCATGTGCCCGTGAGGAGGACGAAATAAGTTGGTCTGCAAATAAGCGTTGGCTTTATCGGTATTGGCCAGATAGTTCTGGCTTAAAAATTCGAATCCTCGTATATGGTTAAAAGTATGGTTTCCGATACGATGTCCGCGTTCCACTACCATTTGGAATTCTTTGGGATGCTTCCTTACATTATCACCCACCATGAAGAAGGTAGCTTTAATTCCATATTTGTCCAGTAAATCAAGTACCCAGGGAGTAATCTCAGGTATGGGGCCGTCATCAAAAGTGAGGTAGACAGCTCTTTCGTTTTTATCCATGCGCCAGAGAGCTTTTGGATAAAGCAGACGGATAAATTGTGGAGGTTGTTCTATGAACATGTTTTTCGTCGTTTTAAGAGGTTTGTTTTGCAGAAAGAATTAAAAAGAAAGAATGTCATTCTGAACCTGCAAAGGTGGTGATATTCTCTGTGGTGTTCAGAATGACATTCTGTATCTAATCATTCAATTTCTGTATTATTGAGCAGGAGCGCTGTTACCTACTCGTTTTTCCAGCAGTTTGTACAGCTGGTCGAACTTTTGAGCATAATGCAAAGCAGATTTGTTTTCTTCACCTGTCTTGCTGTCTTTCATTTGCGCCATGGTCTTGCATACATCATCCAGAATATAGAAATAACGCATGCAGTTCTCGTATGAACTTGCGAAACGGGCATCGTCCAGACTCAAGTACCAGGTAGCATATTCTACAGCGTTGTTGGCCAGTTCATTGAGAATCTTTTCAGCTTTCTGCGGCTGTCCTAATGCCAGGTAGTTTTCTGCCATTTCCTTGGAACTGCTCATCAGGTAGTCGTGCGGAACAGTGGTCGAAGGAATCACTTTTTCGCAATAATCCAATGCTTTCAGTGCCTTATCCTTCTTGCCTTCCTTAATCAACTGGCTGGTCAGCTGTACGAACATGCGGCGATGAGTATCGCACATGCGTAATACCGTTTCATCCAGGTACATGTCAGGGTTGTCAATGCCGCCGAACTTGAACTTGTTCATCAGGTTGTCGTACATCTTTTCGCTGTCGAGTCGTCTGCCTAATTTCGCATTGTCAAACGGAGTGATGCGATAAGCCAGACCTTCCTGCAAGAAGTTATTGGTCAGGTTCAGGTGATTGTCAGAACCCACGGTGATAGCCATGTACATCGGACGTTCCCAGTTGGTGTTGGCCAACATTTCCAGCATCATCAGTTCACTCTTATACAGCACTCGTTTACCTTTCAGCGAGATATGCATGTATTCCGGAATAGAATCAGGTGTCAGCATACCCGAACGTTTGATGGCTTCCTTATCCAGTTTTATAACGATACTGTCGGTCGGAATCATCTGTAAGTCTTCTTTCGGTGAGCGTACCCAGTGTTCCAAAATGTTTTTCAGTTCGTATGGATTATCTCCAAACTCCTTGGCAGCCTCTTCCGGATTCTTTTTGTAGAATTCAAGGATAGTCGGCATGGCATCAGGACGTACGTACACCGCTTCGTTGTGACCGGATACATAGTCAATACGATCCCAGTTGATAGGTACTGAAGGAGAGTCGTATGCCGGACGGCGCATCTGGTCAATGTACCAGTCAGTCTGCAAATAACTCAGGTTGCAGACACGTACATCCGTGCGTACACCTTCTGTTTCCTGATTATACCACAAGGGGAATGTATCGTTATCACCGTTGGTAAAAAGAATCGGATTTCCCTTTTCTGGTACAGAGTTCAGGTAGTTCTGTCCGAAATCGCGGCATGTATAGCGGTCGCTGCGGTCGTGGTCGTCCCATGTCTGGCTTACCATTTGCACGGGCACCAGCAAGCAGACCACACTGGCTAAGATAGCCGCAGGCTTTTCATTGATTTTCTTGCTCAGGTATTCGGCTATGGCTGCCACTCCCAGTCCAATCCAGATGGCAAATGCATAGAACGAACCAGCGTATGCATAGTCTCGTTCACGAGGCTGCTGCGGTGTTTGGTTCAGGTAAAGCACGATGGCCAGACCGGTCATGAAGAAGAGGAAGAAGACAATCCAGAACTGCTGGATACCCTTTTCTCCCTTATAAGCCTGCCAGAAGAGACCGATAAGTCCTAAAATCAACGGTAAACAGTAGAATACGTTGTGTCCCTTGTTATTTTTCAGTTCACTTGGGAGCAGCGTCTGGTCGCCTATCAACATGTTATCAATAAATGAAATACCGGTAATCCAGTTTCCATGTTCGATTTCTCCCTGTCCCTGAATGTCATTCTGACGTCCGGCAAAGTTCCACATGAAATAACGCCAGTACATGTAGTTCAACTGGTAGATGAAGAAGAACTTGATGTTATCCCATTGTGTCGGAATCTTCACCATAATCATCTCTCCACACTGGTCGTATGATGTGGTAAGCATACCGTCTTCCTCCGGTAATCTGCGAGATGGGGTTGATGGCGGAAAGGTCTTGTCCCGTGATATATTTGGTGGCAGAAGTGGTAGTCACACAACAGTCAAAATGCTCTACGCTGACATTGCGTACCCATGCATTCTCGACCGTCCGGAGAGCAACGAATGTATTGGCATGGTTCTCGTCGCAGCAGTATTCGCCTATGCCCCGATAGCTCTTTTTAACCGACTCATCATAGATGCACATGCCGTACAGATTCTCTACGCCACATTGTGTGAAGCGTTTGTCATACCTGTATTTATAGATGGTTCCTCCACCGAACTCCTTCTGCAAAGCGTTCGTCAACGGGATATCCAGTGTGATTTCGTCTTTTTTCACTGATACAATTTTCCGTTCGAACGTCAGATCCTTGCTCCCCGGTTTCCATTGGATCGTTCCGTTCATGTCCGTATCTTTTCCTTCGCGGCGGAAACGTTCGAAAGCCTCCCATGTAGTTTCTCCTTTGCGGGGGCGGGGGGCGATGGAATCCATGCCGATGGTCTGAATCCACGCTGCCGTACTGGGGCGTCGGACAATTACGTCGTCGCCAGTACGAAAATGTTTATCCGCATTCTTCACATGGAGGATACGTGTGCCCGAAGGAACATATTTGTCGATAATTTCCTGTACATCGTTGGTGTTGTATTTGGCTTTTCCGTTAAAGCCGACCTCTATGACATTGTATTTCCTGGGAGAGGTGGCAATGAGTACCGTTCCGCTCTCCTTATTATTCCCTTCGCCGCGAAGCACAATGCCGCTTGCTGTAATCCGGATAGGGCTTGCTATATGATATACGCCTTTTCTGAGCAGGATGCATCCCCTGAATCCATCTTCATCCGGTTGCAATTTTGCTACTTTGTCTATTACGGCCTGTATAAAAGGGGTATCGTCCTCTTTGTTGGGCGAAGGACTGATAGAGGCGGTTACCTTTATATGGGGAATGGCCACTCCACCGCCCTTATAACCGCAGAAAGAGAAATCGGGGAGTAAATCTCCTTTGTCTGTATACGAATGATAAGAGAGCTTTCCCTTCTCATTGATTGATATCAACTTACTTTGTGCACTCGCCATGAAGCAGAGCACAAGTGATGAAGCGATAATGAATGTTACTTTCTTGATGTCCATAGTATTTCCAGCTTTTCGATTTCAAAGTTATCGCATCTTGAGGAAAATTGATTATAAAGGTAAGTCTAATACTTATAAAAACGCCCCTTCCATCGAAAATACCTCATTTTACAAATGAATGACGGAATATTACAAATCTATCGTTTGCCGTGAACACCGTGTCTACAAGGTTTTATTCTCTTTCGCCCTCCGACCTGTTCTTAAACTCCGACGGAGATACTCCGTACAGTGTTTTGAAACTGTTAGAGAAGTAAGCCAGGCTATTATAACCTACGCGCAAATCTTCTGGAAATCAACCAGGCGAAGTCACGCATCAACCAGGCAAAGAAG
>OGXG01000940.1_pt1 | contig 15222 bp, 20 predicted proteins | sample 1576251 | NCBI WGS metagenome assembly OGXG01 (sample SAMEA3541533, study PRJEB24748) | human gut metagenome | biome: human gut; feature: human-associated habitat; material: faeces | place: China | collected 2012
TCTCCCTATCAGATTACACAGGAGGACATTGACAACGCGCTTCTGGATTGGCACGACAACCTAAAGGGCAAGCAGGAAGTCGCACTATATATGCAGGCGCATGGGCGAGAACGCAGCACCGCCGCATGGCTGGCTGCAAAATATGGCTGGGAAGATAGCAAAACCCCCATGTATATCCATGTAGGAAATGCCGAGCCGGTGACGCTCACATGGGCGCAGGTACAGCGGCGGTTGGCACAGCTCATCCGCGAGAATAAATTTTATGATGAGAATGAGCGACTGCGGTTATTTTCACCTGACCGATACTCCATTCGTCTGCATCCCGGCGAGGGCGGAATTACCGGCATTTGGGATGAGGTGTTGGAACGGTTCTGCGGAGACGGGGAACAAACGCTCCGCTTTGCAGAACAGAATAACGCCATTGCTTACTTGGATGGCATCAAACGGGATATGGGAATTGAGCTATCCCCTCCGGCGTTTACAACACCGCTTGGCTATACTTATCATATTAGAGATCGTATTTCATCCATAGAGTTAGACCACATAGCAGCAGTCGGCGCTATCGCGCGTGTAGATGAAGATCACGTCTGGCACACGTTACCGAACGCACCCGGACAGGAGCCGGTCAGCATCGACCGCAATTCCTTTGAACGCTACCTCGACACCAGATATTTCGAGGTTTCTGAACCGGAGCCGCAGCGCGTCATTGCGGCGCAGCACACAGAACAGCCAACCCCGGAGACGCCGCAAGCGGTTCAAACCCTTATGGGGCAGCGCGTGGAAATTGATGGTAAGCTCTATAATGTTGATTCCGCAGATGAAACTGTCGCGCATCTCAGCGTCGTTTCATCCTCCAGCGAGAGCAATCACGAGCCGGAACACAGAACCGAACCGGTTTCTGCTGTCCTCACACGAATTGCAGATCAGGGTCGTGAGCTTGCGCCGAATATTTCGGCATATCAGGCGCTTCGTGCAGAGCATCCCGAAAAGCTCATCGGTGTCCGTGTCGGAGAACGGCTGCTTTTTTATGGCGCGGATGCAAAACGAGCCGCCAGCGCTTTGAATCGCCGCCTGCTGCAACGCGATATTCCCGGTATGGGCGAAACCGCTGTGACCGGCTATGATTTTGGACAATGGGCAAGCGCCGCAAAGCGGCTGCTGGAGCATGGACACAGCTTCGTGTTTGCGCAGCCAAATGAAACCGACGGCTATGATGTTATCAACGAGGCCGATGCCAAGGAGTATATCCCCATTGGCATGGAGCTGGAGATTGACGGACGGAAGTTTGTCATTGACAGCGTAAATTTCGGCACGGATGAAGTATCTCTGCGCGATGTGACTTTTCAAAACAGGCACTTTGACAGAAGAAACCGCTCCGGACGGCTATGTATTGGCAGAATCCATGACCTTTACCGTTGACAAGAACGGCAAGGTTACAGTAAAGAACGAGAACGGCGAAGATGTGGATGCTGGCGGCATCATTGTCATGAAGGATGACACCACTAAGGTATCCATCAGCAAGCAGGACATTACTGGCGACAAGGAAATTCCGGGAGCAAAGCTTCAGGTCAAGGATGAAACCGGTAAGGTCATCGAAGAATGGACTTCCACCGACAAGCCGCACGAAATCAACGAAAAGTTGGTTGCTGGCAAGACTTACACGCTCCACGAAGAAGGTGCACCGGATGGCTATACTTATGCCGAAGATGTCAAATTCACTGTGGATGAAAAGGGCGAAGTCACAACGGTTGTCATGAAGGATGCGGCAACAGAAGTTTCCATCAGCAAGCAGGATATCACCGGAACGACAGAAGTAGAAGGGGCAACCCTCCAGATTCTGGATGAAAACGGCAAACAGGTTGCACAGTGGATTTCCACGAAGAACGCTTATGTTCTGAAGGGTGTTCTGAACGCAGATACAACCTATACCCTGCACGAAGAAAACGCACCGGATGGTTATGCGTATGCAGAAGACATCACCTTTACGATTGACAAGACTGGTAAGGTCACCGTCAACGGCGAGGATGTCAATGGTCAGGTTGTCATGAAGGACGATGTGACCAAGGTAACCATCAGCAAGCAGTCTGTAACTGGCAGCGAAGAAGTTCCGGGAGCAACCCTCCAGATTCTGGACAAGAATGACAAGGTTGTTGAAACATGGACGTCTGGCGACCAGCCGCATGAATTTACAGGCAAATTGATTGCAGGCGAAACCTACACGCTGCATGAAGAAAATGCACCGGAAGGCTATGCTTATGCAGAAGACATTACCTTTACGGTAGAAAAGAACGGCACGGTTACCGTAGATGGCAAGGATGTCAACGGTACAGTTGTCATGAAGGATGACGTTGCAAAGGTAACCATCAGCAAGCAGGATCTCACCAGTGGCGAAGAAGTTCCGGGAGCAACCCTCCAGATTCTGGATCAGAACGGCAAGGTTGTAGAAGAATGGACATCCACCGATCAGCCGCATACCGTACAGGAAAAGCTGACCGCAGGGGAAACCTACATCTTGAAGGAAACCAATGCACCGGATGGCTATGGCTATGCGGAAGAAATCTCCTTCACCGTAGAAAAGAGCGGTAAGATTACCGTAAACGGCGAAGATGTTAACGGTCAGGTTGTCATGAAGGACGATGTGACAAAGGTATCCATTAGCAAGAAGACCTTGACTGGTTCGGATGAACTGGCTGGTGCAGAACTGAAACTGTACTATGTAACCGAAAACGCACTGGGCGAAACCACTGAAACTGAAGTCGATGCTTGGACATCCGGTAAGGAAGCACATGTCATCAATGGCAAGCTGATTGCTGGCGGCAAGTATAAACTGGTAGAAGTGACCGCTCCAAAGGGCTATCAGGTTGCAGAAACAGTGACATTCACCGTAAATAAGGACGGCAGTCTGACAGAAGTTGTAATGCGTGACGCAGCCGAGGGCGAAATTGCCATCAGCAAGCAGGCAATCAACGGCACGGAAGAACTCGAAGGTGCAAGCCTCAAGATTACCGATGCAGCAGGCAAGACCGTTGCAGAATGGGTATCTGGCAGCACACCGAAGCTGGTTCAGCTGGATGCTGGCACTTACACCCTGACAGAAGAAACCGCTCCGAACGGCTATACTGTTGCAGAATCCATTACCTTTACCGTAGACAAAGCAGGCAAGGTTACCGTAAATGGTGATAATGTTGGCGGCGTGATTACAATGAAGGATGATACCACAAAGGTTGCCATCAGCAAGCAGGATTTGACTGGCTCTCAGGAAATCCCAGGTGCAACGCTCCAGATCCTGGATCAGAATGGCGATGTGGTAGAAGAATGGGTATCTGGCACAAATGCACACTACATCGAAGCAAAACTGACCGCAGGCGAAACCTATACGCTGCATGAAGCAGGTGCTCCGAATGGTTATGCATATGCAGAAGATGTTGCCTTTACCGTTGGTACAGACGGCAAGCTGCAAACTGTAACCATGCAGGATGATACCACAAAGGTATCCATCAGCAAGCAGGATTTGACAACTGGCGAAGAATTGCCAGGTGCACAGCTCTCCTTGTATGATGCAGATGGTCAGCTGATTGAAAGCTGGACATCCACCGATCAGCCGCATTATCTGGAAGGCGTTTTGACCGCTGGTGCAACTTACCGGCTGGTAGAAATCACCGCTCCGGATGGCTATCTGACCGCAGAAGATGTGACCTTTACTGTCAGCGAAGATGGTTCTGTGGATGAAGTTGTTATGCAGGATGAAAAGACCCAGGCAGAAATCAGCAAGCAGGACATCAGCGGCAAGGAAATCGCTGGAGCACATCTGACGGTTACTTACACCGCAAAGGATGGCAAGACTTATACGCTGGATTCTTGGGTATCCGAAGAAGGCAAGTCGCATACGATTACGGGCTTGCAGGTTGGTACGGTTTATACTTTGCAGGAAAAACAGGCTCCGGATGGCTATGAACTGGCAGAATCCATTGACTTCCTGTTTGATGAAAACGGCGTTCTGAATCTGGTAACTTACCAGAAGGATGAGGCTGGAAATATCACCGAAACCGTATATACAGCAGTTGACCAGATTGTTATGGTAGACGTTGCAAAGACAACAACCGAAACCACTACAACAACAACCACAGAAACAACAACCACCACCACCGAAGCAACTACCACAACGACAAAACCGACTACAACCACGACAACCACCACCGAAGCAACTACCACAACGACAAAACCGACTACAACCACAACCACTGTTACAACAACGACGACACAACCGACTACAACCACTGTTACAACCACAACGACTGTAGCAATCACAACAACAATCGAAGAAACAACCACAACAACCGAAGAAACAACTACGACCACTGAAGAAGTGACCACGACCGAAGAAGTGACGACTACCGAGGAAGTAACCACGACTGAGGAAGAAACGACCACCGAAGAAGTAACCACGGAAGAAACCACAACCGAAACCACCATTCCGGAACGGACAATTACGATTCATAAGATTGCTCCGACTGCTGCATCTGCAACACAGTCCGAAGACGGCATCTATACGATTCAGTATGACCCGCACGATATGGCTGGCGTAACCTTCGGCATCTATGATGCAGATGGAAATCTGGTAGAAACCGTAATTACAGACGAAAACGGCTATGCAGAAAGCAGCATCCTGAATGGCGATTATTACACCGTACAGGAAATGCAGACGGTCAGCGGCTATGTGATGAACACAGAACCGTACGCAATCGACTTCACCACCAATGAAGGCGACACTGCAAACTTGGAAATCACAAACGATATCATTCGTTGCCAGATTCACCTCTCCAAGCAGTTGGAAGGCAATGCAGGTGACATTACCATGGTACAGTTTGGCTTGTATACCGCTCAGGACATTCCGCTCCTGGATGGTACAGTTGTTCCGAGTGACAGCTGCATTGGTATTGCAAATGCACAGGAAGACGGCACAATCTTGTTTGAAGATACGCTGCCGGCTGGTAACTATTATGTAAAGGAACTGGCAACCGCAGATGGCTATGTATTGTCGGATACCATTTATCCGGTAGAAGTCATTTATCCGGAAGACCAGACCATTGCAGATATTACCTTTGAAGTCAACAACGGTGATCCGATTATCAACTATCAGACAACTACCACAACAACGACTACCGAAGAAGTTACTGAAACACAACCAGAAGAAACGACTGTTACAACCGTAACAGAAACCTCGGGACAAAAGAAATGACAGTAAGAGAGTTTATTGAGCGGATTGCAGATGTTTGTAGATGCATCAAAGCTGGCAGTTGAGAAGTTGAAAGAGGTGAAGTAGATGGAGAGATTAACACTTGAAAATGCCATCAATCGTTCAAAAAAATTAGCAGAACGTCATAGATGGAATAGTGAAAACACAAAACTTGAAACGTCAGATGAAAATGCTAATGAAGTATATAAAAATACTTGCATCCAATATGCGAATCAGGAAGAACAGTATGCGGAATGGCTAGAAGAGCTAAAATCATATAAAGATATTGGCACTCCAAAAGAATTAAAGGAACTCAAAGAAAACGGTGCATTTACTGGATTAGAACTTGCTAAATTAGCGATAATGCAGAAAGAGTTGAAGAAATACAAAGACTTAGAAGAACAGGGCTTGCTTGTGAGATTACCGTGTAAGGTTGGAGACACGGCTTATAGAGTGAATGCCGGAGCCAAGCAACCGATTATTCCGATGACTGTTTCAGAAATTCATTTTCTCTGTTACAAAAATGAACGTGCTGTAAGGTTTGACGCAATAGGCAAAGAAGATATGGGAGAAAGTTGCTACCGTTTAGAAGATATTGGAAGAATAGTATTTCTCACACGTGAGGAAGCTGAGAAGAAGTTGGAGGAGATGAAGAAGAATGATTGAAGTGATAAAAGAAATTTTTATGATGGTGGGAATGTGTGTAGTTGCTGTTATTATTTACGGATTATTCTGCACAATAATCAACAAATTCAACAGATGGCGAAAGAATGGCTGTAAAATCAAGTGTCTCTGCAAACCACACATATATGAAATCCAATGGCATTGGTGCAGAGATGGGGAAACCGAATTGGTATGTAAGAAATGTGGTAAAAAGAAAACGCTGTTTATTGACTACGATTTCTCCAAAAAATAATCATTAGGAGGATTAGCCAATAAAAATAACAAGTGTTGAAGAATATTTTGAATTAGTGATGGAGGAATATTATGGATGAGAAAGAAGCTATTGAAAGATTAACAGATCATTTTAGAATACATTATGATGGTAGACCGACTCCATATCTCGATAAAGCAGTTGCAATAGCAATGAATGCATTACATAAGCAGATTCCAAAGAAGCCTAAAAATATAAAGACTATCCTTGACTTTTCAGGCAGATATTATACAACAAAAGGTGATTGTCCAGTTTGTAATAGAGAGGGACTTTATAAGTCGGATTTTTATTGTAATAGGTGCGGACAGAAACTGGATTGGAGTGAAGAAAAATGATAGAAATAATATATGAACTGATAATATGCCACTTGATCGGAGATTATGTTCTTCAAAGCGATTTTATCGCAAAAACTAAAGGAGAAAACTGGTATCACTTACTGGTTCATTGCCTTCTTTATTCAGTTCCTTTTTACATAGTGTTCGGGTACTCATGGAAACTTGCCTTTGTAATGACTATGCATATAGTAATTGACCCTTTAAAGGCACGATACAACAAGATAAGTTACATGGCAGACCAAATTATACATTATGCGACACTTTTAGTTTATTTATTCTAAAAAAAGGCAGGAATTATGATAGATAAAACATGCAACAGCTGCATTAACAATGATAGTGCATGGAGGTGGAAATTATACTAATGGCTAAAGTAAGTTGGATTAAAATTGAAACAGAGATGTTCAATAACAGCAAAATTGGACACATCAGAAACTTGCCGGAAGGAAACAATATTGTTCTGATCTGGGTGATGCTTCTTACAATGGCTGGCAGATGCAATGCGAACGGGCTTATCTTTTTAACCGAGAATATTCCGTATAATGAAAAAATGCTTGCTGATGAATTAAGATTTGATGAAAGCGTTGTACGGCTTGCACTATCAGTTCTTGAAAAATTCGGAATGATTACACGAGATGGAAATTTACTTACAATTCCAGGCTGGGAAGAGCATCAGAATATCGAAGGTATGGATAAAATTAGGGAGCAGAACCGTATCAGAAAACAAAAACAGAGAGAAAGGCAGAGAAATATGATTGAGCAAGATATGTCACGTGACGCGTCACGTGATGTCACGCAACAGAGTAAGAATAAGAAAGAAGATATAGATAAAGATAAAGAGAAAGATAATAAATTAATAGTATCTAAAGATACTATATGTCAGACTGATGTCCGACGCGTCATCGAAGAATGGAACAAATTACAGGAAGTTGGCATCAATCCGATACGTGATATCAAACCATCATCAAAAAGATATCAGTTACTCAAAGGGCGAATCCGCGAATACGGAATTGATGAAGTCCTTAATGCAATCAACAACGTCCGCGACAGTGATTTTCTTCGAGGAGAGAATAACAGAGGATGGATGATAACATTTGACTGGTTTGTTAAACCGAATAATTTTCTTAAGACGTTGGAAGGAAACTACAACAAGGAGGGACAGCATGGAACCACTAGAACAGCTCAAAGACATGTCAAACCGCTTATCCCATTTGAACAATGCGGAGGAAGCGAAATCTCAGACACTCCATTTGCAGACTGATTGTCCTGATTGTGGCGGTTCTGGTTGGATATGGTCAAGGGACGATAATGGCATTCCATATTGTGAAGAATGCCATTGCGGAATCAGAAAGAAGATAATCTTGCAGAACCAGCTGCAATTTGCTGAAATGCCGGATATGTACAAGGAATGCAGATTTTCAAATATGAAAAGCAGCGTGTATAAACTTCCAGAAAGTAAGGAAATATTTATACAGGCGGCAAAAGCTGTTAAATATTGGATCGAAAATATCCAACAGATGCAGAAACAGGGAATTGGGCTGTACATATATTCAAATACTAAAGGTTCCGGAAAGACAAGACTTGTATGTAGCATGGCAAATGAGATGATAGAAAAGCATCAGAAATCGGTAAAATTCACAACATCCCTAAAAATTCTTGATGAGATAAAGTCAACATGGGGAGAACGAGGAAAAAACGCAGAGAATAAGCTGATTAGTGATTTGACTTATGCGGATATTTTGATTATTGACGATTTTGGTGCGGAATCTGGGAAAGATTGGATTAATGAAAAATTCTACGGAATCATCAATGGTCGGTATGTGGACAAGAAAACCACAATTTTCACCAGTAATTATCCTATTTCCCGATTGAAATATGATGACCGCATTACGAACAGAATTTTAGAGCGATCATTGGAAATCCCTTTTCCTGAAGAATCAGTCAGGGAACACATAGCGGATGCAATGAAACAGGAACTTATCAAAAAGATTCAAGGCGGTGAAAATGGAAAACAAGCGTAAACCGTGGAGAAAATTAACACCACAAGAAATTCAGAATTTGACTAATCGTCAATGCACAAACTGCAAGTTCTATCCGAAATCAAACGGCACATCAGGGAAAATGCAACCGTGCGATTATATTTTTATGGTCGGTCATAGTCGAGGATGCGACCCAAGAGATTGCGTAAAAGAAGGCAAATTTGAATATGCAGCAATAAAGAAAAGGAGAAAAGTATGGAGGGCAAAGACGAAAAGTTAGATATCACGCCAGAACTTGTACTTATATGTAGGAAAGTAATACGACAATACGCAAAGCAAATTGGTAGGCATGATTGCCACAAATGCATCATATATACAGAATGCGAGCATGACTTTGCTAGATGTCCGGAATTATGGAAGGACATCAGCCTATGAGAAGAATCAGCGAAATGTACAAGCGTTCGGGCGGTACGAACTATGAACATCAATGCTTTGAATGCACGATGTTTAAAAACGTTAAAAGATGCAAATGCTTAAATTACGAACTGGATGCTGACTGGAATCCAAAATGGACAGCCTGCAAATTTTTTACAAAAGATGAAATAGAAGAAATACAAGGACAGATGAATATTTTTGATTTTGTGAATTAGGAGGGATGTCATGTGACCGATAAGATAGTCATGCTGATTATAAATAAGAGATTATATGATGAAGGTATAATAAGTCGAGAAGTATATACAAAAATTATCACGCAAATAAATAAATGTTAAAAAGCATTGAGCGAAATCATTGTATGGAGTATAATATAAATGGTTTCGCTCCTTTTTGAAGGAGAATCGAAATGAACATATACCATACAAGAGAAAGGCTAAGAACCCGTTCTATTTATGATTTGAATTTACGAGTTGCTTTTTACGCTCGTGTAAGTACAGATTCCGAAGATCAGCAGGTATCCATTGAACACCAAACCCAGTATTATAAAGAATTCATTAAAAGCAATAGAAACTGGAAGTTTGCTAAAGGATATATTGATAATGGCATATCTGGCATACAAACCAAACATCGTGAGCAGTTCAAAGAAATGCTTGAAGATGCAAAGAACGGGAAATTTGATATGCTTATCACAAAAGAGATCACGCGTTTTGCCAGAAATACACTTGACAGTATCCAGTATACTAGGCAAATGCTTTCTTGGGGTGTATGCGTGTGGTTTCAGAATGACAACATCAACACCATTGATGAAGACAGTGAACTTCGATTGACAATCATGGCTGGCGTCGCACAGGATGAAGTCCGAAAGCTTTCTAACCGTGTTAAATTTGGACACAAGCAATCTATTAAAAACGGGGTTGTCCTTGGGAACTCTAGGATTTACGGGTACGACAAAAAAGACGGAAAACTCACGATAAATGAATCTGAAGCTCAAATGGTTAGAATGATTTTTGAAGACTATGCATCCGGCGAATGGACAACGCCTCAATTAGAAAAAAAATTATACAACATGGGCTATCGCAATTACAAAGGCGGTAAAATCGACAGGAATGTTATTCGCCACATTATAAGAAACCCAAAGTATAAAGGATATTATGCCGGTGGTAAAGTTAAGATTGTTGATATGTTCACCAAAAAGCAGGAGTTTCTTCCAGAATCAGAATGGGTGATGTTTAAAGATGACGGAAGCCATGTTCCACAAATCGTTGACGAAGAAGTGTGGAAAAAAGCAAACGAATATATTGATGCACGTGGCGAGATTGTAAAAACCCGTAGAACATCTATCAAAAAGAGTGAAAATGTGTTTACAGGGATGCTTATTTGCGGAAATGACGGTGCATCATATTGGCTTAAACAAAGAACACTTCGAGGAAAAGAAGATGTTAAATGGGTTTGCAGTAAGAAAATAAAAGAAGGTGCTGCAAGCTGTGATTCTTTTTACATCGATGACAGAGAACTTCGAGAAGTTATTGCGAAATTAATTCGTGAATCTTCTGGTGATATTGAACAAATTGCCGAAAAGTTCATTAAAATATATCATTCATCCATGAACCAGGCAGACGCATCAACTGAAATTAAAAGACTCGAAAAGCAAATAAATGTCGCTGAACGAAAAAGTGATAAGCTACTGGAATACAATCTGGACGGAGCTATTAGTGATGCTGTATTCATTGAAAAGAGCCAAAAACTAGAAGCTCAAATTGAAGAATATAAGAAGCAAATTGAAAAACTGTCAACCATACAGGATGATATTGTTCCGATAGAAAACCAAATCAGAGCAATTGCACATTCCGTAAAACAGCTTGATGGAATCGGCCCGGACGACATAACCAAGACAGTTGTAGACAGTTTTTTGAAAAAAATAGTTGTTAATCCAATAGGAGAAAAAGAAGCAAAGCTGGTATTTTATTTGAAAGATGGAATTACGACAGAAATGTCATTTGTTAGCGGAAAAAGTATGCGTTGTTCGGTGAACTTATTTAACCCCATATTCACGGAACGAAGCACTACATTTTACAGAGCTTTACGCAGCTTTCCGGGACACAAAGAGCCCGTAAAATACACATATTTCTTTGCTTTTTGATTAATTACTAAAGAGTAAATTTTAAGGAGCGAAACCGCAGTAATAATGATTGAGGAACGAAGCATGAAAGCATTAGGAGATAGTCATACCGCATATGATGTAATGAGAGAATACATGATTATAGGAGCAGAACTGGACGGAAAATATCAGATACCGATGTTAGATAGATACGCAGGACATCCGGGAGAAGATACGGTTGATTTCAAGGATAGCTTCAGTCCGAAGATTAAGAATCACCGCAAGCTGACAGTGAATTTCTACATCCACGACTACGAATTTGAAAAAATTTGGAATAATCCAGACAGATACCTAAAACATTTAAAATGTTTCCATAGCGTGATAGGTCCTGACTTTTCTATGGCAGTGGGAGAGAATGGAATGCCATTTGCAATGAATATCTATCAGAAGTACCGTAATCATGCATTGTCTCATTATCTCAGCATGAACGGAATTAAAGTTATTCCGAACGTAAGCATACCGCCAGAGTATTGCTATGAATGGGCTTTTGATGGTGTGCCAAAAAGAAGCACCGTAGCATGTTGCACCAATGGAAGAATTAAATCCAGAGCATCCAGAGAAGAATTCTGTATAGGCTTTAAAGAAATGGAAAGGCGCATAGAGCCACTGCGAGTTATCGTTGTAGGGAAAATACCACCTGAACTCAATACGGACGTGGACATCATCAATTTCAAGACCAGAAGTCAGAAGATCAAGGATAAGGAGGGAAAATATGGGGTATAGTACTGGAAACTCATTGAGAAAGAAATCGAAGACCAAAAAACAGGAAGAACGAGAACAGAGGATGAAGAGTGGAACCGCAATAAAGAAGAAAAGAAGCACTGGTAAAGTAGATCATCTAAATAAATTGAAATAATTTTACATTTTCCACAGTCCCAAAATAGATGTTATAAAAATATTTGTACAAAATTACAAATAAATAAAAATTATAAAACGACCCGTATCCATGGAAAAATGATTTTTTTCGTTCAAAATCCATGCTTCGGGTCTTTTTGAATGTCTGTGAAAATTAGTACTCGTGAGACTTCATAGTAAAGTGATGATGCATCAAGGAATATACCCGCGGCAAAACATGCCGCCATCCGATGCACACGATCATACTAGAAACATTGTAATTAATTACATAATTACGTCTAAAATCAATTCGAACGGCTTAAGCCTATACTTTATCGAGTGGCGATATAAAACGGCTTAAAAGTTAAAATACAACGTTAAAACATTATAAAGCAGTAAACCGGGATACAATACAATAACCCGATGCCATTATAAAGCCCGTAAACGTGCCTAAAATCAATTTTACATTTACAGTCGATAAAATTCACATGTAAGCATATAAGTGGCTGTAAAACGTCAAATAAGCGCTTACAAGGATAGCGAAACCGACAACAGCTGCATAAACTGGACAGAATCTAAGTCGGCAGTTATCCCATTGACATATATAACCATAATACGCCCTTTATATTTTGCCGTCAATCCTTTTGGTTGATTGCATAAAACTGCCTAGAAACGATTTTACAGCCGTATGCGGTAAAATGTGCTACAAGCCAGTTAAAAGCTGTTAAAAGCCGTATAAAAGGCACTACAGCAGGAAGCCCGGCACAGGTCACGAATCAACGTCGCCCGGAGTGGATGCAGGGCACGAGAAAAAGAGCAGTGCTTTACCGCTCTAAATAGTTTATATGTGCGACCCGGGGCAAGCCCTGAAAGAACTCAGAAAAACCGCCGTCAGTGATATTATATTGACGGTCAGATGTCGGAATGATGCTTCCGTTCTTAATCTCCATGCAAGAAAGTTGCAAATGATCTGCTTTTTTTGGTGATCTATGCAGCGCGTACCGCATCACGGACACCGTCCCAGACTGACACCGCACCGGCGGCAAGTCGTACCAGATTATCGGCACAGAACCGGAAGCGACCGCAAGAAAAACCTTTGCCGCTTCCTGGCGTGCGGTATCCTCTATTTTTTCGACTTCTGAAAAATCACCGCTTTTTATAGCGGTGATGGTTTGTTTTTGCGTAGCTTTTCTGATTTCGATTATTTTTTCGCTCATTAGCAGAACACCTCCCCGAACATATACGAACCGTTGTTTTTAAAACATTTGTTCCAGGTTGCAACAACTTCTTCAGCTTCTTTCCTGGATCCGCAAAGGTTCGCTGCTGTGATGCCTTTTATTTCAAGCTTTGAAAGCAAGTTATCACTTTCAGAAACCTTGACGGCGTAAGCATAGTTTTTTCCATTCTCTGTCACCTGTACAGCGATATAACTTATTTTCTTTTTCATATCTTTTCTTTCTTCCCTGTACCCATGGGAGCCGGGTGTTAAAATAAAAGGCGTTGCCGGGAATCGAACCCGACGGAAACCATTACGCCTAATTTAAACAAGCATTTATTTTCTTTTCCAGATGTGGGAACGCTTCGCAAATTTCTTGTACACTGTCGGCGTAGTAGTCACCTACGATTTTTCCGAAAATGCGAAGATTTCCAGAATAAAAACAACCCAAATCATTGAACCAGATATCAAGCCCGGCACCTGCTCTTTTTTGTCGTTGTACCACATATCGATTTTAATCATGTTTTCTTATCCTCCTTAATTTTTGTTAAAAGACCGCCGGGGAAATGCTCCCCGGTACGCTTGCCGGTCTGTTAATCGCGGATATACGACCAAGCATTTACTTTTGTTGTTCCATACCTTTTTAAATATGTATCAATTCGTTTTTCAAATGCTTTTCTGACTTCTTTAAAACCGCCAATAATTTTCTGGATATCGTCCGCGCCAAGCTTTTTTATATCCTTGCAATTAATCCAACGCATCGGGGTAAATTCTGGATTATATCCGGTTTTCACCACCGTAAAAGCCTTTAATTTGCTGTCGTCTGGCTGCCCTGTATAATGAGTGTATGTATAACACTCGTATTCATAACCGTTCAAACATTTTTCGAGATCCTCTATATTAGAATCAATCTTTTTTAGATTTTGGCCTTTAAAATATTGCTCACTTTTTTTGGCTAATGCTACCATGCTTTCAGCGGCTTCCATTTCTTCGTCGGTGCAAGTACCATAAGAACCAGCACCAAAACAAAAGTCCTTTTCTATAGATGGTTTTTCAATATCTGTAATATCTCCATTTGAAAATTGAACCACATAAGCACATTTTTTCTTTGCAAAATTTTGCATGCGCTCATCTTCCCAGACCTCTGTTTTAATAATATTCATGTACATTTCTTTTAATTCTTTCTGCGTCATAGTTTTATTACCTCTTTTTCTATTTTTTTTGAAATCCGGCGGTTACGTTTGGACTACGGCTTGCCGCCGCCGGAGGGATTAATTTACAAATTCGTCAAGCTCTTCGTATGTCATTGACTCAACTTTTGCTCTGGCTCTGATCGGTGACCAATTACACTGACCAACTAAGTATGCAAATACGATTGTTTCTAAGATTGTTCTTTCTTCTTTTTTCATTTTGTCGTTCCTCCTGTGTGCTGTTCTCTGTTGATGGTTATATATTATCACTAAAATTAGAGAATGTCAATATATAAATCACAAAAAATAGAGAAAATATTTCTTGACAATCAGAAACGAAAAAGTTACATTATATATAGAAGAAACGAACAGGAGGGATACAAATGTTAGAATATAAAATCAATGTTATAGAAGAACTTGCAAAAATCGGTGTAAACACCACAAAAGCAAAGAATACAGGACTTTTCGGACAAGCAACAATGCAAAAATTTAAAAAAGGAGATACAACAATATCTTTGGATAATCTTAATAGACTTTGTGCAGTTCTGGAAATGCAACCAAGAGACATTATAAAATATGTAGAAACTGATAGCGATAGAGAAAAAATAATCTCTAAAATAAGTGAAAAAAATATTGACATTCACTAAAATTAGAGATATAATTGTAGCTGTAAGGAAACAAAAACCTTATAGACTACAGAAAGGAGAAAACATGGACAACATGACAGACAAACAATTACAGTTTATTGCATGGTTGATCACAACAGCAACTGACAAATGCGAAACCATTGAAGAAGTCCGAGAAATGAACAACGAAATTAGAAAACATTCAGCCGGACTTCTCAAAGAGATCACCAGAATGCGGTGAGTAGGCAAAATCAAATGAGCTTTCTTTGAAATGTGCAAACG
>OGXG01000948.1_pt1 | contig 15147 bp, 14 predicted proteins | sample 1576251 | NCBI WGS metagenome assembly OGXG01 (sample SAMEA3541533, study PRJEB24748) | human gut metagenome | biome: human gut; feature: human-associated habitat; material: faeces | place: China | collected 2012
GGAAAAGACAATGTTTGCAGATAGAGCTAATATTATAATCAGATCCGGAAAAGGTGGAGATGGCCACGTAAGTTTCCGGAGGGAACTTTATGTACCAAACGGTGGACCAGATGGTGGAGACGGCGGCCGTGGCGGTGATGTGATCTTTGTTGTAGATGAAGGAATCAATACTTTATCTGATTACCGTCACAGAAGAAAATTCAAGGCAGGAGATGGTCAGGAAGGTGGCAGAAGAAAATGCCACGGTGCTGATGGAGAAGACATCATCCTGAAAGTTCCGGCAGGAACCGTTGTAAAAGACAAGGAATCAGGGAAAGTTATCCTTGATATGTCTAATAAGAAGGAACCAGTTGTACTTTTAAAAGGCGGTCGTGGTGGTAAAGGAAACCAGCATTATGCACAACCGCACAGAATCCATCACCATTATCATGGTCACGCATGACGTGGAACGGGCAGTCTATTACGCCAAACACATCTTGCACCTTGGACAAAAAACATACACCTATGATACTGCTGAAGCTTACCGCCATTCCGCAGCATCTAGACAGGGAGGAAAATAATATGACGTTTCTCATGGATATGCTTTCGTTTGCCTTTATCCGGCGTGCCTTACTGGTCGGGATTTTCGTTTCCCTCTGTGCCGCCCTCTTGGGAGTGAGTCTGGTTCTGAAGCGATTCTCAATGATTGGCGATGGATTATCACACGTTTCTTTCGGGGCTTTATCCGTTGCATTGGCGTTCGGCTGGGCACCGCTGAAATTCTCCATTCCGATTGTTGCAATTGCTGCTTTCTTTCTGCTCCGCATTACCGAACGAGCAAAGGTCAAGAGCGATGCAGCAATTGCGGTTGTTTCCGCCTCCTCGCTGGCAATCGGAATCATCGTCACCGCCCTGAAAACCGGCATCAACACCGATGTGGCAAGCTATATGTTCGGCAGCATCTTGGCGATGGAAAAAGAAGATGTCTGGGTCAGCCTGATTCTGTCCATTGTCGTGCTGGGGATGTTCGTGATTTGTTATCACCGGATTTTTGCAATTACCTTCGACGAAAACTTTGCACAGGCAACCGGCGTTTCGGTTTCGTTTTATAATACGCTGATTGCCATTCTAACCGCTATCACGGTCGTGCTGGGGATGCGGATGATGGGAGCATTGCTCATCAGCAGCCTGATTATCTTTCCGGCGTTGTCCTCCATGCGGCTGTTCAAGCGGTTCTCGCTGGTCATTCTCTGTGCAGCGATTTTATCGGTCGTTTGCTTCTGTGTCGGCATGGTCGGTTCGTATCAGTTCGATACCCCTGTTGGAGCAAGCGTGGTTGTCGCAAATCTGGCAGCATTCCTGCTGTTTTGCCTCATTCAGAAGATTCGGGAACAGGTCAAAAAACGTACCATTCAAGCCCAACCGAAACAGTAAAATTTCTTCCCATTTCAACAACAAGCAGATGACTTTTTCTTGCCGGTCATCTGCTTTTTTATTTTCTTTTGTTGGACGCAATATGAAATCGTTATGATGTAGAATATTTATTTTTTATTCATTTCCATTCGACAAAAATACTTTATTTTCCAAAAAAGTAAGCAATTGTATTGATTTTTTTGATACCTTGTGATATAATGAAATCGTAAACAAACAAACCAAAATCTCAAGGCTGCAAAGACTTGATACAATTAGAAAGGAGTTTATCCATGAAAAAAATTCTTACTTCTGCAATTGCTATCGGCAGTGCAATGACACTTGCTATGATTTCCGCAGCTCAGGTATTTGCCTTGGATGAAAATGCACTTCAGGATGGTATTTTCAATGAACAGGCAATCGCAGAACAGCAGTTTGTAAACAGCTTTTCCGATGAAACAACCAGAGAAGTGGCTGAATATTATCTGAACGGCGGACTTTCCCTTGAGGAAACTGCTGATATGGTGAAAATCTATGAAGAAGGTGTGGAACAAATGTCGATTTCCACACAATCAGGAGATGTTACTACTCCATACTATAGCACTTCTAAATTGTGCGATACAAAGCATTATCTTGCAGTAATTGAAACTGTTCCGCAGGATGATGTGGATGAACTTTTTGAATTTACTTTAAATACAAAATTTTTGAAATGTGACCCGCCCAAGGACGCATTCATTTGTTATCCGTACACAAAAAGTTCTTATTCGTGTGCTTTTTCCTCTCGTATCTCAAAAACAACTGCGACAAGTGCAGTGATTCGTACAGAGGTAACGGCAAATGCAAAAACAGGCACAGCGGATGATACCATAGCAGAACCGTTACTTCGGTTCAGACTGCACTATGGAAATTCTACTCCAAAAAGCGAAAACAGCCTTTACAACAGTGTCAATTTAACAAAAACATCTGGAAATGGCTGTGTTGCAATTGAAACTTTCGCACTGGGTGATGTGAACCACGATGGTGTCGTTGATGCACAAGACCAATCATACCTCACTAAATTTTTAATTGGAAGCGTAAATGATTTTGATTTCAAATATAGTGATGGCAGCAATCATTTTTCTTATGCAACCAATGGATTAGCAGCTGATGTGAATCAGGATAATGTGGTTGATATGTTAGATGCTGTTCAAATCGGCAAATATGTTTCTGGTCAGAGTAGCACTCTGGTCGACTAATCAATAAAGGGGGTTTTCTTATGAAAAAGAAATCATTCCTCGCTGTTCTTTGTTCCGCGGCTCTCTTTCTGCAACTTGCACCCGCTGTATTGGCAGATGATGTATTGTCAGATGCTACAACAGATGAAGTTGTAACAACAGAAGAAACGATAACAGATTCTGGTGAATTTGGAAATGCCATCTGAGTATTAAAAGGCGATACTTTAACACTTTCTGGAAACGGCGACCTTCCAGATGATGTGGATGATAATTATGTCAATGTAATTGGTAATTCTGAGCTTTGGGAAGATGCTGTGCATTATCCTTGGATGAAGTATCGTTCTGTTGTAAAACATCTGGTCATTAAAAATGGTATTCAGGATATTCCAAAAGCAGCTTTTGCTTACTTCTATGCACTGGAAACCATAGAATTTCCATCGACACCAATTACCATTCGAGATTATGCCTTTTATGCAAAAGATTTCGATATCAGAGATGGTCTTGTTGCAAAAACGAGTTATGACATTCCAGATAATGTAACACTGGAAGGCTCTTGTATTTTTACAAGTGATGATGGTGGCAGCAACTCCTATCGTCGCATTAAGATTAACGCAAACCGCTATAGCCCGACTTATTATTACTGCTTAAATCATCCTTGCTATATTTACAAGGAAACGGGCATTGCTCCAGAAGCGATTACCAGTGGAACTTGCGGTAAAAATGCAACCTGGAACTTCGACTTTGATACTAAAACTTTGTACATCGAAGGAAACGGTGCAACAGAATCCATTTCCGATGATGCAACGATGGAAGGCATCACATGGATTCAGCCAAGCATTGAAAAAGTGGTTTATGGGGAAGGAATTACAGAAATTGCCCCGTTCACGGCACAGAAAATTAATACCCACGTTTCCTATAATGAACCGCTGCAAGATATTATCGAACTGGTTCTGCCGAGCACTCTGACAACGATTGATGACTATGCTTTCGCTTTCTATCTGAATGTAAAAGATGTTCAGATTCCGTATGGTGTAACCACGATTGGGAATCATGCCTTTTCAGATTGTGTTCAAATAGAAAATGTTGTTCTTCCGGGTACAGTGAAAAAAATCGGAAATTACGCATTTTCTGTTTGTGATTCTTTAAACTCGATTACCATTCCTGCCAGCGTGACAGAAATCGGTGAAAAAATCGCTAAGGCTTATACCACTGTTTCTATCTATGGTTATACCGGAAGTACGGCAGAATCCTATGCAGAGGAAAATGGTTATTACTTCTTCCCATTGTCGAATACCGTTGGCGATGTCAATGAAGATGGCATTGTCAACCTGATGGATGCCATTGCATTGAACAAGTATCTTGCCGGTGTGATTTCGTTGACCGACAGCCAGCTGGTCGCTGCAAACTGCAACATCGCTGACGGCACAAGCAATATCAATGAAGAAGATGTAACCTCGCTGATGCGGTTTGTCATCAACTTGATTCAAGACCTTCCTGTTTCAGAATAAACGCTTTTCATTGGAATAAAACCCTTTCGACCACCTGTAACGATTTGTTACGGGTGGTCTTTTGTTTTTTTACAGATTCTTGTCACAAATCCCCTCCCTGATTTGTTATCATAAATAGGACGTCCAAAAAACCACAAAGGGGGGAATTTCATGGTAAAGTCCTCGCAGCAAAAAGAAAAACTCCATCAGCTCTATGCCCTGTATGAACAGCCGCTCTATCGCATTGCCTACGCCATCCTGCACCAGACCGAACAGGCAGAAGATGCTGTATCCGATGCGTTCCTGAAAATCATCCCACATCTTGACCAAATCGAATCACCAGACAGCCCCAAAACCAAAGCGTTTCTGATTCAGGTGATTCGCAACACTGCCATCAATCAATATCGAAAAAATGCCAAAGATGCAGAACGGCTGACCAATATTGACGACAGCACCTTACAAGTGCCCAGTCCCCACAACGAAATCGAACAGTTTCTCCAACGAACCGAACAACAGGAATCGCTTGCACAGCTGTTACAAGGGCTTTCGGAAACCGACCGCACCATTTTATTCCTGCGGTGCGAACAGGAACAATCGTTTCGGGAAATCGCCGAGCGGCTCTCCATGAAAGAGGCAACGGTACGAAAGCGGTTTGAACGTGCCCGAAAAGCCATTCAAAAACAAGAGGAAAGGGGAATCTCCTATGTCAAAAAATGTTCCATCCAACCATGAACCACCGATTTCACCAGCGGACTGGGATGCCATCGTTGCCGCTGCCTTTTCCCCTGATGCAGAACCCCACGTCTTTTCCGACCGTTATCAGAAACAGAAACAAAAACAGGAGGAATTATTCATGCAAAAAAAATCCATTCGTGGTAGAAAAACCATTGTTATTGCTGCGATTCTTGCAGCCGCTGTTGTTGCCATTCCAACTTCTGCTTATGCTGTCAATCGCATTTATCAGGCATCCATCCAATCCACGGGCAGCTATCAAAAAGACGTTGTGATTGATGCCGGTGACAGCACCCTTGACACCCGTACACAATCCTTGCAAGTGGGCTGGATGCCGGATGGTATGACCCTTGACAAAAGTTCCGGAAAGTATCACGACGACCAAAACCGTGGCGTTACCATGCTGTTCTGGAAGATGCAGGACGGGGATTTCTTACAGACGGTCAACCGTGGCATTGTGCATTCTGAAACCGAAACCATCAACGGCAATCAGGTCTTTTTCCTGCAACGGGCTGCCGCAAATCTTCCAGACGGACAGATGGACTACCGCAACATTGTCTGGGTCGCTTTCTCGAATACACCTTATGCAGCACAGTTCTATGCAACAGACGACCTCACGAAAGAAGAGTTGACACAGATTGCAGAACATCTCTCCCTAAGCCCAGCAGAACAGGAAACGGCAAGCCTCTGGCAGCCGGAAGAATCTCTCATCGAATCCTCCGGAGATGCCCCTGCAACGGCTTGCGATGTCAATCAGCTTTCGTATGTCAACATCGGTGACACCTTAACCACAGAGGAAACGGTTTCTCTGACACTGGATGCTCTTTCCACACAAAATACCTTTGCTGGCATTTCCACCGATGGCATCGGGCAGGACTGCGATTACAGCAGCTATCAGAATGCAGACGGCACGATTGCAGACAATACCCGTACATGGTATCGTTCCGGCGATGGGGTCAACACGCTGGATGAAGCCATCAAAACAGAAACCATTCCACAAACCATTCTGACGTTCCAGCTCACCTATACCAACAACGGTACAGAAGCGGTTGAAACTTGCGTTTGTCCGCAGTTGTTCCGAATGCAGGCAGATGGCACATTCCCAGCATACACAGCAGAAGCCGAAAGGGAATACTCTGTGGACAACTATGACTTGAACAACGGCGAATTCTTTTCGTTCTCCTCGTCTGGCAGCCACAGCAAAAACAATGTGCTGTTACAGCCCGGCGAAACCCAAACTGTTACGGTTGCCTTTGCAGTCGATGCCGACCAGCTGGACGAACTGTATCTCGTACCTGCTCCGCACGGCTATGAATTGTCTGAAGAAGTCACACAATCACCAATTCTGCAAGTGGCTTCAGCTCTGAATCGCTAAAATCTCTCTTTGACAGGAAATCAGAAAACCAGCACCCATTCGCTTTGAATGGGTGCTGGTTTGTTCTATATCCATTGTTCGATGAGCGAGGCAAGCAATGCCGTTCCTGAGGCTGCCAGAGCCACCACTATCAACGGCAGCCCGTTCCATGCCAACACCACGGCAATCACCGTTGCAGCAATTGCAGAGAGGAAATCTCCTGTTGCGTAAAACACCGCCGGAATTGTCATCGCACTCAAGACTGCATACGGGATATAATACAAGAAATCCTGCAAAAAGCGGGACTGTATTTTCTTCCGGAAAATCGTCATCGGCAGCATCCGAATCAAATAGGTAACCACTGCCATGACCAAGATAGAACAGACAATTCTCATACTGCTGCCCCCTGTTCTTCTTTTCTCGGAAAGAGCCATGCACAAAGTACCGCTGTCAAGACTCCACAGAGAATAATCGCAAAGCCGCTGGAGATAAACGGCAGACAATACTTGCAAATCACACTGCATCCTGCTGCAACCAGTACCGCAAAGGTAACGCTTTTCTGCTTTCGCATGGGCGGAATGAATATCGCAAAAAACATACCATACAGTGCAATCCCCAAGGCATCTGTTATGATTTTCGGCAAAATTTCGCCGGCAGCTGCTCCCAAAAACGTCCCCAAACTCCAGCCGATAAACGGCAGTGATATCAGCCCGTACAAATACGGGGCGGAAATTTGTCCGTCCTGCGAAACCGCAACCGCAAAGATTTCGTCTGTAATCCCGAATGCGGTCAGAAAGCGATGTATCATGTGCTGAAACGTCTGGTCTAATTTCTGCGACAGGGAAAGCCCCATCAAGGCATATCGCAAGTTGATGCAAAACTGCGTGAGGGCAAGTTCTAAGTAAGAGCCGCCGGCTGCAATCACGCCAATTCCGGCAGCCTGTCCGGCTGAGGTGACATTCGTCATGGAAATCGCAACGGCTGCGGAAACGGAAAGCCCTGTTTTTACTGCCAAAATACCAATGCTGAACGAAACAGAGAGATACCCCAAGGCAATCGGGATTCCCTGCCGCACCCCTTTCCAAAATGCTTGTTTGTGCTGTACTGTCATGATGTTATCCTTCGTCCTTTCATTTGATGTGCATGTAGCAGTATAGCACATTTTCGGGAATTTTGCAATTTCTTTTTCCAAACAAACCAAAAAGAAACCATATTTCACAGACAGCATCATTTTCCATAAAACAAGCCAACTACCTTGTAAAAAAACCAACAAAATTTACAGATGCAGGCTTGACATTCCTTCCTGCATCTTTTATAATAATAGTAACCATACGAATGTGGGCGAATTTTGTTATGAGAACTACTTTTTGGAAAGGAGTCTTTTGATGAAGACCAATCATTGGAAACGTACAATTGCCGGACTGCTGGCAATGTCAACTTTATTCTCGCTTTCTTTCACAGCTGTTTCTGCGGAAGAAACTACAGCAGAAACCACTGCTGCTGCAACCACAACCACCACTGCAACCACGGTTGTTGAAATTCCGGAAACAGATATGCCAACCTTGTCGGTTACAGAAGAAGAAGCTGCTGCCTTTAAAGTAACGCCGCTGACCATCAAGGTGGACGGCGAATCGGTAAAAGGTCTGGCAGTTTCCGGCTACAAGGGCACAGATACCGACGTTGTCATTCCGGACACCCTGATTGACAAGAAAGGCAATGAACTGCCAGTATTCGGGATTGCAGATGGTGCATTCAGCGGAAAAGATACCATCACTTCCGTAAAAATGCCGGAAACCGTTACTACCATTGGAGCAAATGCTTTTTCTGGCTGCTCCAGCCTGACCAGTGTCAACATTCCGGATGCTGTTACCACTTTGGGGGCAAGTGCATTCTATGCCTGCACCAGCTTAGCTTCTATTCATATCCCGGAAAGTATCACCACCATTGATGCAGATACGTTCTGTTCCTGCACCAGCTTAACAGAAATTGAACTGCCATCTACCCTGATCCGTATCGGCAATGAAGCATTCTGCTCCTCCGGCTTGACCAGCATCACCATTCCGGAAGGTGTCACACAGGTTGGTAAAGAAGCCTTTGCTGGCTGCTCCAACTTGGTATCTGCTTCCATTCCGGGTTCTTTGGAAGTCGTTAGTGCTTCCACATTCCAGGAATGCTTCCGGCTGCAGTCTGTTACCTTTGCAGAAGGCACAAAGAAGATTCTGGATTCTGCATTCTACAGCTGCCCTGCTCTGGACAATGTGGTCTTACCGAGTACCGTTCGTTGGATTGGCAATTCTGCATTCGCTTATTCCGGTATCAGCAATATTTCTCTGCCGGAAGGCTTGATCGAACTTGCAAGCGGCAACTTCTCTCACTGTGCAAATCTCAAGAGCATCACGCTGCCGTCTACCATGACTTGCATTAAGAGCGATGTGTTCTCGTATTCCGGTCTGGAATCCATCACCGTTCCGGATACCATTACACAAATCAGTTCCGGTGCATTTGCATTCTGCGAAAACCTGACCAGCGTTTCCCTGCCAGACAGCCTGAGCGATATCCGGAAACAGGCATTCTATAACTGTACATCCCTGACAGATATCAACATCCCGACAAGCATGACCCTGCTGGAAGCACAGACGTTCCAGAACTGCACCAGCCTGACCAATGTTACCCTTCCAGACGGCTTGGTTAAGATTGAAGACTATGTATTCTATAACACTGGTATTACCAGCATTACCATTCCGGATTCTGTGACCAGTCTCGGCATTTCTGCATTCTCCAACTGTGCAAACTTGGAATCTGCAACGCTGGGCAGTGGTCTGACGAAAGTAGACAAGTGGCTGTTCCGGAACTGCTCTTCTTTGAAGGATGTTACACTGGGTGAAAACATCCAGAAGGTTGACAACTTTGCCTTTACAGAATGCGGTAACTTGGAAACGATTACCCTACCAGATTCCGTCACCAGCATCGGCATTTCTGCCTTTGAAAAGTGCCGTTCTCTGAATGATGTGAAACTGCCAGACGGCTTGACCACAGTCGACAAAAATGCATTTTTGGATTGCGACAAGCTGACAGATGTCACCATTCCGGATTCTGTCACCACCATCGGCAATCAGGCGTTCGGCTACCAGACCAACGATGACATGAGCACATCCAAAAAGGATAACTTCCAGATTACTGGTAAAACAGGTTCTGCGGCTGCTGATTATGCAAACAATTCTGGCGTTTCGTTCAACGACCCAGATGCTCCGACAACGACAACGACAACGGATACAACCGACGTTTCCGGAGAAACCACCGAAACCACAACGGTTACAGAAACAACTGTTACAACCGATTCTGATACCCCATCAGAAAATAGCTGCGGAGATACAACCATGGATGGTAAGGTCGACCTCCTTGACGCAATTCTGCTGAACAAATATCTGGCTGGAGCAGTCACTTTTACAGAACAGCAAGCTACAAATGCAAACTGTGACCAAACAGATGGTACAGAAACAGTCGGCGAAGAAGATACAACCGCTTTGATTCGGTTCGTTCTGAACATGGAAGGCTATCAGAATTTGCCGCACATTGATTCAAACAATTAAGCTCCATTAAACCCATTACATTACACAAATACAAAAAGAGGACGAGCTCTCGTTGGAGCGTTCGTCCTCTTTTTTCGTTCTGTTACTGCTTTGCTTCCGGAGCTTTTCCGTTTATGGAAAATACAGCAATCGGGTCTAACAGGTCAGAAAGCAAAATTCCTTCAATATTGGCACTGCTGCAAAATGCCAGCATGGACGGGTAAACATCATCGTTCAAGAAAAAGACGGTTTTTCCGTCCTCTTTCCGAACCCCCACTTCATAGGCTGCATCCTGATAGAAAAAGTAAATCAAAACGCCATCCTGCCGATGCTGTCGCAGGCAATCCAGCAATTCACTGGCACGCCACATTTGCGGTTCTGTGGAAAGTCCCATCTTTTCCCAAAATGGTTCCATATCAACACCTCTTTTCTATCTTTTATTATACCATAATCTTGTTTTTATTGCAACTCCTGTTATATCAACTTTGCGGATTTTCCGATGGACACTTGTATCCAACTTTTGCAATAGGCAGCAATTGGAGCGATGTCATACAAGGGCTGCACCTGCAAGGATTGCCACTGTTTCACGGTGTCATAATCCATTGTATCCGACCGACAACCTGTCAAATAGACTGGAATTTGCCGTTCTGCCGCTTTGGCTGCAAACACTTGAAAGCTTGCATCTGTGCAAATCGTTCCGGAATGATAGCAGGCATAAAAAATCGCTTGAATGCCGTCTGGAATCTCCGGCAGCGAACTGCCAACGCCAGCCATCAACTGCAACAATGGTGCAGGCTGTAACAAGTTCAACGGCTCTGAAAGCGGTAACAATGGTGTACGGCTGGAAATGGTTCTATTCTGGTGAAACTGCCCCTGCTTGTCATATGTTCCATAAACGGCATCCCGAAAACTATACAGGTTGCCGCTGCCGGGCAATTGCTGCAACAGCTGAATGGCTTCGTGTATGGTCGGAATGTTGTCTGTATTGCAATGGCTGACAAAAACGCCCGTTGTCTGCTGTTCCTGCAAAAATCGCACCGCATAGGTGAAGTTCGTCCAACCGTTTGCTTTTGAATTGGAAAGCGGCTCATTGCTGGCTACCAGTATCAACGGCGGGCAATCTGTCCCCAACGCATACCCTAAAACAGCAGCGGTATACGCCAAGGTATCCGAACCATGCAGCAAAATCCATCCGTCACAAGCTTCTTTCCAAATCCGTTCTCGCACATGATTCACCAGCAAGGAAAGCGTTTCGCCAGTCATCTGCTCACTGAACAGGCGAAATGGTTCAGATGGAATGACGGTGATTCCATCTAAAATACCCCGTTCTTTTGCTCCCTCCAGCAGAAAATAAGTGGACGAATCCGGCAGCTGTAAATAGCCATCTTCTGCAACCTGACAGCCAATCGTTCCGCCAGTAAAAATGACACCAAGTTTCATTTGCAAGCCTCTCTCCAGAAAAATAATGGGGTTGTTGTTTGTTTTCCATACATCGAATGATTGCCGTTACAAAGTCGGGCAATCGTGCAGACCACTGCAAAATAGGGGAAATACGAAAATCCAAATACTTCTGCTCCGATGCAAATCGGTGCAAGCAAAGTATTCGACGCACTTCCGAATACTGCCGCGTAGCAAAGAGCCGCTGCCACAACAGACGGAATTCCCAGCAGTGGTGCGAGCACTGCTCCCAGACACGCCCCAATGGCAAACAATGGCGTTACTTCTCCGCCCTGAAAGCCGATGGCAAGCGTTAACACGGTAAATCCTAGTTTTCCCAGAAAGTCAAACCAATATACGGTATCGTCGTTGCAGGAAAGGGTAATCAAATTTGTACCCAGACCGGAATATCGCCCTTTTCCACAAAGATACAGCAGAATCGCCAGTCCTGCACCACAAATGGCAATGCGAAGAATCGGATTTGGCAGCCATTTTGCAGCTGCCTGTTTTGCCTGTTTCAAGAGAAATGTAAAAACGTGCCGTTGTATTCGGATTTTGTGCTGTTGCCATGATAGGAATTATGGTTTATTTCAGCTGTATTGACACCAAAGCTGACCTCGGCAGTTTTGAAAGAATTATCCGCTTTAACGATATATGGGGTACGCACAGAGGCTTTATGTGGATAAGGTCGATATGGATTTTCGGCGACGCTTCATTCATTGAAAAGCTGTTCGGCGTAGGTCCGGACATGTTCTACTCCGCATTCAGTCCGTACTTTAACGACCTTTCAAAATACGGTGACAGCTCAACAAATGCCGCCCATAACGAATATCTAAACTACCTTATCACAATCGGAATTACGGGACTTCTCTCCTATCTTGCCATTGTGTGCGGTACGATTAAGAACGCAGTTAAGTATGCAAAGGAAAATCCGATGCTGATTGCGTGCGTTTCGGCTGTTATCTGCTATGCTGTTCAGTCTGTTGTAAACCTTTATCAGCCGATTACAACTCCGCTGTTTTTCATCTTCATAGCTTTGTGCGAGGCTTTTGTAAGAAACGCCAAGGCTGAAAAATCTGCCGTATAAATATTATGACTGCATTTCAATTCGGATAAGAAGATTCTGCATTGACTCGTTGAGGTCACGGCGGTATCGTCCCAGCTCGTAGAGGCTGTCGGGATTTTTAGTAATTATATTGGGCTTTTCCGTACAGGTTAGTGTACACGAAAAGCCCATTTCTTTTATCAGCTTTTCGGTCAGGTCATTTTTTGCACCGAACGGATATACAAAGCAGGTCGGTTTTTTCCCTGTTGCATTTTCAAGCAATCCTTGAGCTTTGACAACATCTTCCGTAAGAATAGATTTATGAGGAGCATCATCATGCCGCCGCCTGCGCCGATAAAGCCGCAGATGAAGCCGATGAGGACGCCGCAGACGATGGACTGGATGGCCCGTTTCTTTGCGCTGACGCCCTGCATGGCCTCTTTGGTGGTCATGACGGGCCGGACGATGAACTTGATGCCCAGCAGGAAGGTCATGAACACCGAGAAACTGCCCATCGTGGCCGAGGGGAGCAGGCTGGCCACCCAGCTGCCCACCACCGTGAACACCAGCACGCTCACCATCATGATGAGGCCGTTTTTGATGTCGAGGTTCTTGTTTTTATAGTAGGTGTAGGCTGAGACGGCGCTGGCCAGCACGTCTGACGAGAGGGCGATGCCCACGGCCATATAGGGGTCCATATGCAGAAAGGTGATGAGCATGGGGCTGATGACAGCCGCCGCGCTCAGGCCCGCAAAGCCGGTGCCAAGGCCCGCGCCCATGCCGGCGAAAAAGGTGACGAAGATCGTAAATAAAATGTTCATGCTTCTCCTTCCAGAATGGCGTCCAGATTCTCATTTATAATGTCCATCGTCTCGAAGAACGCCTTTCGCTGTGCTTCGTTGGTGTGCTCCAGCAGACGTGCGCCAAATTCCTCCTGCAAGGCCCGGCCCTGCTCAATGATAGGGCAGGCTTTTTCGGTGCAGCGCAGCAGGGTGCGGCGGCGGTCGCCGGGGTCAGCCTCGCGGACGAGGTAGCCCTCCTGCACCAGACGGTCTACATTCACCGAGACGAGGTTTGCTTTCAGTTTGCGCACCTCCACCACGTCGCTGGCGGTCTGGTAGCCGGGGTTGTTGGCGAGGAACATCAGGATGTCAAAAGCCGTCTGAGGCAGATGGAGCTTCTGGCACAGGGGCTTGCAGAGGGCGGCGTAAGCCGCCGAGATCTTCCGCCCGAATTCGATGCCCGGGATATTCATGGGACGCCTCCTTGTGATTCAAAATTGTATCATTCAAATTTGAAGTAATGATAGCACAAAAACGCAGCGATTGTCAAGAGAAAAGGAGCGGCCCGCATCTTGCAGGCCGCTCCCTGTTTCCGTTTTCTTTACAGCATCATGATGAGCCGCGTGCCGAAGGCCGCCAGCCATGCTACGATGCACTGATTTGCCACCATGATAAACGCCCACTTGCCGCCCAGCTCCCGCTTGACCGAGGCCACCGCCGCGATGCAGGGTGTATAGAGCAGGCAGAACACCAGCAGGGGTGCAGCCGCCGCCGGGGACAGCGCGGCGGCAAAGGCCGCAGAGGAGCCATAGAGGATGGTGAGGGTCGAAACGACGCTCTCCTTGGCCATAAAGCCGGTGATCAGGGCCGTAGACACCCGCCAGTCGGCAAAGCCCAGTGGCGCAAACAGCGGCGCGATACCGCTGGCCAGCCATGCAAGGATGCTCTGCTGCGGGTCAGCGGTGAGGCTGAGCCGCAGGTCGAAGCTCTGCAGGAACCAGATGATGATGGTCGCCACAAAGATGACCGTAAAGGCGCGCTGGAGGAAATCGCGGGCCTTTTCCCAGAGCAGCTGGACCACATTCTTGAGGCCGGGCAGGCGGTAGTTGGGCAGCTCCATCACAAAGGGGACGGGCTCGCCCTTGTACTTGGTCAATTTCAGCAGCAGGGCGTACAAAATTCCGCAGACGATGCCTGTTAAGTACAGCCCGATCATCACAAGCGCGCGGTACTGCTTTGGGAAAAAGGCCGTTGTAAACAGCGCGTAGATCGGCAGCTTGGCCGAGCAGCTCATAAATGGGGTGAGCAGGATCGTCATTTTGCGGTCGCGGTCACTTGAGAGGGTGCGGGTCGCCATGATGGCGGGCACCGAGCAGCCAAAGCCGATCAGCATCGGCACAAAGCTGCGGCCCGAAAGCCCGATGCGGCGCAGCAGCTGGTCCATGACGAAGGCCACGCGCGCCATGTAGCCGGTGTCCTCCAGAATGGACAGGAAGAAAAACAGCGTCACGATGATCGGCAGGAACACGAGCACGCTGCCGACACCGGCAAACACGCCGTCAATAATGAGGCTGTGCACGACGGGGTTGATGCCGTAGGCCGTGAGCGCCGCGTCCACGACGCCAGTCAGCGCGTCGATGCCGAGCTGCAGCAGGTCGGACAGCCACTTGCCGACGACGTTGAAGGTGAGATAAAACGTGAGCAGCATGACGAGCAGAAATGTCGGCATGGCGGTATATTTGCCCGTGAGGATGCGGTCGATCTTCATCGAGCGCGCGTGCTCCTTGCTCTCATGGCACTTGACCACGGAAGCGGCCACAACGGCCTCGATGAACGTATAGCGCATATCGGCCAGCGCCGCGTTGCGGTCGAGCCCGGTCTCGTTTTCCATCTGCACGATGCAGTGCTCGAGCAGCTCGCGCTCGTTCTCGTCGAGATCGAGCACCTGCGCCAGATCATCGCCGCCCTCAATGAGCTTGGCCGCGCAAAAGCGCGCCGGCACGCCGATGCGGTCGGCATGGTCGGCGATGATGTGCACGACCGCATGGATGCAGCGGTGCACGGCGGAATCGTCCGAGCAGAAGTCCGTCACCTTCGGCAGCGTGCGGCTGCGCGCGACGCTCAGCGCCTGATCCACG